>Ga0209572_1000726_pt1 | contig 38427 bp, 32 predicted proteins | sample EBPBio232012_DNA_FD_185867 | JGI IMG/M metagenome (GOLD analysis project Ga0209572, IMG submission 185867) | Wastewater treatment Type I Accumulibacter community from EBPR Bioreactor in Madison, WI, USA - Reactor 1_1/23/2012_ DNA (SPAdes)... | ecosystem: Engineered > Bioreactor > EBPR >...
GGCTCGATCACGACATTCGACATCGTAGAGTTCCGCAAGTTGATCCTGGGTATCTACAACGAACTGCCGAACAACACCTCGTGGAGATTTGTAGACAAAGGCTACAACTTCCCGAATCCGGCTAACCCATTCCAGACGCAGTTCCCCGAGAACATCTCGCTGCAAAACCTGCAAGCCAACCACATGGACGAAGACTTCGTGGGTGTGAAAGTGGGTGATGTAAACGCCAGTGTGATCGCCAACAGCCTGCAAACGGCTGAAGAGCGCACGGCTTCGACGATGCTGTTCGACGTAGAAGATCGCGCTGTGAAAGCAGGCGAAACCTTCACGGTGAACTTCAAAGGAGCAGAGCGGGTACAAGGCTACCAGTTCACGATGAACCTGAATGGTCTGGAAGTGATGGACATTGCCGGATCGGGCGACATCAAAGCACAAAACTTCGGTGTATTCGATGGTGCGATCACCACTTCGGTAGATGGTGCTGACAACGAATTCGCAATCACCTTCCGTGCAAGCAAAGCAGGTCAACTGTCGAGCATGCTGGGCGTATCGAGCCGGATCACGAAAGCAGAAGCATACAGCCTTGCAAACAACCGCATGGACGTTGCCTTCCGCTTCAACGGTCAGAACGGTGCTACCATCTCAGGCGTTGGTTTCGAACTGTACCAAAACCAGCCAAACCCATTCGTGAACAAAACGTTCATCGGTTTCCACCTGCCGGAGGCTGCTGATGCAACGCTGCGTATCTTCGACGAAACGGGCCGCATGGTATTCACACAGAGCGGTTCGTTCGCAAAAGGTTACAACACGATCTCCGTGGATCGCCAGTTGCTGAACACTGTAGGTGTGTTGTACTACACGCTGGAAACGGCGACGGATAGTGCGACGAAGAAGATGATTCAGTCGAAGTAACGATTTGACAACTTTTTGAAAGTTGTCAAATCTGACAGCAACGCACAACGGTTTAGATTTGACAACTTTTTAAAAGTTGTCAAATCTGACAGCAACGCACAACAGTTTAGAATTGACAACTTTTTAAAAGTTGTCAATTCTGACAGCAATACGGCGCCACATCTGTTCATCAGGTGTGGCGCCTTTGTTATTTCAAACAAGAATATAGAGCGGACGAAGGCAACATAACTCTAGAAGAAACGAACTACCAATAAAAAACAATCCCGAATCCTGGCTTTCACCAAAATTCGGGACGTCACATAATAATTTAACGTGAGTTCGGCTATAATTTGATTGGAATAAAACAAAAAAGGAGATATTGATATTTGAATAAGGCCCTCCAAACAAGGCTAGGTCAATGCATTGATTTTCAAATGTTTACACGGGTTGAAGTGGGCGAATAATCCCGAACTCGGGTTAGTTTACAACAGCACGATTTCATCATTCCGCACTGCAAACAGAACCGAAGTTATCATACATGCCAGATCAACAACCCAGCCAACGTCCAAAAATGGATAACGCTTACAGGGAGGCAATCACGCCAGCATTTAAAGAGAATGCATTGACTCTGTTTGTTTTAGGGCCGATACCTGAATTGCCTAAAGCCTGGTGATACACAGGTTCGACAAATGCGGTGAAACGTTTGCCTACCGGCTGTTGCACACGGATACCTGCATCGGCAGTAGCATAAAAATTACCTTTCAACTTGCCATTTTCTTCCAGCAGTCCGGCGCCTTTTCTCGAAAGTTGCGGTTGTAGTTGCTGGTTAGGATTCGGCTGAGTGGAAGGACCATTTCCAAATGCAATCGTGCGGTATTGATATGACTTTTGAACGGCGACATTTCCCGAAACACCTGCCACACCATGAATGCTGGTGCGGCCCATTTGGGCAAATTTGCGCACGGCTTTGATCGGGAATGAGAATACGTCTGCCTCGATTTGGCTGGCATAAGTACCCAGATAACCTTCCTGCAGGCTACCGGCGTAAATTTCAATTTCCTTTTTAGGGGCATAGGCCATCTGGTTGTATGTAAGCCCGGCTTCGACTGCCCATTTACCGTTCTTGTAACCTACAGCAATGCCGCCACCATAACCACTCGCCGAACGTTGGTCGTTGCCAGTGCGGATGAAATTATGATGGTAGGTGCCAAAAGTAGCAGCATACATTTTGCTGCTGCGTGTTGGTTTTACAGGGAAAAAAGGCGCGCGGAATCCGCCAGCACTTGGCGCCATATTCGATTCGCGCATATCCAGGGAAGCAAAAGTGGCCAATGCATGCCATTGTTCCTGTTCAGACACCCCATTATCGGAAACAGGCTCCATCAGGTTGCCATTAAAAGAAGGGGCATCTATCAAATTTGCGGGATCATTTACCAGGGAGTTAAGAACAGCAGCAACAGATTCATTTGCAGCATCAAAAAATGCGGAATTCATCAACGACTGATCTTCACCGGGCTGACCTGAAAGGGCCGCATACTGTCGGGCACGCAGTTTGGAAGCGGGAACATCAACCTGTGGGCGGTTGCTGTTGGAGCGATGGCGCGACCGATCGTGGTTGCCATCAGCCATGTTCATTAAATCGTCCAGATTGACCAGCAGGAGCAGGAAAATGGCTGCTTCAGCAATTTTTCCGATCCAGATACGCCGACGCAAACGTGCAGCCTTGTCCATCTGGGAAGCCAGCATATCCCAATGTGCGGGTTCATAAGGTATTTCCACCTGTTGAAGTTTGTGGAAAACAGCCTTGTCTATTTCACTGACGGGCGCGGGGTCTTCCTCAACCAGGAGCCGATCCATTTTCTGGCGCAGCATATCCCAGGAGGCCGGTTGATATTCGGCTTCCAAATGCTCGAGTGAAGACTTGATTTGTGCGTCGAATTCAGTACGTTTCATGGCAAAAAGCCTGTGTTTTTCAATAAAAGAGAAAATTACTGGGGTTTCTCGTCGGAACTTGCTTCAAATTCCATCCGGCGTGTAGCAAAGTACTCCTGCAACTTGATCCGCGCTTTTACCAGATTGCTGCGAGAGGTACTCTCCGTTATATTAAGCGCTTCACCAATTTCTTTGTGTGAATACCCTTCCACCACATACAGGTTGAAAACAGCCCGATAAGCGGGCGATAATTCCTGTACGGCAGCCAGAATTTCCTTTTCAGTAAGGTTACTTAATACGTCCGGAACATCGTCGGACAGTTGATATGCTTCATCAATGTCTTCCGTGCGGCGGCGCGTGTTGCGGCGGTAGTAATCAATACAGGTATTGACAACGATCGTACGGATCCAGGCAGGGAGAGAGGTGCCGGCTTTGTAGCGGCTGATGTTCTGGAACACCTTGATAAAACCTTCGTGCAGCAGATCGAGCGCTTCGTCGCGTGAGCCGGCATAACGCATGCATACGCCCATCATTTTGCCATAATGATGTTCGTAGAGGTACTGCTGCGCCCAGCGTTCCTGCCGAACGAGGGCGGCTACGAGTTGATGTTCAGCGCGATCCAAATTAAGGGCGAAATCCATAAGCGATTTCCGATGTAAGTTAGTAAGTCGTAATAGTCCGGCAAAGCATATCTGCAACACAATTTCCTGAATCGAAACGGCAGACATGTTCCAAACGCTGCCTGAATAGGTGTGTGTAAATAAAATAAGGCTGCCTGCATGTGCCTGTTTTTTAAAACAAAAAGAGAGTGGAAAAATATTTAAACAAAAAGTGTTGTAAATAAAAAACTTTTTGTTTTACATTTGTCATGTCAAACAACCCCCTTTTTTGTTCATCTTTCACCCGCACTCCGTTATGGGATTCGCAAAAAGAAACTCTGAGCCGGAAATCAATAACATACAGTCAGGATATGCAGGCCGTGCAGGCAGTTCGCAAAGACAACGCCGTAGCAGTAGCCAGATAACGCCCGTGAACAGGGAAAATCCAGAAAACATGCCGGTCCCTGACCTGCTGCGCCTGATCTGGGGACGGATGAGAAGGTCCTGGATTGCGTTCAGGTTCCAGTTCAACCGTTATTCCATGGGCGTATTCAATCGGAATGCCCTTCTGAAACTTGGCGCCATCGCAGGACTGCTGTATTATATTGCCTTGCCTACCGGAGAAGAAGACGCCGGTCTGGTGTCACGCAGTATTTTCGGCACAGGGAAAATTGTTGAAACTTCGCTGGATGTTGTGTCCAGTGACGAAAAACCAGTACTCAGCAAACGTAGCCGCCAAAACCAGGCTGCTCCGGTAGCCGCTTCGGAAATGGCTGGCGATCAATCGTCGCAGTATATTCAGCGGTTCAGTAAAATCGCCATTGGAGAAATGGAAAAGTATGGCATCCCGGCCAGCATCAGTCTTGCACAAGGTCTGATCGAAAGCCGCTCAGGCAGCAGCAAACTGGCAGTGGAAAACAACAACCATTTTGGTATCAAATGTTTTTCACGCAATTGCCGGAAAGGGCATTGCACCAACTTCACTGATGATACACACAAAGACTTTTTCCGAAAATTCCAGAATCCCTGGGAGAGCTGGCGCGAACACAGCAAACTGCTTGCTTCGGGACGATACAAAAAACTGCGAAAATATGGTCGCGATTACCGGCAGTGGGCTTATGGGCTAAAGTCTGTAGGCTATGCCACCGACCGTACCTATGCAGAAAAACTGATCGGAATTATTGAGCGGTACGATTTGCATAAGTATGACAGATAGGGTCGGGTTGAATTAGGATTTTTGGGATTTTAAGGATTAGAAGGATTCCTAACTGAGCATTGACACATTTTTTTAAATTCATCAATTGTCAACGCTCAGTTGGGAATCCTTCTAATTCTTAAAATCCTAAAAATCCTAATTCAACCTTGCACATACACCACAAACTTTTCATCAAAAAAAGGCTCTTTGTAAAATTCCCGAATTGGGAATATTTCCGTGTAATTGTCAGCCTTGCCAGGTAAAGCCTTTATCTCGGAACGAATATCACCACCTTTCAGCGCTATCAGCCCGTTGGGGTAACTGTGTGTGTGTTTCCTTTTAATCAGTCGTTGACCCCATTGCATCAATTGATCGAGCGGGGCAACTGCGCGTGTGACAACGAAGTCGAATCCCATGTTCATGCGAAGGTCCTCCACACGGCTGTGCAGGGCCTTCACATTTTCAAGGCCTAGCGCCTCTGCAACGGCCTGGACAACCCTGATTTTTTTGCCGGTGCCATCGACGAGGGTGAATTGTGTTTCCGGAAAAAAAATAGCCAGTGGAATTCCAGGGAATCCACCGCCCGTGCCCAAATCGAGCACCTGTGCACCAGGTTTAAAAGTAAACAGGTGGGCGATAGCCAGCGAATGCAACACATGCCGTTCCTGCAGGTTGTCGATATCGAGGCGTGAAATCACATTGATTTTGCTGTTCCAATCAGTGTATAAAGATGTAAGTTGCTCAAATTGAGCATATTGGTCGGGTGTTTGCCCGGGGAAGTACTTCCTGATCAAATCGTCCATCACACTAGTTGTTGAGTTGCTGGAGCATTTTTTCTGCCTGTTGCCGGCGCTCCGGAATTTCAGTATTGGAAATGACCCGTTCAACAGCACGAACCGCCTTGTCGTGCACCATCGGATTCTTGGTAGCCATTTTCACAAACGCCAACGCCTGATACCAGTAAATGTCTTCTCCATACCTGGAAAGATCTTCGATATTGGACAGGCACTCGATGGTAAGGCCTGGTTCGTCGATGTGTAATCCAATAATTGCCAGGTAGAAATATGCATCAGAATGACAAACCGTGCTGGTATCGTCGAGTATGATGCTCAGTTCAGATGCTGCCGAACGATAGTCGTGTTGCCGATATGCCTCGTCAGCCGCGCGAAAAGCATCTTCGCAAAGCATTGTCCGCGTGCCCAGCGAATCTTTGTCGGGGCTTTGCTCACGGCGCTGAGCCAGATCGGCGATCAGGCTTTTAGGAGCCGAAAAGTTGTCCTCATACACCTCATGTGGCGTTTTAGGGCGCATCCACCATTGCAAGGCAATACCGATAATGGTGACGATACCCATCACAACGAAGGCATTGCGCCAAAAATGACTGGTTTCAGGTGGCGCTTCAGCCGCTTTCGTGCGTTCCTGTTCTAATTGTTGGGTTCGATCCCAAACGGCAATAAAATCGGGATTGGTCAATGCTTTTACCACCCATGCAGGCAACACATCTTTCCAATATACCTGATAGTCCTGCAACAGATTTTTATACGCCGTCAGTGCAGGGCCATATCCTTCTTCGATGGCGGCTGTTTCTGTCGCAAATCGTCGCTCGGAAAGAGGCAATGCTGCATCATCGGCCAATTCCTGAATGCGATAACCATATTCTTTCGAAAGCCTGAAAAACTGGCGGCGCGCCCAGATACTATGACGTATTTCCCGAAATTCGGCCCAATCGGGTAGTGGAGCCTCGGAAGCCGCACCCGGGGCGACTTCTGCAACGGCAGCACCTTTACGTTCGGCTTGCCAGTCGTGGTAGTGCGCCATAGCAAGTGCTTCCAGATATTTTTCCAATGAAATATCCGTCGGAATATGCCCCGATTGCACCATTTGGGCAAGGTGAATAACAGCCACTCTGTAAAACACAGCGCCGTCGGCAAAAGTGGCTTCCCCACTTGCAACGACGGCGGCTACCTGCTTCTGATAAGCCAGATAGGTCGACTTGAATTCGGGAGATTCAGGCGATCGCAGGGCATCCCAGGCTGTAGTTGAGGATATATTTTCTTCAGAATCGGAAATCATGACGCTGGATTTGGGAATATGGAAGATGTTGGCTTCCCACACAAAAAAAGCAAAGGTAGGTGATGTAAGATGAAAACAAAAAGAGCCAGGACATTGCTGCCCCGGCTCCATGAAAACACCTAAAACCCTATTAACTAACCTTATGAAAACAACTTGTTGCAGATCAGCCTATTAGCCGATCGTGATGGTTTTTACGAGGGGTTTGGTTTCTTCCTTCTTGCCGATAGTGACATTCAGAATACCATTTTCATAAACAGCATTGATGGCATCCTGGTTCACCGTTTTTGGCAATTTGAAAGAACGTTTAATTGCATTTACCTGAAACTCACGGCGTGTGTAGCGCTCGTTGGTTTCTTCTTTTTTGGTTTCTTGTTTGGCTTCAATCGTCAGTTGGTCATTTTCCACCTGAAGGGAGAAGTTCTGCTTGTCGAAACCTGGAGCAGCCATTTCAATGCGGAAGGCGTCATCCGTTTCGACGACGTTGACAGCTGCATGGCTCACAAAATTGTCACCGCCCACATGATCAGCCAGGTTACGATTGAAGAACTCATCAAATAAACCGTTGACAAAGGTTTTGGTTGAAGGGTACGGATGAAATTTTACGATGTTTGTCATTTTTTAAAAATTTGTAGTTTTAAAAGAAGTTTTCGATCTGAGGTCCAACACCCATTTGTGCGTCGGACGAACTCCTTTTTTCAAATGCCGTACCAGCAGGGAAAAACGGATAATTTGGCATTTATCTGAAAGCGTCGAGTGTCAAAATGGCGCGAATTGAATTGTTACTAGTGACATTTTGTCATACAGTGTTTCTTCCCAGGTGCAAACAATAAAATTGTGTCCAGGCGGTTCAGTAGAATAGCATTGTAGAAATGAATTATTGTGTTTCGATCATAGCGGCTTTTGCGACCTGCGCATCTCTGCAAATGGCGGCTCAGGCTCCTGTTCAGGCTGCCGATAGCGCCCGGTTGCTTTTCACCTTACCTGCACGTGCAACATTTGCAAGTGCCGACCACCTCTCCAATATTTACTTGATCGGAGAAAACAATGCTTTCGAAAAATACGATTCTACAGGGAAAAGGGTGGCGCGTTATACCAATAACCGACTGGGTTCGCTGGCGGTGGCGGATGTGTCCAATCCATTGAAAATACTCCTGTGGTATGCTGATTTTCAAACAATTGTAACCCTGGATCGCACCCTGAACGAAATCGGACAAATTGCACTCAACGATGCAGGTTATATATCCGTAAGAGCCGTTGCCCTGGCACAGGACGGCAATATCTGGCTGTACGACGACACGCGTTTTCGCTTGCTGAAGATTGCTTCTGATGGCACTGTGTTGCAGGAAAGTCAACCCTTGAACCTGATTTTTCCCCGGCCCTTCAGCGCAGCCTGCATACACGACAATGGGAACATGGTTTTTGTAAGTGATCCACAGCAGGGGATCGCTACGTTCGACCAGTACGGCGTTTTTTTGCGTGCCTACCAGCACTTGAAAACGCTGGAGTTTGAAGTCTTGGGCGACTGGTTGGTGTTTGTCGAAAAGGATGTATTGCGTTTTGAAAACCCTGGACGCCTGCAAAGCGAACAACTTGTATTACCACCTCGTGCCCGTGGCAAGAAAGTATGGACCTCACACTCCTGGGTGATGGTGCAAACCCCGGAAGGCGTGGAAGTGTATGCAATGCTATATTAGAACACGTTCTGAAAGCAGTTTAGGGTGCCAGCCGTTCAATTTTCCAGGCGCCGGCAAAACGCCGGTACAAAATGCGGTCGTGTAGTCTGCTCGGCCGCCCTTGCCAGAATTCCACCGTATCGGGAAGCAAACGATACCCGCCCCAAAATGTAGGCCGAGGCAACACTTCGGCGTGGGCATATTCGGCTTCCAGTGCCTGTTGTTTGGCTTCCAGCACCTCCCTGCCGGGAATAACACGGCTTTGCGGACTCACCCAGGCGCCAATCTGGCTTCCTTTGGGTCTGCTTTGGAAATAAGCCTCTGATGCTTCGGCTGAAATACGCTCAATCATGCCTTCAATACGAACCTGTCGCTCCAGTTCGAGCCAGGTAAACAGGAGAGCCGCCTGCGGATTGTCGGCGAGTTCCTGTCCTTTTCGGCTTTCATAATTGGTAAAAAACACGAACCCTTCCTTGTCGACCCCTTTCAAAAGTACAGTGCGGGCGCTGGGGTGGCCGTCGCGGGTAGCGGTAGCCAGGGTCATGGCATTCGGTTCGGTCAGTTGTGCATCGAGCGCTTCCTGAAACCAGCGATCAAATTGAACCAGCGGACTGGATGAAACATCGCTTTCCGAGAGGGCTTCCCGGGCATAATTTTTACGCAGGGTAGAGATATCTGTTGACATATGCTGCATTTCTCTGATAAACGCTCAAAAGTAAGGGCATGTTTAATGCGCTTGCATGACAAATTACAGGGCTGTTGGTGATTTTGGGTTGCAGGGATGTGTACAAAGGCGTTCAATGTACGATCTACTGCACAACGAACGGCAAGTTCCCTTCTTTTTCCCAACGGGAACTTCTACCTTTGCGGCTCGAAATGAGCGAATGGTACTTTTTTGCATCAAAAAAAGCAAATCGGCGCCTTTTTGCTCTTTAATTTTTCAAAATACTCCGAAAATTAGCCGGGTATTATCACTCATTTTCAAGCAATGCCATACCTATTCACCTCCGAATCCGTTTCCGAAGGACACCCCGATAAAGTAGCCGACCAAATCAGCGACGCCATTCTTGACGCATTTCTCCGCCAGGACCCCGACTCGAAAGTGGCCTGCGAAACACTCGTTACTACTGGCCTGGTAGTGGTAGCCGGCGAAGTACGCTCCAAGGTGTACGTAGATATTCAGGAAACAGCCCGGCAAACCATTGAAAAAATCGGGTATACCAAAAGCGAATATCAGTTTGAAGCCAAAAGTTGCGGCGTAATCAGCGCTGTACACGAACAAAGTGCCGACATCGCACAAGGTGTCGATGTGGGTAAAAAAGAAGAAGACCAGGGCGCTGGCGACCAGGGCATGATGTTCGGTTATGCTACCAACGAAACCGACAACTATATGCCACTCGCCCTCGATCTGGCACACATGCTGCTCAGCGAACTGGCTGCCATTCGCAAGGAAGGAAAACAAATGAAGTACCTGCGCCCGGATGCTAAAAGCCAGGTGACTATTGAATACACAGACAAACACGTACCGAAAAAAATCGATACGATTGTCATCAGTACCCAACACGACGATTTCGACAAGGATGAAAAAATGTTGGCAAAAATTGCCACAGACGTTCAAAAAATTCTCATTCCTCGTGTCAAAAAACAATTACCTGCCCGTGTAGCGCGCCTGTTCACTGCGGATGTGAAATATTTCATCAATCCGACCGGTAAATTTGTGATCGGTGGTCCACACGGCGATACAGGGCTTACGGGCCGTAAAATCATCGTCGATACTTACGGCGGGAAAGGCGCACACGGCGGCGGTGCATTCAGCGGCAAAGACGCTTCCAAAGTGGATCGTTCCGCAGCATATGCTACACGCCACATTGCTAAAAATCTGGTGGCTTCGGGCCTCTGCGGCCAGGCCCTGGTGCAGGTAGCCTATGCGATCGGAGTAGCACAACCCGTCGGTTTGTATGTCAACACATATGGCACTTGTAAGGTAAAAGGCCTGACCGATGGCGAAATTGCCCACAAACTGGGTGAGGTATTCGACCTGCGGCCGGCGGCCATCGTGCGTCGTTTTGGCCTCAAGAATCCAATTTTCTCCGAAACTGCCGCTTATGGCCACTTTGGCCGCATTCCAGCCAAAAAAACAGTGGAGATCGGAATGAACGGCAGCGCCAAAAAAACGGAGGTAGAAACCTTTACCTGGGAAAAACTCGACGCTGTAGCAGATATCAAGCGGGCATTTGGCCTCTGAATACTGTAAAAATATCTGAAGAATGACAGCCGCCCCGGAGTTTTTCGGGGCGGCTGCTGTTTTTTACCGCTATTTTTTTATTAAACCACGAAGGACACCAATATTTTATTTATTGAACCACGGAGGACACCAAGGAAACAAAGCGTAGCGTACACCTTATATGCGTCATCATGTATCAACAACTGATATAGATCAAGCGTAAAAAAGTGTACGCTACGCTTTGTGTCCCTCGTGTTCTTCCTGGTTTATAAAAAAATACTACTTAGCAAGGAAAGTAACTATAAACAGATATTTAACATAAATGCTTGATAATCAACATTAAAACAAAACTATAAAAAACATTAACATTTTTCATGAGAGCCAAAATTCCCCTCATTATCAATGTTTTATGAAAAAACAACAGGAAAAACTTTCAAGATTCCTTGCATAGCCAAATCCCGATTCTTACCTTTGCGGGCCTTTTGAAAAAAAGAGCCAATATGTTTTCATTTCAGCGTCATTTCGCCGGTGAAAACATCCAAACTTGAACTTCTTATTATTAACATTCGACAATGAATACGCTGAGCTATCGGACGGTATCCGTCAGTGCTGAAAATGCGGAACGCAAGTGGTATGTTGTAGATGCGGAAAACAAGGCAACCGGCCGCATTTGCACTGAAATCGCTTCCATCCTGCGTGGTAAAAACAAGCCCTCCTACACGCCCCACGCCGACACAGGCGACTATGTAATCGTGATCAACGCCGACAAGGTGCGTTTCACGGGCGCAAAATGGAGCCAGAAAATTTACAAAGACTACTCACTGCACCCCGGCGGTCTGAAAGAAGTAGTAGCAGAAGAAATGCTGGTGAAATTCCCGGAGCGCATCATCGAGCGCGCCGTGAAAGGCATGCTGCCTAAAACCAAACTGGGCCGCGCCATGATCAAAAAACTTTTCGTGTACGCCGGTTCGGAACACCCGCACGCAGCACAGAAACCCGAAGCACTCACATTATGAATGATGAAGGATGAATGATGAATGATGAATACCGCTTTAGATTACATTTTGAGAGTTATTCATCATTCATCATTCATCGCTCATCATTCATCATTCATCATTACTTTAAACAAGAAATATGGAAATGATAAACGCTGTGGGCCGTCGTAAAACCGCCGTAGCCCGCGTCTATCTGATGAAAGGAGAAGGAAAAGTAACGGTAAACGGCAAAGATTACCGCGAATACTTCCCGCAACAGCATGTTCAGCACAACGTAACCGACCCGTTTGGTGTAGTGGGCGTTGAAAATATCTACGACCTGAAAGTAACGGTTCGTGGCGGTGGCTACAAAGGCCAGGCCGAAGCCGTTCGCATGGGCCTCAGCCGTGCGCTGGTAAAACTCAACGAAGAATTCCGCAAGCCGCTGAAAGCACGGAAATTCCTCACGCGCGACAGCCGCGCCGTTGAGCGTAAGAAATATGGTAAACCGAAAGCACGCAAACGCTTCCAGTTCTCCAAACGCTAAAATTGTGAGTAGTGAATAGTGAGTAGTGAATAGTGAGTAGTGAATAGAGTGTTTATCACTCACCACTCACTACTGACCACTCACTGCTAACCACTCACTACTGACCACTCACCACTCACCACTCACTATAAAACTTGCTTTTGAATCATGCAAAAGCCCACATATAAAGAACTGCTGGACGCGGGTTGCCACTTCGGTCACCTGCGCAAAAAGTGGAATCCGAAAATGACTCCCTACATCTTCATGGAGCACAAGGGTATCCACATCATCGACCTGAACCGCACGGCTGAAATGCTCGAACGTTCTGCCCTCGCCATGAAAGCCATGGCCAAAAGTGGCAAGAAAATCATGTTCGTAGCCACGAAAAAACAGGCACGCGTCATCGTACAAAAAGCAGCCGAAAGCGTAGGCATGCCGTTCGTAACTGAACGCTGGCTCGGTGGCATGATGACCAACTTCATGACCATCCGCAAATCGGTGAAAAAGATGCAAAGCATCGAGCGTATGCTCGCCGATACCACGCTGACCAGCATCACCAAAAAAGAACGCCTCACGCTGAGCCGCGAACACGCTAAAATGGTGAAACACCTCGGCGGTATCGAACAACTCAACCGCCTTCCTTCGGCTGTGTTCATCGTGGACATTCACCACGAACACCTGGCACTGGCTGAAGCCAAAAAACTGGGCGTTAAAACATTCGGTATGGTCGACACCAACTCCGACCCAACCCTCGTAGACTACGCTATTCCGAGCAACGACGACGCGTCGAAAGCCATCCTGTACGTGACCAACTACCTGGTGGAAGCGATCCGCGAAGGCCTCGAAGAGCGCAAAGCGATGAAAGGCGAGGAGAAAGACTCGGCTGAAGCGTAAATTGGTGTTTTAGTGTTTTGGTGTTTTAGTGTTTTGGTGGTACTTCGCTCAAATCATTTTCCATTCCGGAAGCGAAGCACCACAAAAACACAAAAACACAAAAACACAAAAACACTTACATCAAATCATTTTCAACAACCATTCAATTCTATATATAATGGTAAAAGTTGCTGTAGCAGATATCCAGAAACTGCGCGAACTGACCGGCGCAGGTATGATGGACTGTAAAAAAGCCCTGGAAGAATCCAATGCCGATTTCGAAGCCGCTCAAGACTGGCTGCGCAAAAAAGGTATTGCCAAAGCTGCTAAACGCGAAGAACGCGAAGCAAAAGAAGGCGTAGTAGTGGCCCTGGTAAATGCAGACCGCACCCGTGGTGTGATCGTATCGCTGAACTGCGAAACAGACTTCGTTGCCCGCAACGAAAACTACATCGCGATGACCACTAAAATCGCTGAAATCGCTCTGGAGAAATTCCCGGCTACCCTGGAAGATCTCATGGCCCTGCCTTACGAAGGCAGCGTGACCATCGCCGACAAAGTAGGCGAGCAGAACGGTATCATCGGTGAAAAAATCGAACTGAGCCGTTACGAACCTATCACCGGTGCCCAGATTCTGACCTACAACCACTCCAACAACAAACGCTCCGTACTGGTAGCGCTCACCAATGCCGACACGGCGTTCGAACAAGCAGGCCGCGATGTAGCCATGCAAATCGCTGCTATGAACCCGGTTTCTGTTAGCAAAGACGACGTTGATCCGAAAATTGTAGAGAAAGAAATCGAAATCGGTAAAGAACTCGCTCGCAACGAAGGCAAAGCCGAAGAAATGCTCGAGAAAATCGCCCTCGGCCGTCTGAACAAATTCTTCCAGGAAAGCACCCTGCTGAGCCAGAAGTTTGTAAAAGACAACGACAAAACGGTTGACCAATACCTGAAAAGTCTGAACAAAGACCTGACGGTAAGCAGTTTCAAACACGTTTGGCTGTAAGCCCAGGGGTTGAACGAATACATGAGCGCCGCTCCGGATTTCCGGGGCGGCGCTTTTTTATTTTGTGAAAATCCCCGTCTTTTCACATCCCTTTTCCCGCTTTGCTGTTACATGACCTCTTGTAACAAAAATGCCTGCCTCATGTCGCTGCTTTTTTCCCCGCTGAACATCAAAAGTGTCACTTTCAGAAACCGCATTACCATCTCACCCATGTGCCAGTATTCCTCTATCGATGGGTTTGCCACCGATTGGCACCTCGTACACCTTGGCAGCAGGGCCGTTGGCGGAGCAGGGCTGGTGATGCAGGAGGCAACAGCCGTATCGCCGGAAGGCCGTATTTCGCCGGGCGATATGGGCATTTACAAGGATGAACACGTTGAAAAACTGAAAAGCATCACTTCTTTTATTCATTCGCAGGGCGCTGTTGCCGGTATCCAACTGGCACATGCCGGGCGCAAGGCGAGTACGCATATTCCCTGGGAGGGCAGCGGACAAATTGCTCCCGATACTCCAAATGGCTGGCAAACCGTGGCACCTTCCGCCATTCCCTTCACTACAGGCTGGCAAACGCCTGTGGAAATGGATGCCATCGCCATTCAAAAAGTAATCGACGACTACCGAATCGCTGCTGCTCGCGCTGTGCGTGCTGGTTATCAGGTAGCAGAAATTCATGCCGCGCACGGTTATCTCATCCATGAATTCATGTCGCCCTTGGCCAACCATCGCAGCGACGATTATGGCGGAAGTTTTGAAAACCGCATTCGCCTGTTGCTGGAAATTACGGCCGCCGTACAAACGGTATGGCCTTACGATCTGCCTCTATTCGTACGCATTTCGGCTACCGACTGGGCGCCCGGCGGCTGGGATGCCGACGACTCGGTGCGGCTGGCGGCCATCCTGAAAGAAAAAGGTGTCGACCTGATCGACTGCTCTTCGGGCGCTATAGTGCCGGGTGTACATATTCCTGCCGCCCCGGGTTATCAGGTGCCATTTGCCGAAAAAATAAAAAAAGAAACGGGCATGCTCACCGGCGCCGTCGGTATGATTACCAGCGCACAGCAGGCCGAATCCATCCTCGAAAACGGCCAGGCCGATCTGATCTTTATGGCGCGGGAGGCTTTGCGCAATCCGTATGTGGCGCTGAATATGGCCCATGAACTGGGTGAAGATGTGGCATGGCCAAAGCAATATTTGCGGGGGAAGCCGGCGTAAGCGGCGCTGTGTGAAGCAGGTTAAAAAACTACAACTTCTTTTGGAACCGCTCGAATCCTTGCCAGTATTTGTCGCGAAATATCCTGTAGGAAATTTCCATATCGGCTTTGGGGAAATGTATGTATTCGAATACCGCCTTTGAAAACGCACGAAATTCTCTGGAAGCGAAATAAATGTCCCGTTTCCCAGAGGTAGTCTGTCGGCCGATGTGCAAATGCCCCTCCAATGGCTGAAGGTGGCGCAGTAGTTGCTCTTCCCAGTCAACAAGCGCCTGGTTTGTTTCAGCATCCGGTAATCCTTCAGTGGAGAGCATTATTTCAATGATTGTTATCCAGGAATGCGATGCTTTTTCACCCCAATCCAGCAAAGCAGTATTGATGATTGCGATGGCTGGATTACCCTCTTTATCTTTTGCAGTAAAAAGTGTAAATGTTTGATTTTCAGGCGCCTGGAAGGTGTCATATTTCTCCAGAAACTCTTTTTCGCGCCAGTTCAGATAAGCCTTTAACTTGCTGATCGGAATCAATTCCCTGGTCGCATCTTGTGGCCCCATCACGTCTATGTTGTCGATCTTTGTGGCAAAATCAAGTTCCCCCAGGAAATTATCCAGAAAGATGTGACAGCCGTGAATGATTTGATCGGCGTCTTTTTCTTCGTACCCGCTGTACACAACAGCCAGGTCTATCTCATCGGGGTATTCGGGCAGGTCATTTGCATAGAAAAACAGATTGGCGCCATTGAAACTCCTGCCATGCATGTCGATATTGCAGTTTTGGATATCGACAGGAGGCGTAAGTGCCGTAAACTTCCAGCCTTCTATAGCAGGGGCGTGTTGTACCAGGTCTTCCACCCAAAATACATTTCGGACAAGTCCCTCGATAGTAAAAATGAGTTCGGCCGTCTGGTCATCGTACATACCGGTCAGCAGCCCGATACCCTCATGCAGTTCTGCAAGTTTAGGCGATACCTGATCCAGAAACGCTTTTTCAATATGGACGCCCCGGCGGACAGTGCGAAAAAACGTGCGCTCCTGTTTTTTAAACCAGTTCCAGAAATCGGAATAGGTGCGTATCGGGTGATTGTTTGCAAATAAGTTTTTCAGGAAGCGCATACGTGTTTTTTTAAGATATGTGTCTGAGAGGGTTCCAAAAGCCAATCGTTGTTCGGTGGTAGTATGGGCTAAAGCCCATACTACCACCGAACAACGACTGGCTTTTTTTTGTAGAATCCCTGACCATCAGCATAAGCCCAAATAGGTACCATATGCGGATAGCCACATGATTTTAAGCCACTCAGATCATTTAAACCCAAACTTCTTCAATCCCTTGTGGCTGATCTCCACAGCCTGCATCGCTTGCATGCCATCGAAGGTCATGTCCTGCTCGACGATGTAGTATTTCATGCCCGATAGTTCTTTTTTCGCCAGGATTCGGGCAAAATCGATGGTGCCTTCACCCACCGGCGCAAATCGGCCCTGTTTGTCCATATCCTTCACGTGCCAGATGATGAAGCGGCCCGGATATTTTTCAAAATACGCCACCGGATCGACGCCTGCTTTGGTTACCCAGTACAGGTCCATTTGGAAATTGACATATTGGGGGTCAACGTGCGTCAGAAAATAATCCATCGGCACCACGCCTTTGCTGTTCTTTTTGAATTCGAAATCGTGGTTGTGGTAAAGCATTTCCAGCCCTGCATCCTTGCATTTTTTGCCAATTTTATTCAAGATGTCGGTAATGGTCTCCACCTCTTCGCTCATGCTAATGGTTTTTGCGGCGGCATCATATTTGAAATGGCCCATGGGTGGCACGGGTATCACGAAGTACTTGAACCCGGCTGCTTTGACGTCGGCGATCAATTGATCGGCGTTGTCCAGCGTCACCGTTGGCATGTGGGTGCTAATGGGGGTCAAACCTTTTTCATGCAGGTAATTTTTAAATTCCGTCGGGGCCATGCCGTGAAACTTGCCGTTGTCATAGCCTGCAGCCTCTATGTATTTGTATCCAAGGTCGGATATTTTCTGGATGACTTCTTTCGGTTGCTTTTTCATGTCTTCTCGCACGGTATAGAGCGTAAGGCCGCCATAGCGGTGGCTGCATGCGCTGAAAAGAAGAAGGGCAGGGAGAAGCCAGGAAAATTTGGAAATGTTTTGCATGATAAAATGTTTGTAAAAAAGAAGAATGCCGGTATGTCTGATCACCTGTGAAGTGCCGATGGCAAATGTAAAAACCTGTGCTGGAAGTCCGTTTTTTTGATCAATTCAAAAACACCTCATCCATAAACACCCAACCTTTTTCTCCTTTTTGCGGGTGCCAGGCTGGTAGTTTCGCCACGGGTTTCAGGATAATTTTCATCACTTTCAGGGCGCGTGGTGTGAAAGCGCATTCATAACCCACGCGGTATTTGGCGAGTTTGGTAGGCTGTTCGGGCCGCATTTTGTGCAACAAAACAAGATGATTGGGTGCGTCGCCGCCCCAAATCTGAATCTCGGCGGGAGGCATCACATAATTTCCAATATGAGCCAGGGCACTGATATAAGCCGACGACAGCAGGGTAGGGCGCTTGAAAAAGAGCATGCACACCAGCGGCGTTTCCCGGTAACCGATCCATTTATTGGTTTTGTAGTCGGTATCGCCGATTTTGTGGTTGATGAGCGTTTCTGCGCCCAGCGCCCTGTATTGCGGGTCGGGTTGTGTAATCAGCGCCACCGAATCGGGTGTAATACCTACCTTGAAAAACGTGCGCGTTGCAAGCACGCTACTCGTCCAGCCGGGTAAAAAGGTTTTGGAATTCAGTACACAATTTTTGTGGATCACAATGGTATCGCCCTTGAAAACCGGCGAATTCAAACTGTCAGGTATGCTGCCGTCGAGGGTGTAGCGCACCACAGCGCCGGGAATGAAGTTTTTCAGTACTACCCGGGCGCTGTCATAAAACACATCGGTCGGACTTTCGATGATAGGGGCATTGAGTTGGGCCACCACGCCTTCGCCCGAAAAACCCGATTCAAAACGAACCTGCGGCATACGCTGCCGCAAATCGGCCAGGTCGGCTTCGGTAACGCCGGTGTTCCAGAGGTGCACGACCGAGAGTTTGGGCAGGTCTCGCAGCACATCGAGTTGGTCGGCTTTGACGGGTGTTCCCGACAGGGTCAGTTGGCGCAATTCGTGGAGGTTCTTCAATTCGCCCAGTGTAGCGCCTGTGATAGCACTACCTGCCAGGTTGAGTTTTCGCAGGTTTGAAAATCGGCCTATAATGCTCAAATCGGCATCCTGCACCGGCATTTTGTTGAGATTGAGGTGTACAATCTGCGTTTTTACCTTGTCCAATTCGTGCAGGGACTGGATGTTGAAGGCCGATTTTCCGAAAAAATCGACGGTCAGTGCCGGCGAGTTGGTTGCCAGCGGATAAACCGTTCGGAAATCGTTGTTCAGTTGTCGAATGGTACTTTCATCGGCTGCCGGAAAATCAAATTGCTCCACGACAGCGGCTTGCAGACGTGCCGTGGCCAACATCCGCAGGGTGTCATTTTCGGGCAAATCGATCACTTTTTGGGTGAAACTGGCCCCGTTTTTTATCCAGAAATACAAGATCCGAACCTCTTCCTCCGACAATTGCGGTTTGCCTTGCGGCGGCATGTGTTCCTTTTCTGCTATGGGCAGGTGGATGCGGCGCAGCAAATGTCCATATCCGGCGGCGCTGCTGTCCCACAAGGCGCCGTTTTTGCCACCTTGCAGCAGCGTGGCCTCCGACTCCATATTCAGGTCGCCTTTGGATTTTCGGGCATTGTGGCACGACATACATTTTTCCTTTAAAACCGGCTGCACCACATCCTGAAATACCAGTGCGTCTTCCAGTGCTACTTGTACGGGCTGTTTTTCAAGGGTAATCGGGGCCAACAGGTAATTTTCTCCATGTGTCAATGTAGCGCCGAGGTGGCCTGCCAGAACGATCAACACAAATCCAGCGACAGACACCACTGTGGTACGCATTCGGGAATCCCGCGCCTGTTTGCGCAGCACATACCAGCCGAATGCCAGCCACGACACCAGCAGTCCGCTCCAGCGGTGCCACAGCAGTGAGTCTTCGTTGTAACCCCCTTCATTAGATAGAAACAGTCCCGTGAGTGCCGACAATCCGGCGCTGGTGGCTGTAAGGAGCAGGAGCCAGTCGCCGGTGTATTTGAAAAATGCTTCGTTTCGGGAGTAGGTCGTTGTTTCCCAAACTGCCGCCAGCACCATGCAGGCAACCGGAAAATGCAGCAACAATGGGTGCATGCGCCCGCTTACCTGTAGCCATGCGGGTATATCCAGGTGAGTGCCGAACAAGGCCAGGAACACCAGCATGCAGTTGCAGGCCAGACAAACATGATACATCGACGAGCGCCAACGGTCTTTTTTCACGGTACGGGTTCGAGTTTGTACGGGTAGGCTTTGCCCGAATTCCACTGGGCAACATACAGGTTTTCTTCATCATCGATGCATACATCGTGCGGGTACACGAACACGGGCATCGTCTGGCTCATTTCCTGCAACTTGCCGTCGCTGTACGTCGGCTCTGTACCTGCCAGGTTGGATACCACTCTGTTTTGTTTGTCGAGGATGGTGACAAAACCCGATTGTTTCCACAGCAGGCTGCTGGATTGCAGCACGGCGGCGTACAGGTATTCGCCATGGATGACGGGTCGGCAAACCCAGGCCCCGGGCAACTCGATGGTACTCAGGTAGTTGCCTTCAAAATCGAAACGTTTCAGTGCATTTTGCTGGCGCGAGCACACCAGCAGGCAGGGCTGCTGGGGGTCGCGCACGTCAATGCACACGCCATGTGCGTTGAGCAGGTGCTGCGGGCCTTCGCCGCGCCCGCCAAAATGCCGGATGTAACGCCCTGAAGCATCGTATTGAATGATAAAATCCTTGCCATAGCCGTCGGCTACATAAATGTCGCCGTTGGCAGCAATGGCCGTTTCGGTAGGCACATATTCTTCCGGTTTGGTGTACTGCCCGGTCTCTTTCGGGTAATCCAGCGTCAGCAGTACCCGTCCGTCGATGGTGGTTTTGATGACCTGGTGGCGTGCGTTGTCGCAAATGAACAGCACATCCGTTCCGTTTTCATTGAACAAGGTAAATCCGTGCGCCCCCGGGTATTCTGTACCCCAGGCATCGAGTATTTGGCCGTTTTTGTCATAAATGAGTACATTGTTCTGCGTTTCATTGGTGAGCAGCAAGATGCGCCCTTTCTGATCCTGCACCATTTCATGGCAGTCTTTCACGGGGTATTTGCTCACATCGGCCTGGCTCCAGCGGGCGTTGAGGCGGTAACGTTTCTGGTTGTGCCCCAGGATGGTGTCGTTTTGAAGAAGTAATTTTGGCATATACAAGGCGCCTGCGACGCCGACCGAAGTGTTGAACAAAAAATCTCTTCTGCGCATGATAGCATTTTTGCGTTATGCAATAATTCCTGGCACGACTTTCCCGCTCACATCGGTGAGGCGGTAGCGGCGGCCGAGGTGTTTGTACACCAGTTTTTCGTGGTCGAGGCCCAGCAGGTGCAGGGCGGTGGCATGAAAATCGTGCACATGTACCGGGTCTGACTGGATATTGTAACCAAATTCATCCGTTTCACCGTACAGGCCGGGTTTGATGCCGCCGCCGGCCATCCAGATCGTAAAGCAGCGTGGGTGGTGGTCGCGGCCATAGTTGTCGGCCGTGAGGTTGCCCTGGCAATAATTGGTGCGGCCGAATTCGCCGCCCCAGATCACAAGTGTTTCATCGAGCAATCCGCGTTGTTTCAGGTCGGTAATGAGCGCTGCCGATGCCTGATCGGTGTCCTTGCACTGGCCGGTAATTTGACTGGGCAGGTTGTCGTGCGCATCCCAGCCCTGGTGATAAAGTTGCACGAAGCGTACGCCATTTTCGGAGAGTTTGCGCGCCAGCAGGCAATTGGCGGCGTAAGTGCCGGGAATGAGGCATTCGGGGCCGTACAATTTCACAATACTTTCCGGCTCTTTGCTCAGGTCGGTCACTTCGGGAATGGCTGTTTGCATGCGGTACGCCATTTCGTACTGCTGAATTTTGGTTTTGATTTCCGGGTCGCCGAAGGTTTTGAAACCTTCTTCATTGAGGCTGGCCACGCGGTCGATCATGCGACGGCGATCGGCCTGGTCGATGGCTTCCGGGTTTTGGAGGTACAGCACCGGGTGCTCGCTGTTGCTGAATTGTACGCCCTGGTGGATGGAATCGAGGAAGCCGTTGCTCCAGAGTTTGGAGTACACGCCCTGGCTATTGCCTTTACCTTTGGAAAGCAGGACGCAGAAGGCCGGCAGGTTTTTGTTTTCGCTGCCCAGGCCATAACTCAGCCAGGCGCCCATGCTGGGCCGGTTGCCCACTTGCGCGCCGGTCTGGAAAAATGTCAGGGCCGGATCGTGGTTGATGGCTTCGGTGTACATGGTGCGGACAAAGCACAGGTCATCGACCACTTTGGAGGTGTAGGGCATGAGTTCGCTGACCCAGGCGCCTGTTTGTCCGTATTGTTGGAAGGCAAATTTCGAACCTGCCAGCGGGAAGGATTTCTGGTTGGAGGTCATGCCCGTCAGGCGCTGTCCGTTGCGTACCGATTCGGGCAAATCCTTGCCGTGCATTTCACGCAGTTTTGGTTTGTAATCGAACAAATCCAGTTGCGAAGGCGCGCCGTTCTGGAACAGATAAATCACCCGTTTGGCTTTTGGCGCAAAATGCGGCACACCCGCCAGCAGCCCTTCTGCGCCGTATTCGGAAAAAAGGTCGGGCACGAGCAAAGAGCCCAGGGCTACGCTGCCCAGGCCGATGCTCAGTTGCGACAGAAATTTGCGGCGGTTGAGGTTTAAACCCTGCTCCAGCAATTCTTTTTCCATGGTGTGTTGGTTTTTATATATCGGACACGTCGAAAATGTCGTACTCATCGAACACATAGGGCGTTGCCCTATGCTATTGAAAACGCCCTTTCAGGGCTCCTCCGTGGTGGTAATGAGTGGCTATTTTCTCACTACTCACTACTCACTACTCACTATTCACTACTCACTACTCACTCCCTCATCCTCTAACAATCGCTTCTTCCATATTATAAACCACCTCCACTACTTTCATCAGGGCGGCTGATTGATCGGGGTCGAGGTCTTTTCTTACCGGTGATTCGCCCACGGCCAGCGTTTTCGAGGCGTTTAATTTGCGATCGTGGAACAGTTGCAGTTGTTCGGCATAATAGGTTTTCAGGATGTCTATCTCTTTGGAAGTAGGTTGGCGGCAAATGATGGTACGAAAAGCCCAGGCGATGGCTTCCTCTGCCGGACGTTGTTGTGCCACCAGGCGCTGGGCCAGCACACGGGCGGCTTCGAGCACCGTTGGGTCATTCATCATCACAAAGGCCTGGAGGGGTGTATTGGTATTCAGGCGTTTTACCTCGCATTGGTCGCGGTTACTGGCGTCGAAAATAGCCATGGAAGGCGGTGGCGAGGTCAGTTTGATAAAGGTGTAGATGCCGCGCCGATACAGCGCAGCGCCGGTATCAGGCTCGTACATACGCAATTCACCCCGCCCGGAAGTCGCGCTTTCCCACAAACCGGCTGGCTGGTAGGGTTTCACGCTGGGCCCGCCAATGTCGCGGGTGAGCAGTCCACTGGTGGCCAGCACCAGATCGCGCACAAATTCCGCTTTCAGGCGGATGCGCGGCGCGCGTGCGAGGAAACGATTGTCGGGATCAACCGCAAGGTGCTGTTCTGTGATTTCGGCAGACTGGCGGTAAGTAGCCGACATCAGGATTTGTTTTACCAGGCGTTTTATATCCCAGTTGTGTTCCATAAAATCGACGGCCAGCCAGTCGAGCAGCGCCGGATGCGTGGGCAAATTGCCTTGCATACCGAAGTCGCCGGTGGTTTTGACGAGGCCGGTTCCGAAAAACTCTTGCCACATCTGATTGACAAACACACGTGCTGTGAGCGGATTTTGCCTGGAGACAGTCCACTGCGCCAGCCCGAGCCGGTTGCGCGGGTACACCAGCGTATCGAAAGCAAGAATCGACTCAAACGCCGATGCACGCACGGTATCGCCCGGTTTGTCGTATGCGCCGCGCTGAAGGACGCGGGTGATACGCGGCGTATCCTGTTCGTGCATCACCGACACCATCACGCTGCCCGTATCGCGTTTGTGTATGAAGGTGTAAATGCTATCGATTTCAGCACGCGAGAGCACCAGCGCAGGTTTTTTGGCGGGTTTGGAAGCCGTGACCGAGCCTTCGAAACCTTCCTCTTTGGAGGTGTTGAAAAAGCCGAACAATTGATAGTAGTCCTTTTGGGAAATGGGGTCGTACTTGTGGTCGTGGCATTGCGCGCATTCGGCGGTCAGTGCCAGCAAGCCACGGGTGTATGTTTTTACCTTGTCGACGATGTATTCCACGCGGTATTCCTCCGGAATGACGCCGCCTTCTTCGGTGTATTTGTGGTTGCGCAGGAAAGCCGTGGCTAAAATTTGTTCCTTGCCAGCCTGAGGTAGCATATCGCCGGCCAGTTGCCAGGTCAGAAACTGGTCGTAAGCCAGGTTGTTGTTGAAGGCATGAATGAGCCAGTCGCGGTAGGGCCATTGAGAGCGAATGTTATCGTCCTGATACCCGTAACTGTCCGAATACCGCGACACATCCAGCCAGTGCAAGGTCATTTTTTCGCCGTACTGGGGTGTGGCAAGCAAGCGGTCGATGGTTTTTTCATAGGCCTCGGGCGAATGATCTGCAGCAAAAGCATCCATGTCGGCCTCGGTGGGCAGCAGGCCGGTGAGGTCGAGGAAAATGCGTTTGAGCAGGTACTCCGGGGCTGCTTCGGGGTTGTGTTGCAGCCCTTTATCGGCCATTTTTTCCAGGGTAAAATAATCGATCTCGTTTTTTACCCAGCCCGGGTCGCTCGCTTTCGGCAATTCACTTTTTACGGGCGCTACAAAAGCCCAATGCTTTTCATATCGGGCGCCCTGTGCAATCCATTTTTCAATGATGCGGATTTCCTGATCTGTCAATGCGCCCAGGTGCGAATCGGGCGTTGGCATCCTGTAGGTGCTGTCGGTAGAGCGGATGCGTTTCATCACTTCCGAGGCTTCTGGCTTGCCCGGCACAATGGCGAAAGCGCCTTTCGTTTCTTTTAACGGAGCGTAGGCGCTTTCAGGCTGGTCGAGCCGCAGGCCCGCTTTCAATTGCTTTTGATCCGGCCCGTGGCATTTGAAGCATTTGTCGGACAGGATCGGGCGGACGTGAAAATTGTACGTTACCGTAGCGGGCAAGGCATCCTCGCCACCGACGCTGCGGCAGGCCTGCCATACTTGAAAGGCAAGAAAAAGTACCAGAAAAAAGGCAAAAAACCTGATTGTGCGCATCACATGGCCGTTTCTGACAGGGAAGTGCTTCCTGTTTCGTGCCGACAAATATCACAATTATATTTGGATGCGCGTATGGAAATGCAGTGAATACGGGGCGGCTTGATAAAAAAGTAAGTGATTATTTTAAAAACAAAACTGGCTGACTAATGCTCTTCTGTGTGTACCGTTTCCAGCAATTTCAATATCTGGTCGAGGTCGGCGCCGGAGAAAGGCGATATCCTTCGATCTACCACTACACCTTTGGTGTTCAGCAACTGGTGGTGCGGAAACCCTTTTATGTTGAAATAGCGCTCATAAAACGCCAGTTGGTTTTTCGACAACAAATGGTGCCTGCCTTTCAATTGATACTTTTGAATAACACGTTGAAAGTCATCTTTTTGGGTGTGGGCTGCCAGAAAAATAAACTGCGTGCTGTCGCCGGCGGCATCCATGAGTTGGTTGTAATATGGCATTTCTGCCATGCAGGGCGCGCAGCCGAAAAACCAGAAATCGTGGTACACCACTTTCCCCTGCGTATCGGCGTAGAGTTGCTGCAATTCCTGTTTTTCCTGTTCATTCAAGCCAAATGCTTGCAGCAATTGCAGCAGTGTGGCAGACTGGACGATGGTCGGGCGATTCAGTTCGTTCAGTTGGGCAGCCGACACATACCCCACCAGGCTGTCCTGATAGGCGGGCGGAATTTTGGGCGTATTCTGAAATATATAAATCATGGCGGATTCCCGCTGGGCGCCGGGTGGCAGGCGGGAAACAATTTGAAAAATGATTGGGAAACTGGATTGCCCGGATGCCCGCAGCGTTTGTCGTTGTTCGGCATATTTGTCCGAAATACCGCCAATAATCTGGAAATCACCCGCAAGTACGCGAACATAATCCGTAAAGGAGCGAAATGTGGCTACCATAGCATTGGCAGGTTCCATCGTGCCGACAAAATGAAAATAGGCATCCGTTTCAGAGGCCTTGTTGTTTCTTTTGCCCAGAAAAGGGAAAACACACAGGTCATGCGCTGCCTCATATCGAACCCATGAAGAAGCCCAGGTCATAAAAATAGGGTCGCTGATCTGCTCCTTGCGCACCAAAGTGTCCAGCCGCCTCAATTGTGTCTGCATTTCGCCCCAACGCAGCGCTAAATAGTCCTCCTCAGGCATGGTTTTATCGACCGCAAATGCGTTGGATGCCTCGAAAAACCAACCCTCCATTGTTTGTAAATGTTTTAAAATCAATGTATTGGAAACCTGAAATGCGCCTGTGACTTTCGCCTCCGTCGTATTTCGGACGAGCAGGCTGTCCGTATTGATTTGCAACTTCACGTGATCGCCCGGAGCAAGGAGGAGTGGTATTTCCCGATCGTCATATGTGACCATGATTTCCCTGTTTTGGTCAATCACAGGGTTGGCGATCACCGTTCCGTTTTCAAGCAATTGCAATTGTGTTTTTTTGGGGAAATTCACATCCGACAGATCAATCTCGATAAAATTCTTGTGAACCAAAGCGTTGTATCCGTCCAGTTGGATGGAAATTTCGGCCGGCTGGGCGGGTAGTTTCAGGGCAATGCAAAAGGCGAGGGCGAGCAGGCGTGTTTTCATTTTTCAAAAAAATTTCAAAAAGCAAATTTCAAAGGGCAAATTTCAAAAGGCAAGGGGCAAGGGGCAAGAGGCAAGAGGCAAGGGGCAAATTTCAAAAGGCAAGGGGCAAGAGGCAAATTTCAAGGGGCAAAAGGCAAGGGTCAGGAATGATAATGAAGCCAAAATTAGACAAAGGAGCCTTTGAGTTTTTAAATTTTGCCTTTTGCCTTTTGCCCCTTGCCCCTTGAAATTTGCCCCTTGCCTTTTGCCCCTTGAAATTTCACCCCTCAAAACCTCACTCTTTCCAAACCTTCACAGTCGCCACCACCTGATCCGGCGAAAAAAGATTGACATAATAAGCGCCTGCTGGTAATGTGGACATATCCACACGGGTGAGCACATCCGTTACCTGACCTGTGCGCAGGTTTTTGCCCCACTGATCGACGACGCGGTAGCGAACTTCGGTGTTGTCGGCAAGCAGTTCATCGGCCAGTTCGATGGATACGGCGTCTTTGGCAAGCGTAGGAAATACACGGGCCTGTTGCGCTACGGCGGTCGGATTTTCCGTGCCAACGATGCCGGTGCTGAAGCGATAAACAGTGCCATCTGTCGGCGTGTCGCTCAGGGTATTGAACAAGGTATCGGCATTGTTGAGATCGACTGTTTGAATGATCGGATGTTCAGGCGACCCTGTGAGGTAGAACAGATTATCGAAAGTGCCGTCTTGCAACGAAAACTGATCCATGAACCCGATCAGCGGACCGCTAAAATCGGTGAAAACCTGTTGACCATTGGTTTGGGTAGGGCCAAAACGCAGTTCCACATTGTTGCTGCCTTCATACAGCCATACCTGAAAATTGATAAAGGCCTCTCCGGTTGCATCTTCATAAAATCCGGCGTTGGCCCATTCCATTTTGAAAATGCGACTGCCCGGCGCGCCTTCCGTTTTGTACCGAATGGGCGACATCGAGGTGCCTGATTCGTACCCGCGGTCTATCAGGTCAGCGCCGTAGGCAACTAGGAAGGGCGTGGCGCCAGCTGTCGGAGCGCCCGCTACGAGGTTGGCCGTCAGTTCGCCGTACCAGTACAGGCTCGGGATGGTTTGGCCGAACATCTGGAAATTAAATCCAACCGGCGTTTGCAGATCAGGGTCGTCCCACACGCCGTCTGTAAGGGCTATTGCATTTTCAAGCGGCGCGTATGCGGCCTGGTCGACAGTGAGTGTGTACGGAAAAGTTTGGGAACGAAGGGCAGGAATAAACAAGCAAAAGAAAAGCAGAATGGAGCATTGCTTCATGGCATGTGAAGTTAAATGGTGAACAGTAGTTTTTGAAAATATGCCCTAAAAATATCAGGCGTTTGGGCGGAGAGTCAAGGTGAAGTTGAAAGTCTAACAAAACTTTAACCAGATTGGGGGATTTAATTCGAATACACCTGTACTTCGTGGTTGAAAAGAAAAAAGTTGCGGTTTTACAAGAAACTCCATGCCGAGACACCCTTTTGCTCCCTAAAATTTTTATTTTCCACCTCTCTTAAAATTTATATACCGAATAATTCAGACATTGCCACATATTTGACGAACACCAGACTTGTATTCGAAATAACGCCTTATGAATTTCATTACTCAAATCAACGCCGACCACACCTACGACGCCATTGTCATCGGCTCCGGCATCAGTGGTGGCTGGGCCGCCAAGGAACTCTGCGAAAAAGGCCTCAAAACCCTGGTGCTGGAACGCGGCCGCATGGTGCGCCATGTGACTGATTATCCCACCATGAACGATGAGCATTGGGATTTTGCACACCGCGAACGCTTGTCGTATGAAGATACACGGCAATATTACGTGCAAACGCGAAGTGGATTCATCAATGAAACCAACAAACATTTTTACAACAACGATGTAGATAACCCGTACACCGAGGTAAAGCGTTTCGACTGGATTCGCGGCAATCAGGTGGGTGGCCGTTCCCTGCTTTGGGGCAAACAATGCTACCGCTGGAGCGACCTCGATTTTGAAGCCAACGCCCGCGAAGGCATCGGTGTCGACTGGCCTATCCGCTACAAGGACATCGAACCTTGGTACTCTTATGTTGAAAAATACGTGGGTATCAGCGGCGAAAAACTCGGGCTTTCGCACCTGCCCGACGGGCATTTTCTGCCACCTATGGAGTTGAATTGTGTAGAAAAACACGTCAAGGCGCGTATAGAAAAGGAATTTGCCGGCCGTTACCTCACCATCGGCCGGGTAGCGCACCTGACCGAACCGCTCAATGGCCGCGGTAAATGCCAGTACCGGAATCGATGCTCGCGTGGCTGCCCCTTTGGCGCGTATTTCAGCAGCAATGCCGTGACGCTTCCTGCTGCCGATGCTACTGGAAATCTTACCCTTCGCCCCGATTCGGCGGTGCATTCCATTATGTACGACGATAAAACGGGCAAGGCAACAGGTGTGCGCATCATTGACACGGTTACGCACGAAACCACCGAGTTTTTTGCCCGCGTCATTTTTGTGAATGCATCGACACTGGGTTCTACAGCCATTTTGTTGAACTCTACTTCTGCGCGTTTCCCCAATGGAATGGGCAACGACAGCGGCGAACTCGGCCACAACCTCATGGACCACCACTACCGCCTCGGGGCCATGGGTAGTTATGACGGCTTCCAGGATCAGTATTACAAAGGCCGCCGACCCAATGGCATTTATATTCCGCGTTTCCGAAACCTCGACGAACGCACGCGCCATCCGGAATTTCTGCGCGGCTATGGCTACCAGGGCGGCGCCGGCAGGGGCAACTGGAGTACGGGCGTAAACTCGGAAGGCATTGGCGGCGATTTCAAGGACAACCTGTTCAAACCCGGCGCCTGGGGCATGACCCTCGTCGGTTTCGGCGAATGCCTGCCTTACCACGAAAACAAGGTGACGCTCAACCACGACCTGAAAGACAAAGCAGGACTGCCAACGCTGTCGATGGATTGCGAATTCAAAACCAATGAAATGAACATGCGTCGCTACATAAAAGAAGACGCTGCGGAAATGCTCGAAAAAGCAGGTTTCAAAAACGTCACCACCTTCGATCACATGGGTGGTATCGGCGTAGGTGTACACGAAATGGGGACCGCCCGCATGGGCCGCGATCCCAAAACATCGGTGCTGAACGCCCACAACCAGGTGCACGCGGTACCCAATGTGTTCGTCACCGACGGCGCCTGTATGACTTCTTCCTCCTGCGTCAATCCTTCCATCACCTATATGGCACTCACGGCCCGCGCGGCCGATTTTGCAGTGGAGGAGATGAAGAGCAAGCGTCTGTAGGTTGAGAGGGTTGAGGGGGTTGAGGAGTTGAGAGGGTTGAGGAGTTGAGATTTTTACCCTTGGCCCTGCTTGAAGGTTGCTTTTTGGCCTCTCAACCCCCTCAACCTCTCAACCCCTCAACCCCTCAACCCCCTCAACCCCTCAACCTCTCAACCCCCTCAACCCCCTCAACCTTCTCAACCTTCTCAACCCCTCCACCACTCAACCACTCAACTTTTTTCTTATGAATCGTAGAAAAGCACTCAAAACAACAGCCCTCTTTCTGGGCTACGCCGTGTCGGCATCGGCCGTATCGGAATTGTTTGTGCGCTGCACCACACAAAAATACGCGCACTGGAAACCGGTGTTTCTCAACCGCGAGCAAGCGCATACCATCGGTGAAATAACTGAACGGATACTCCCCCGCACCCAAACGCCGGGCGCCAGGGATTTGCATATCGACAAATTCATCGATAAAATGCTGAAAGACCTGCTTTCGGCGGAAGAACAGCAGCATTTTCTGGCAGAACTGGCAGCATTTGAGCAAAACTGCACGAAGCGATATGGCCATAAATTCGTAGGCTGCACGGCCATGCAACAACAGGAAATGCTGCTCGAACTCGACCGCGAGGCTGCCAAACAACCGCCTTCCGTGTGGGGAATCCGGCTGGGTTCGGCGCCTTCGGCCGGCGAGTTTTTCCACCGCATCAAGGAACTGACCTTGCTGGGTTATTACACTTCAGAAGAAATCGGGAAAAATGTATTGAGTTATGACCCGCTGCCAGGCGTGTATGTGGGTTGTATGCCGGTGTCGGAAGTGGGGAATGCGTGGAATGAGTAGAGGATGGGTATACCGCTTCAACGTATGCCACGACTAAATCAAACTTGTTAATAATTTGTTAATTTTTTTTTCAACCATTTGTTTCTTATAGGTTTGGTTTACGAATTTTTTATAAACAGTTCAAAAGCACTTCATTATGAAACTCAAATCATCTTCTATTTCGTGGGCTCTAAGCCTTATGTGCATGTTACTGACGTTCAATCTGATAAATGCATGCAGACAGGACGACAATGTTGATCAAAAGCAAAACCCGGAACACGTCTTTTTCTCAAAGTTTAAAATAACTGGAGAGCAGGTTAATATTAAAAGTTACAATGATTTAAATGTTCAAGTAGAAAAGTTACTGGATGATGGAACACAGATTCTTTCTACGGATTTGCGCAGATCAGACGACGGTACCTTTTTCTATCTTTATTCAAAAGGTCAAAAAGACGACCTGAACAGTACCATCGCTATCCCGCTTGATTTCGATCCCAATGGCCCTGTTTTAAGTTTAAATAGCGATGGATGTACGCACAGGTGTGATCAGGCTGCATTTAATCCCTGTACAACGTGCGAATTAACCATCCATGAAAAGTGTAAAAGACAATCCAGCACTTGCAAAACGGGTGATGGCGGATGTATCGGCTCCATCGTTTTTCAATCGGATTCGCCCAAATAAAACACAAAAAAAACGGGCCGCCCCGAAACTTCGGAGCGGCCCGCGCTATATTCCATCGGGTTGAAAATCAACCGCTTGTAATCAATCTTATGCTTTCGCGCCTTTGGCTTTTTCAATCACCGCTTTGGCAACGCCTTCTGGCGCCGGAGCGTAGTGGCTGAATTCCATGGTAGAAGAAGCGCGGCCGGAAGTGAGGGTACGCAGCGAAGTAACGTAACCGAACATTTCAGCCAGCGGAACTTCCGCCTGGATAGCAACAGCGCCGCCCATACGCGTTTCCTGGCCTTTCGGCAGGCCGCGACGACGGTTCAGGTCGCCAATCACCGGACCCACGTATTCTTCCGGAGTGATTACCTCCAGTTTCATCATTGGCTCCATGATTTGCGGTTTGGTAGCCGGCGCAGCAGCGCGGAAACCTTCTTTGGCGCACAATTCGAACGCGATTGGTTTCGAGTCCACAGAGTGCATACCACCGTCGATCACGCGTACTTTCATCGAGTCGATGTTGTAACCGGCGAGGATACCATTGCTCATCATCTGCGTGAAACCATCGGCGATCGGCTTCTGGTAGTTTTTATCGATGGCACCGCCCACGATGGCCCATTCGAACTGCAGTTTTTTCTTGCCGTTCTTGAAGTCATCGCTGTTCAGGAATTCCTCATCGGCAGGGCCGAGTTCGAATTCCATATCGGCGAACAGACCCGAACCACCGGATTGTTTTTTCAAACGCTCGCGGTGTGAAGTGGTTTTGGTCAGAGCCTCTTTGTAGTTTACCTGTGGAGCGCCCTGGTTGCATTCTACCTTGAACTCGCGACGCAGACGGTCGACGATGATTTCGAGGTGCAACTCACCCATACCGGAGATAACCGTCTGGTTGGTGTCTTCGTCGTAACGAACGCGGAAAGTGGGGTCTTCCTCAGCCAGTTTGTTGAGGGCCATACCCAGTTTATCCAGGTCTTTCTGCGTTTTTGGCTCCACGGCCAGACCGATTACCGGCTCTGGGAATACCATCGATTCGAGGATGATCGGGTGTGCCACGTCGCACAGGGTATCGCCCGTACGGATGTCTTTGAAACCTACTGCTGCACAGATGTCGCCTGCTTCTACCTTGTCGATCGGGTTTTGCTTGTTGGCGTGCATCTGGTACAGACGGCTGATACGTTCTTTATCGCCCGTGCGGGTGTTCAGTACGTAGGAACCGGCGTCGAGTTGGCCCGAGTACACGCGGATGAAGCACAGACGGCCTACAAACGGGTCGGTAGCAATTTTGAATGCCAGGGCCGTAAACGGATCACTCACGGATGGTTTGCGGGTGATCTCGTTTTCCGTTTTCGGGTCGGTACCTTTAATGTTGTCTTTATCCAGCGGCGAAGGCAGGAAGTAGCACACTGCGTCGAGGCAAGCCTGTACGCCTTTGTTTTTAAAGGCGGAACCGCACATCACGGGCGTCATTTTCATGTCGATGACCGCAGCACGGATAGCGGAACGCATTTCCTCGATGGTGATGCTTTCCGGATCGTCGAAGAATTTTTCCAGCAGCGTGTCGTCGTAGCCGGCTACTTCTTCGATCAGTTTCTGGCGGTATTCGTTTACCGTATCTTTCAGGTCGTCGGGAATCGGAATTTCCGTGTACGACATACCCTGGTCGGATTCGTTCCAAACGATGGCTTTACCGCTTACGAGGTCGACCACGCCTTTGAAGTTGTGCTCCGAACCGATTGGCACCTGCAGCGGAACTGCGTTGGCGCCCAGTTTGGCTTTCATGTCGTTCACAACCATGAAGAAGTCGGAACCGGCACGGTCCATTTTGTTTACAAAACCGATACGCGGCACTTTATAGTTGTCGGCCAGACGCCAGTTGGTTTCCGATTGCGGCTCCACACCGTCTACAGCGGAGAACAGGAACACCAGTCCGTCCAGTACGCGCAGCGAGCGGTTTACCTCTACCGTAAAGTCAACGTGGCCAGGGGTGTCGATGATGTTGAAATCATACACCTGGTCGGCTACTTTCCATTGGCATTTGGTAGCAGCGGAAGTGATCGTGATACCACGCTCTTGTTCCTGCTCCATCCAGTCCATGGTAGCGGCACCTTCGTGTACCTCGCCGATTTTGTGGTTTACACCGGTGTAGTAGAGAATACGCTCAGTGGTAGTAGTTTTACCTGCGTCGATGTGAGCGGCAATACCGATATTTCGGGTGAACCGGAGGTCGTTTGCCATGACTTGTTATAATATTGAGTGGTTGAATGAAATAAAATGAGTGCGACTCGGACTTTTGGCGCCTGGAGATTTGAAAAGCCGGGTACTGCCAAAAGTTGAAATGTATTCCTGTCAAAAATTACTTTGGCAAAATGGCGTATGGCACTTTAAAAGTTCGGGAAAATAAAATGGCTCTTTTAAATCCCAACCCTCTTAAAAAACCAATACCGCCGGAAATTGGCCCTGCCACGTAAATATGGCAGGGGCAAGTTCCGACGGTAGGGTGCTCAGGCGCCTGTGCGCAATTACGCTCTGAAGTGGGCAAAGGCGCGGTTCGCCTCAGCCATTTTGTGCGTATCCTCGCGTTTTTTAACGGCGCTGCCTTCGCCTTTGGATGCAGCGATGACTTCGGCGGCCAGTTTTTCGGCCATACCTTTGCCGCTGCGGGCGCGTGCATATTTAATGAGCCACTTCATGCCAATCGAGATTTTACGGTTGGCAGGGAGTTCGGTCGGAATCTGGAACGTGGCGCCCCCGATACGGCGGCTGCGAACCTCCACTTGTGGCATGACGTTGTTCAACGCTTTTTTCCAGACTTGCAACTCGTCCTCGTTGGTGCGGGATTTTACGATATCCAATGCATCGTAGAAGATCCCATAAGCAACGCTCTTCTTGCCCTCCCACATCAGGTTATTCACGAAACGTGTTACCATCGTGTCGTTATAACGCGGATCGGCGGCCAATACTCGAGGTTTCGGTTTGTGCTTACGCATTTCTTTTGAATGATGAATGATGAACTATGAATGATGAATGCTGGAACAACGAACGGAATCTTGGTAGATTCATCATTCATCATTCATCATTCATCATTAAGAATGATTTATTTCTTCGGACGCTTCGAACCGTATTTCGAACGGCTTTTCTTGCGGTTGTTTACACCGGCAGTATCGAGTGCACCCCGAACGATGGTGTAACGTACACCGGGCAGGTCTTTTACACGACCGCCCCGTACGAGTACGATGGAGTGCTCCTGCAGGTTGTGGCCTTCACCGGGGATGTATGCAATCACCTCGATGCTGTTCGTCAGACGCACTTTGGCAACTTTACGCAGCGCGGAGTTAGGTTTCTTCGGTGTAGTGGTGTACACACGGGTGCAAACGCCACGGCGTTGCGGGCAAGAATTGAGCGCACGGCTTTTGCTGGCGTATTCCACCTTTTCGCGGCTGTTGCGTACAAGCTGATTAATGGTAGGCATACCGTTATTTTACTGTAATTTTATTGTAACTCGTTCAAAATCAATGGAAAAATGGCACAAATGGACATGCCTTTTCCAAAAGCGAACGCAAAGGTAATGGAAAGTGGGGGAATTTTCCAAGTGTCTCGTAAAAAAAGTCCTGAGTCGTGAGTCCTGAGTCCTAAGTCTGTAGAGTACGCCTTGAGATGTTTGGCGTTAGTCTGATTGGATGCCAGATGTATCAAGGTGTACTCTACAGACTCAGGACTTAGGACTTACGACTCAGGACTCACCCCAGTAAAACCACCCTCGGCCCAAATATCCCCCGCCGGACCGGCAGCATAATCACTTCTCCAGGTTTGGTGAGGGGGTAGTAAGGCTGCTTTTTATATTTAAAACGATGGATTTGGCCATTTTGACGCACCTGGAGGTAGTAGCCGGTGGGTTGCAGTTTTTCATCTTTCAAAACGCCATAGCCGGAAGCGAAGTAGGGCTGTTCGGATACAAACTCGAAGGATTCGTACGATTTCAGGCTGAACGCGCGGTTGAGCAGGCTGCCGAACAAGGGTGCAAAAAACAGGCTGAACACCCCTATGAAGAGCACTTCGGGCAGGTGCCGCTTCCAGGGCGTGAATCGCTGCTGACCCAGCCAGAGGCCGGCGCCAGCCACGATCACCCCGACCAGCACCGAGCCGCCGACCAGCCCTTGTACGCCGATGGTATTCGACAAATACTGGTATTCATTGGCATACAGCGCAATGAGCAGGAAAAAAGCAAGCACGGCAAGGGCTGCGTAGAGTTTGGGCCGGGAAGACATGTGGTTATCAGTTATTGGTTATCTGTTATCTGGGGTTTATATTGCGGCGATGGGTGTCACCTCGAAGCCTCGGGCGCGCAATTGTTCTATCAAACCTTGTTTATAAAACAGGTGGCGCAGCCCTACCGCCACAAAACAGTTTTTGCTGGTCATGGCTGTTTCGAGCGTGGCGATCCACTGCCGGTTGCGTTCTATCAACAACGGAGCGCCGTCCAGGGTTTGCGACAGGTCGGTATCCAGTTGGTAATCTACCTCGAATCGTTTGTATTTGTCGAGCAAGGCGCAGTCTTTCGTATCATCCTGCAGCATTTTTTGCATCCAATCGATGCAGTAGCGTGCATACATCGAATCTTGTGCAGCCGAGCGGGTAGCCGCGGCTTGCTGGAGCACATCACTTTGTTTGCGGTCGAGGCTGCTCACAGGTTTTTGCTGGTGGCGGGCCAGTCGCTCGATGTAGGTATCCAGCATTTCATAGGAACTGCGAGCGGCGACCGGGCAAAATTCCAGAAAATACATGCCTGAAACGGTTCGGTTCAGCACCAGCGGTGGCAATTTGTAAAAATCGGGGCGTTCGGCCCTGCCTGTGAATTCCTGAAAAACGGCTTGCTGGCCGGGCGTCAGCAGCGAGTCCCACTGCGGGCGGCTCCAGGTGCCCAATTGGGAAAACATCGCTGCCGAAGACGAGGCCTGTGCGCTGCTTTCTTCCACAAATACCTGTTCGGCAGCGCTGAGTTTGGCCACCGCGTTGTGTAGTGTGGCAAAAAACGAAGGTTCTACTTCGTGAAAAGTGCCGAAAAGATAGGATTTGAAAGGGCTGCCCTGTCGAGACACTTCCCATAGCAAGGTGCCGGGTGTGTTTTGGGCGTGCAAGCCGGTGCAAAGCAGCAACAGGATGAACAATGGTTTCATAGCATACGAGTTGTGGGTACAAACGTACGGCACAGCGAGATGGGAAAATGGTTGAAGGGGATTTAAACGGATATTTTTTGAAACCACTTTTTGAGATATTCCATTGAAACCCGTCCACTCTACGCCTTGTGTCCTTTGTGAAACCGTGGTGTCCTTTGTGGTTAAAAATTTTTACCACAAGGTGCACAAAGGTTTCACAAAGGGCACAAGGCGTAGAGTGGACGGTCGTATTTTCGCGTCGGGGCATTTTCCCATCCTGTTCAAAAAATGTAATTACCTTGTTGCCAACCCGCCACCCGCCAATCGAACATTCATGAACAAACAAAAAGCATTCCTCGCCCTCGCCCTCTTTCTGCTCGGCCTGGCAGGCGTGGCGTCCATCCTGACGATGGACATTCCCTTGCCGCCCGAAGCAGAGGCCATTCTGAAAGCCCGGTATTCGCCCGAAGAAATAAAAATAGTGCTGCTGATCAATCCCACCATCATGCTGCTGATTGCCGTGGCGGTAGGCGTTTCGCTGTATGACAAAGTGCAGTTCAGCGTCCCGGCGCTCGAACGCCTGACGGGCGTGACACAAACCCCGCCCGACTGGAAAGGATTGCTGCTGTACGGCGCCCTGGGCGGTGTGCTGGCGGGCGTGCTGCTGAGCCTGATCGGGCTGTTGTTCAAACCCGTGCTGCCGGCGGAATTCACGGAATTATCCGAAAAACTCCAGCCCACCCTGGCTGCCCGATTCCTCTACGGCGGCATGACCGAGGAAATTATGATGCGTTTCGGGTTTATGACCCTCGTGGTATGGCTGTTTTCCAAAGCCTTCAAGGGCCTGCGCCCGGCGGTGTACTGGACGGGCATTGTGGTAGCGGCCATCGTTTTTGCGCTGGGGCATTTCCCTATTGCTTTTCAAAGTGTGGCGAACCCTTCGCCGGCTTTTCTGGCATATATCCTGATCGGAAATTCTGTGGGCGGTGTCATTTTTGGTTGGCTATACTGGAAAAAAGGGCTGGAAAGCGCGTTTTTGGCGCATTTGCTGGCGCATGTGGTGATGGTTTTGGCAGGAGGGTAGGCCTCACTCCCGGCCCCCAAGGGGGTGAGGCCTACCCTTGGCATTTTCTGTATAGTAGAAGTAGGATTGTGCTTTCGGGAAAGTCATGCTGTAACTACATATATTGAAAACAAAGTGCAACTACCGCGAGTTTTTCATGTGTATGATATAAAAAATGCGTCCACTTAAGCATTCTATTCCCCTAAATATCCCAACAATGCCAAGGGTTAAGTCACCCCCTCTCCGTTGGAGAGGGGGCCGGGGGGTGAGGTCTACTCCCCCCGCTCCTTCCACACCCGCTCCAGTTCCTCCACTTTCTCCTTGAAATATTCCTCCTCCACCCCCGAGCGCAGGCAGGCCGCATACAGCCGCTGTGCCCGCTCGTAATCGGCCCGGCGGGGCAGGCTTTTGGCGATCTTTTCAGCGTAGAGATCGGCAAAGGCGGCGATTTGCCAGGTTTCGCCGGAAGCGATGAGTTTTTCTTCGTTGTCGGGGTGCTGGTCGAGGAGGGATTCGAGGTTGTAGGCGGTGAGTTGGGGGAGTGTGAGGGAGGCGAGGAGGAGGAGGTGGGTGGTGGAGTCGGGGGTGCGCCACGTGACACCAGTTTTAGCAAGTTTTGCCAGGCTGCTTGTTGAAGTCACTTCCCAGATTTTGGCCGTATTGTCGTAAGACCCTGTTGCAAGCCTGCTTCCGTCGGGGGAAAAGGCAACGCTCCTGACGGAGTAAGTATGGCCTTCGAGGGTGAGCGATGCTTTTCCCGTGGCCAGATCCCAGATTTTGGCCGTATTGTCGGAAGCCCCTGTTGCAAGCCTGCTTCCGTCGGGGGAAAAGGCAACGCTTGAGACGGAGGAAGTATGGCCTTCGAGGGTGAGCGATGCTTTTCCCGTGGCCAGATCCCAGATTTTGGCCGTATTGTCGGAAGCCCCTGTTGCAAGCCTGCTTCCGTCGGGGGAAAAGGCAACGCTGTAGACGGAGGAAGTATGGCCTTCGAGGGTGAGCGATGCTTTTCCCGTGGCCAGATCCCAGATTTTGGCCGTATTGTCGTAAGACCCTGTTGCAAGCCTGCTTCCGTCGGGGGAAAAGGCAACGCTTTAGACGGAGGAAGTATGGCCTTCGAGGGTGAGCGATGCTTTTCCCGTGGCCAGATCCCAGATTTTGGCCGTATTGTCGGAAGCCCCTGTTGCAAGCCTGCTTCCGTCGGGGGAAAAGGCAACGCTCAAGACGTAGGAAGTATGGCCTTCGAGGGTGAGCGATGCTTTTCCCGTGGCCAGATCCCAGATTTTGGCCGTCTTGTCGTAA
>Ga0209572_1000732_pt1 | contig 38250 bp, 32 predicted proteins | sample EBPBio232012_DNA_FD_185867 | JGI IMG/M metagenome (GOLD analysis project Ga0209572, IMG submission 185867) | Wastewater treatment Type I Accumulibacter community from EBPR Bioreactor in Madison, WI, USA - Reactor 1_1/23/2012_ DNA (SPAdes)... | ecosystem: Engineered > Bioreactor > EBPR >...
TAGATGTACTTTTTTTTGTATCAATGGTTAGTTTTTTGAAATAGAATGACATAAAAGATGTATAAATGGAAGTATTTGTAATGTTTAATAAAAAATGATCTATTATTTTATTAGTTCTACTTATTCACCAATAACACAAAATTTTCTACCAACAATACAAATGCAAACATGTTACAATGATTCTGTACCTATTTTTAAATCAAAATCATTAAAACAATCATTTGAAAATCAGCATTATGAAAAAAAATACTCTTCTTCTGCTACTTTTTTTTACATCAATTATTGTACAAGCACAAGTTGGAATCAATACTACTAATCCAAATGCACAACTCGATATTCGTTCAAGTAATCAAGCTGCACCGTCTAATACCGATGGTATATTAATTCCTAAAGTAGATACTTTTCCTGCGACCAATCCAACGGCGGCACAACAAGGAATGTTAGTGTATTTAACTACAACATCAGGAACCGATTTGCCAGGATTTTATTATTGGGATAATCCTACTACTGATTGGATTGCTATTGGTAATAACAATACGAATAGTTGGACAGTTGCTGGAAATTCAGGAACTAATCCAGCCACAAATTTTATTGGAACGACTGATAATGTTGATTTGGTTTTTAAAAGGAATAATATTTTTTCGGGAAGACTTGGTTTAAGCAATACTTCTTTTGGATTAAATGCGCTTTTTTCAAACACCACTGGAGTTTCAAATACTGCAAATGGGGCTAATGCACTTCGAAACAATACTACTGGTTTTTTTAATACTGCAAATGGAGTATCTGCTCTTCAAAGCAATATAACAGGAAGTTCTAACACAGCAAATGGATTAAATTCACTTTTTTCAAATACCTCAGGAGTTTCAAATACAGCAATCGGTGTATCTGCACTTATTTTGAATAGTGGTGGAGTTCAAAACACAGCAAGTGGTGCAAGTGCTCTTAGAAACAATACTACTGGTAATTTTAACACTGCAAATGGGGTATTAGCTCTTGGTAACAATACAATTGGGAATAATAATACTGCTTTAGGATTTGAATCTAATGTTCTTTTTAATAATTTGACCAATGCTACTGCTATCGGTTCAAGAGCTGCAGTTGAAGCTAGTAATTCATTAGTTTTAGGAAGTATAAATGGTGAAAATGGCGCAACAGCATCAACTTCTGTTGGTATTGGAACTACAATTCCAAGAGGTGTTTTTGATGTTACTTCATCTACAAATGGAATATTAATTCCACGAGTAGCTTTAACTAATACTCTTGTTCAAGCACCAATTGCCAATCCGCAAGGCGGACCTTTAGAAGTAAGTACATTAGTTTATAATACATCAACTGCTGGAGTTAGCCCAAACAATGTTTATCCTGGTTTTTACTATTGGAATGGTACACGTTGGATTCGTTTTGATGTTAATGGTGAAAATAATCCGAAATATTATACTGCAGTTGGAACTACAAATGCTTTGACACCTGGAGGTTTATCTTTAATGCCAGAAATGCAAGTTACTCTTGTTCCTGATGATTCTGTAATTTTAGTAAATTTTTCAGCAGCTGGATTTTCAGGAACTGGAGCTTGTGGGCAAGAAAGTATGTTTTTTCAGATAGTTGTTAATGGAGTTCCTGTAAAAGGTTGGCAAACTAGTGTCGAAGATATTATTAACGTATCTAATAGACCAGTTTGGGATACTGCAATTAATTATTCAGTTAGTGTAACTCCTGGTGTACCACAAACCGTTCAAGTTTTTTGGTATTTTCCAGGATGTTTAGGTTTACCATTGAATTTTGTTGCTACTCCAATGGCGGCAGGTTTAGGCGCAACATTTCAAGCATATAGATCGCTTACAGTAATAGACCCAAATGGAGGTGGAGGAATTGTAGGATCACCACCAATAACTAATATGTGGTCACAAAATGGTAATATAGGAACTAATGCTGCTTTAAATTTTGTAGGAACGGCAGATTTCCAACCTTTAGTTTTGAAAAGTAATAATGTTGAAGGTTTAAGAATAAATACATCAGGCAATGTTGGAATAAACACTCCAAATCCTTTAAGTAGATTACATGTTACAGGAAATGTTAGAATTGTTGATGGCACACAGGCTTTAGGCAGGGTTTTAACAAGTGATGCAAATGGAATTGGTACATGGCAAAATCTATCAAATAGTGCTTGGACTTTAACAGGAAATAATGCAACTAATCCAACTATAGAATTTGTTGGAACAACAGATAATCAACCTTTAGTTTTTAGAACCAATAACTTGGAACAATTTAGACTTACTGAGTTGGGTGATGTTGGAATTGGTACTGCAACTCCAGTAGGTAATTTAGAATTGAGAAAACCTAGTCCAGTTTTTAGGGTGGCAGCCGATGATTTTAGTTCTAGTTTTTTACAGCTTTATGAAATAACAGGTGGAAATCCTTTTGGATATCAGTTTCAATACGATGGTAATTTAGATAAATTGCATTTGTGGAGTAAAGGATTTGCTGGTAATGATGGTATTCGAATGACATGGTTAAAAGATGGTAAAGTAGGAATCGGAACTACTAATCCGCTTGCACAATTAGAACTTTTGGATGACAATATCGTAACAAGTTCAGTAACACGAGGGAATTTACATGTTATGACAACTAATCCACAAGCTCTAGATATTGGAGCGGCAATTACATTAGGAGGGTACAATGATGATTTAGCCAGTACTATGAGAGTTTTTGGTTCTATTGAAGCGAGAAAAGCAAATGCTACAACGAGCAGTAGTTCGGGATATTTAATGTTTAAGACTAATAATGGAGGGATTTTAACAGAGCGAATGCGAATAAACAACCTTGGTGATGTTGGTATTGGAACCGCTGCTCCAGGAGGACAATTCGAACTTTCTCTAAATGAGGGCAGAAAACCAGGAACTAACACTTGGACAATCGTTTCTGATCAACGTTTGAAAACAATCAATGGTACTTATAACAAAGGATTGAACGAAATTCTGCAACTCAACCCAATTCGTTTTAATTATAAAAATGTAGGCGAACGTGTTTTTGAAAAAGAAGTGTTAGATACTGAATTTGCTGGTTTCATTGCTCAAGAAGTACAACCACTTTTCCCAGATGCTGTTGGAACTGATGCTGATGGTTTTTTAAATTTTAATATTCATCCTATATTGATTGCTCAAGTCAATGCTATCAAGGAATTGGATAAAAAAAATAATGATTTGCAAAAAGAAAATAATTCATTGAAAATGGAATTAGAAAATCAGAAAGTGATTTTAGAGCAAGTTTTACAACGATTAAAAAATTTAGAAAAAAACAATTAACAATTAAAAAAAACAAAAAAATGAAGAAAATAACACTAATTCTGGTAATTACTTTTTTAAGTTTCAAAGGGTTTTCTCAAACAAATCAGATGACAATAAATTATCAATTACTAAAAGCTAATAATGCTTCACAGGTTGGAGGTGATTTAATAATTGATAATAACAATACTAGTATTTGCCCAAATAAAGATGCTAATTTGCAAGTTCTTTTTAGCTCTTTAAATGCAAGCACTATTTCCATTGACGTAAATAATCGTGGTGGTGGTGATAGTTGTGTAACTTTAGTGGTTGAAACATTAGATGGTACTATAAAAAAGGAAATTCCTGCAGATACACAATCAGGTGTTTTAAAATTTTCAAGGGTTAAGAAAGCTTTTTTAAGTATTCAAAAAAGAGTGAATATTAATCCAAATGATATTGCTAAAAGTATTGGAACCGCTACAGTTTGGTTTTAATTATCTTCGAATTTTAAGTTAAGTAGTTAAATAGTTTTTTAAGTGATTAAATCCTCTTCATAAATTTGACAGAGGATTTTTTCATATATTTTTTATCACATACGTTACAATGCCCCAGATGATTAGATTGTTTTCTTCAGTAATTTTAATGGGTTGGTAGTTTTTATTTTCAGGCATTAAATACATGCAATCGTCTTCTGTTTTAATGCGTTTTACAGTAAATTCTCCGTCGATAAAACAAATCGCAATTTTGTTGTTATGTGGTTCTAGGCTTCGGTCAACAACAAGAATGTCCTTATCATTTATTCCGGCATTTATCATTGAATTTCCTTTGACTTTTATATAAAATGTAGATAACGGATTTTTACATAATTCTTTATTCAAATCGATGTCAGTTTCCATAAAATCTGTTGCTGGCGATGGAAATCCGGCCGAAACACCTTCTTTTATGTAAGGAATTTTTATATCGCTTTCAAAATCTGGACGATAAAAAGTTAAAGACGATTCGTTTTCTATTGACATTTTATTTCTAGTATTTCGTTGAATCTTGTTGTGTATCTTGGTGACAAATGATTTTGATTCATGTTCCAAGTTAAATTAAGATTCTGTGTTCCTAACTTTACTTTTCGATCTCCAATTTTAGTATTTAAGAAATCCATCGCTTTCATAATGGCTAAATGTTTCGGATTTTCTTCTTCAAATAATTGAAGCTGTTTTTTATCTTCATCAATTAATTCAGTAACTATTACACCTGCTTTTTTGAATTTGATTCCTTCATTTCCTTTGTATAAATCTTTCAACATGGATATGGCAACATTTGAAATTGTCAAAGTGGAATTAGTTGAATAAGGCAAAGTAACCGCTTTGTTGAAATAATATTTTTGAGATTGGTATTTGTGTTTATCAATGACTAACATTACAATTACCGTTTGACAGCACGATTTTTGTTTGCGTAATTTTTCGGCACAAACCGCAGAAAATGTTGCCACGCGTTCTCGTAAATCGTCAAATTCTGAAATTTGTTTTGGAAAGCTTCTTGTCGTTGCAATGCTTTTCTTCTGTTCCCGAATAGGTTCTAAATCTAAAACTGATTTTCCTTCCAATTCATACTTTAATCGCATACCAATGACGCCCATTTCTTTTCTAATCCAAGCTTCGTGTTGAGGTTTTGTAAAATCATAAGCCGTTAGAATATTGTGCGACATCATTTTCTTTGTTAATCTGCGGCCAATTCCCCAAACGTCCTCAATTTTAGTCCATTTTATGGCTTTGATACGTTTTTCTTCGGTATCAATTACATAAATTCCTTGTGTTCTGTCTTGAAACTTTTTTGCAATTCTATTGGCTACTTTTGAAAGTGCTTTAGTTGGTGCAAATCCAATACAAACTGGAATTCCAACCCATTTTTGTACACGTTTTTTCATCTGAATTCCATAGTCATGATAATCAGAAATCGACATTCCGTCAAAGTTTAGAAAGGCTTCATCGATGCTGTAAATTTCTACGTTAGGTGTAAATCCTTCAAGTATTTTCATCACACGATTACTCAAATCACCATACAGCGGATAATTGGAAGAGAATACTTTAACATTTTTCTCTTTCAGAAGTTCACGAATTTTAAATTCAGGCGCGCCCATTGGAACTCCAACAGCTTTAGCTTCGTTACTTCTTGAGATGACACAACCATCATTATTGGACAAAATAGCAACTGGTTTTCCATTATATTGAGGTTGGAAAACACGTTCGCACGAAGCATAAAAATTGTTACAATCAACTAAAGCATACATGTTGTAAATTTAATCAATAATTGAATTTCACAATTGTTAAATAGTTCGATTGTTGATAAATAAAAAACCACCAAAATTGCTTTTGATGGTTTGGATATTTTTGAAAACGTAGTTTCTTAATTAATCAAATCTGTAACTAAAGATGGATATAGTCCGATGATTATATTTAATACAATTGAAACTATTCCAACCGCATAATATACAAATGGAGTGTTTTGTTTTTCTTCACTTGGTTCTTTAGTATACATTGCTAAAATTAGTTTGAAATAATATCCAACACTGATAATAGAATTAATAACACCAGCAATAACAACGATTAAGAATCCAGCTTGAATAGTTTGTGTAAACAACATGAATTTAGCAAAAAATCCTGAGAAAATTGGAATTCCAGCCATTGATAAAAGAGAAGCACTTAAAACTGCTGCCATTACTGGACTGGTTTTTCCAAGTCCGTTGAAGTTTAAAATATCTTCATTGTCTTTGTTTCTTGTAACATTTATGATTACTGCAAAGGAAGCAATTCCTGCTAAAGCATAAGCAACCGTATAATAAAGTAAGTTCCCAGATGAATTAGACAGACTCAATAAAGTCATCATCATAAAACCAGCATGAGAAATACCTGAAAACGCCAACATACGTTTTACATTATTTTGACGTAAAGCCATAATATTTCCAACAGTCATAGAAGCAATTGAAACTATTATGATAATATTTTGGTATGCCGAAGAGATATCAGCATTCATAGTAGCCAATAATTTATATAATGTAGCAAAAGCAACAACTTTCGCTAAAGTACTCATGGTTGCTGTTACAATTGATGGAGCTCCTTCATAAACATCTGGTGCCCAAAAATGAAACGGTACAGCAGCAATTTTAAATAACATACCAACAGTCAATAACGAAATCCCTATTGGAAACCAAATTGGTAATTCTGCAGAGCGCGACATTTCACTAATTTCTGTAACATCAAAACTTCCCATGGCTCCATAAATCAAACAGATACCAAATAGAATAAATCCTGATGCAAACGAACCCATTAAGAAATATTTCATTCCGGCTTCATTACTTTTTATATCCAATCTGCTGCTTCCTGCAAGGATGTAAAGCGCAATTGATAGTGTTTCTATTCCTAAAAAGTACATAGATAGGTTAGAGAAAGAAACCATCGCTACAGCACCTGCTAAAAGGAAAATTTTTATTGCTATAAAGTCAGAAATTTTTGTCTCATGATCTTTGTAAACATCATGGCTCATGGCTACTAAAAATATAGTAAGAACAATGAACAATGATGAAAAAGCATTAGAAAATTTATCAGCAACAATCATATTGGTGTATTGACTGTTTAACAATTCTCCAAATGACCAAATATTAAGTGTTGTGCCTAGTATTGCTAATAGACCTAAGATAACTACAGGTACAATTGCTTTTCTAAAATTAAAGATTTCAGCTATAAGACAGAAAACGCCTAAACCTGATATTGCTATTAATGTATTCATTATAATTAGTTAAATCTATTAATTTGAATTAGAGTTTCTTTTATGCTTGGCATTACCAAATCTACAATTGGTTTTGGATACAATCCGTAGAAAAGTAAAAAGGCAATTATTATCACAAAGACAATTATTTCGTTTGTTGTAACGTCTGCAAATAATTTAGTATTTGTTTCTCCTAACATTACATTTTGGAACATTTTCAGCATGTAATAAGCTCCTAATATTATGGTTGTTCCGCCAAGAACTGCATACCAAATGTTTACTTGAGATAAACTATACAAAACAGTAAACTCTCCAATAAAGTTGAATGTTCCTGGCAAAGCAACAGATGCTAAAACCAAAATCATAAACATAGAAGTGAATTTTGATGCTTGCGAACGAACACCGCCCATTTCATCAATCTTGTAAGTTTCAAATCTTCTGAAAATTACTTCTGCAGCAAAGAATAATCCAACGATTACAAATCCGTGAGCAATCATTTGAGAAACAGCTCCGCTTAAACCATCTGCTGTTAAAGTGTAACAACCAGCAGCAATTAATCCTACGTGAGCAAGAGAAGAGTATGCTAATAATTTCTTCAAATCTTTTTGGCGCAAAGCCACCATTGAACCATAAATAACTCCAGCAATACTTAAACCAATTAAAACTGGCATATAAGTTTTAGCAGCTAAAGGTGCAATTGGTAATTGCCAACGAATTACACTATATAATCCCATTTTTAGCATAATTCCAGACAAAAGCATTGTTCCAACGGTTGGTGCTTTTTGATAAACTTTTGCTTGCCAAGTATGGAATGGTATGATAGGAATTTTAATAGCATAAGCTAAAAAGAAGGCTAAGAAAATCCAAGTTTGCTCGGTTGTAGATAAATCTAATTTTGTTAAATCTTCCAATAGGAAACTTCCGGCTTTAGTATATAAATAAGCAAATGCTATTAACATAAATAAGGAACCACCTAAAGTATAAATGAAGAATTTAACTACGGCTTTTTTACGTTCTTCAGTATCTCCATTACCCCAAACTAATGCTATAAAGTATATTGGAATTAAAGCAAGTTCCCAGAAGATATAATATAATAATCCGTCGCTTGCTAAGAAAGTTCCAACCATTGCAAAAGCCATGAATAAAACTAATCCATAGAAGTTTTTAGAATTGTTGAAATTATTTCCGAAAGAAGATAATACAATTAATGGAAGCAATGAAGTTGTTAAAAGTACCATTGCTAATGATAATCCATCAGCTTTAAGTGCAAAGGAAATATTAGGTTGTAAAATCCAAGGATTTGATAAGCTAATGTTTATTCCGCCCAAAAATTGATTTACTAATATTGAAGAGCATACTAAAGCAGCCAAACTAAATAATAAAGCCACTTTAGAAGCGAATTTATCTCCAGAAAGGAAGGTTGCAATGGCACCAACTAAGAGTAGTATTAATATAAGTGATACGTTCATTTTGTTTTAAATTATTGAGCTAAAAATAAATAACTAACTATGGCTAAAAGTCCTATTACGAATGCAAATAAATACAATCCGATACTTCCAGTTTGTAATTTTTTTCCTTGATTTCCAATTCCATTTGCAACGGTTCCAAATCCGTAAACTACTTTTCCTAATGCAGGTTCTAAAGTTGTTCTAAAGAAATTTGAAAGTCCATTCAAGGGTTTTACGATTAATGAAGTGTAAAATTCATCGACATAATATTTGTTGTAAATGGTTTTTGAGAAACCTGAAATTTCTGAATCTTCTTTTGGAACAAAACCTTGTTTGATGTATTTTGAATACGCCCAAACAATTCCGATAATTGCTCCTGTTAAGGCAACAGCCATCAACATATATTCTTGACTTCCAAGAGCATGATGTTCATGTTTAGTCGCTAAAATTGGTTCTAAGAAATGATTTAACCAATTGCTTCCAGGTAAATTAATTAATCCACCAACAGTAGCTAATGCAGCAAGTATGATAAGTGGCAAAGTTATTAAACTTGGACTTTCGTGTAAATGATGTTTTTGTTCTTCGGTTCCTCTAAATTCTCTAAAGAATGTTAAGTACATTAATCTAAACATATAGAATGCTGTCATTATTGATGCAATAGAACCAACAATCCAAAGCACTTTATTGTGTTCAAAAGCAACCATCAAAATTTCGTCTTTTGACCAAAATCCTGCGAAAGGGAAAATACCTGCAATAGCTAATGTTGAAATTAGCATTGTTGCAAAAGTGATTGGCATTACTTTTCGTAAACCACCCATTTTACGCATATCTTGTTCGCCATGCAAAGCATGAATTACAGAACCAGAACCCAAGAATAAACAAGCTTTAAAGAAAGCATGTGTTATTACATGGAATACAGCTACAGTATAAGCTCCCATTCCTAAAGCTAAAAACATTAGACCTAATTGAGAAACTGTTGAATATGCTAATACTTTTTTAATATCGTTTTGAAGTAATCCTATTGATGCCGCTACTAAAGCTGTTATTGCTCCAACTACTGCAATTATATGTTGTACATCATGAGTTAAATCAAATAAGAAATTCATTCTTGTAATCATGAAAATACCAGCAGTTACCATCGTTGCAGCGTGAATTAATGCCGAAACTGGAGTTGGTCCAGCCATTGCGTCTGGTAACCAAGTGTAAAGTGGTAATTGTGCAGATTTTCCAGTTGCTCCTATAAATAAACATAAAGCCGCTATTGAAATTTGTAACCAAAATGAATTTGGATAAGGCATCTGACTAATACCAGTAACTATTTGTTTTAATTGAACAAAATCAACTGTAGAGAATAAATTTGCCAAAATAAATATACCAATCAAGAAACCTAAATCACCAATTCTATTCATGATGAAAGCTTTCTTTGCAGCATCGTTATAATCTTGGTTTTTATACCAAAATCCGATAAGTAAATAAGAACAAAGACCAACACCTTCCCATCCGATAAACATTACTAATAAGTTGCTTCCAACTACTAATGTTATCATGAAGAAGATAAACAAATTCAAATACGCAAAAAACTTGTGCATATTTTCATCATCGTGCATGTAGCTGATAGAGTATAGGTGAATTAGAGAACCAATTCCGGTTACAAATAATAACCACAATAATGATAATTGGTCTAATAAAATTCCAAAATCAACTTTTAGATTTCCTAATTGAATCCAATCAAATAATTTAACTTGAATTGGTTTGCCGGAAGTATTTAATTGCATGAAGAAATAAACACTCATCGCAAAAGAGACAACAACAGCTATTGTTCCAATGGCACCTGAAATGTTTTTTTCTGCTTTCTTTCCGAAGAAAACATTGAATAAGAACCCAACAAATGGGGTTAATAATAAGAGTAAAACTAAACTATTCTCCATTAGGGATTATCCTTTTAAGTTTTTTAAATTTGATATATCTACCGAACCAATATTTCGGAAGACAGCAACTAAAATTGCTAAACCTACAGCAACTTCTGCAGCAGCAACAGCCATAGAAAAGAATACAAAAACTTCTCCTTTTGCATCTTGCCAATAAGTTGAAAATGCGACAAATAGTAAGTTTACTGCATTCAACATAATTTCTATTGACATAAAAACAATGATGGCATTTCTTCTGTACAATACTCCAAAGACTCCTATACAAAATAGAAGAACAGAAAGGAAAATGTAATTTTCAATACCAATTTGATTTAAAATATTCCCCATGATTATTTAGTTGGTTTTTCTTTTTTTGATAATAAAACAGCTCCAATCATTGCCACTAAAAGCAGAATAGAAGCAAATTCAAATGGAACCATAAATCCTTCTTTGTCATCCAATAAAACAGTTCCTAATTTTTTTATGGATTGAAAATCTTCACCAGTTGTAGGATAATCACCAACAAATGGTTTTGAGTACATAAATATTACAACTAATGCTGTACTCAATAAAATAAATGTTGTTATGGCACCAAGTCTAGTAATTCTTGGTTTGTGAACTTCATCTTCTTTATTCAAATTCATTAACATGATGGTGAACAAGAAAAGAATCATAATGGCACCAGAATAAACTATAACATGAACTATTGCAAGGAATTGTGCATTAAATAATAAATAATGTCCTGCAATCGAAAAGAAACATAACACTAAATAAATAGCACTATGAATAGGATTTTTGCTGTATATGGTCAAAAACGCTGTTGCTAATGTGATAGCGGCTAAAACGTAAAATATGATAAGTATCGGTGACATAATTAATTAAGTTTTTTAGTATTTGCCATCGCCATTTCTAGTGGCATCACTAATTTATCTTTTCCGAAAATAAAATCTTCTCTATTATATTGTGCTGGAACTAATTCTTTAGAGATTGTAAGGTAAATGGCGTCTTTTGGACAAGCTTCCTCACATAATCCGCAGAAAATGCAACGCAACATATTGATTTCGTAGATTGAAGCGTATTTTTCTTCTCTGTACAAGTGTTCTTCTCCTTTTTTACGTTCTTCGGCTTTCATAGTAATTGCTTCTGCTGGACATGAAAGCGCACACAAACCACAAGCCGTACAATTTTCTCTTCCTTGTTCGTCGCGTTTCAACATATGCTGACCACGATAAACAGGACTAAACTCACGTACTTGTTCTGGATAATGAATCGTTGCTTTTTTCTTAAAAAAGTGTTTGATGGTAATCCATAAACCTTTAAAAATTGCTATCAGGTACATTCTTTCAAGAAAAGTCATTTCTTTATTAGAAACTTGTTTTTTCTTACCTGATAATGATATACTTTGTATCGATGTTGACATAATTTCTTTTCTTATTTAAAAGCTAGAATGCAAATTCCTGTTATAATAATATTGACAATTGATAGTGGAATTAAAATTCTCCATCCTAAATTCATCAATTGATCGTATCTAAATCTTGGTATTGTCCATCTAATCCACATAAAGAAAAAGATGAAGAAACATAATTTGGCAAACAAAGCAAAAATTCCAATGATATTTCCAATATTTACACCCCAATTTTCTATAGCCCAACTCATTCCTGGATAATTGTATCCACCAAAAAACAAGACTGAAATTATTGTTGCCGAAATAAACATATTAGCATATTCAGCAAACAAATAGAATCCCATTTTCATGGAAGAATATTCGGTATGATAACCACCAATTAATTCTGATTCGCATTCTGCTAAATCGAAAGGTGTTCTGTTAGTTTCTGCAAAAGCACAAATCAAAAAGATTAGGAATGACAATGGTTGATAGAATACATTCCAATGCATTCCGTGTTGTTGAACAGAGATTTCTTTTAAACTCAATGTTCCTGTCATCATCAATAAAGCTATTATAGATAAACCCATTGCAATTTCATACGAAACCATTTGTGATGCAGCACGAACTGCTCCCATCAATGAGAACTTATTGTTAGAAGCCCAACCTCCAATCATAATTCCATAAACACCTAGTGAAACTACGGCAAAAATGTATAAAATTGCACTGTCTGTATCTGTTGCTTGAAGAATTACAGTTCTTCCAAAAATCTCTAATCTATCACCCCAAGGAATTACAGCACTGGTCATTAATGCCGTACTCATTGCTACTGCTGGACCAACAAAAAATAAAAATCTATTTTTAGTATTTGGTTCAAATTCTTCTTTGGCAAAAAGTTTCATTCCATCGGCAAGTGGTTGTAATAATCCACCCCAACCAGCACGGTTTGGTCCAACTCTGTCTTGAAGATATGCAGCAACTTTACGTTCTGCCCAAGTTGAATACATTGCCATAACCATTGTGACTGCAAATATCACAACAATAAAGATACTTTTTTCTATTATAAATGCACTATCCATTATTTTGTATCTATTTTGTTACCGTCAATTTTTTCGTTATAATCAATTTCGGACATACTGATTTTTTTACGGTCAATATCTCTTCCCATTAATATTCCTTTTTCTGTTTCAATCACCACCTTATCCATTTTACGTGTATAATTGTTTTGATTGATAACAGAGTCTTTTTCAAATCTTCTTGGACCTTCAATTGTCCAGTCAGAAACTTCTTTTTTGTCAAAACGACATGTGTTGCAGATAAAATCTTCTACTTCATGGTATTCGTCTTTTCTTGCTGTAACTCTTTGAATTTCGTTTCCAAACATCCAAAGTGTTGTTTTTCCGCAACAACCTGGAGTTGTACATTCTCTGTGAGCGTTGAATGGTTTGTTGAACCAAACTCTAGATTTGAATCTGAAAGTTTTATCAGTTAAAGCACCAACCGGACAAACATCAATCATATTTCCAGAGAATTCGTTATCAATGGCTGCAGAAACGCAAGTTGAAATTTGAGAATGATCACCACGATTTAAAACTCCATGAACTCTACCATCTGTTAATTGATCTGCAACTTCTACACAACGTTGACAAACGATGCAACGATTCATGTGTAATTGGATGTGTGGACCAATATCTTCAGGTTCGAAAGTTCTTTTTTCTTCTATGAAACGAGTTTCCGATTTTCCGTGTTCGAATGATAAATTTTGCAAATCACATTCTCCTGCTTGATCACAAACCGGACAATCTAATGGGTGATTTATCAAAAGGAATTCGGTTACTGCTTTTCTAGCTTCGGTTACTCTTTCAGAAGATTTGCTAGCTACTTCCATTCCGTCTTGACAACCTGTTACACATGAGGCAACAAGTTTTGGCATTGGTCTTGGGTCAGCTTCACTACCTTTGGTAACGTCAACTAAACAACAACGGCATTTTCCACCAGTTCCTTTTAGTTTAGAATAATAACACATGGCTGGCGGAACGGATTCTCCACCAATCATACGAGCAGCCTGAAGGATTGTTGTTCCAGCTTCTACTTCTATTTCTTGACCGTCTATGGTTACTTTCATTGTAAATTTTCTTTTTTAAGTTTTCGGATTCATTTTTAATACGAAACTTGAAACTATTTTTGAATATTTTTAAAATGTTCGTTATATAATTCTATTACTTGTAATGATTGATATAACTTATAATTTTTATTTCCATCAATCCATAATTTAAAGAGTTCTGGATAATCAATTATTATTGAACCGATATCATCTCTATAACTAAATGAAGACACGTTTTTTATTTCATCATCTTTTACAAAAATTTCTTTTGTAGTTAAATTTGCCCTCATGTCTTGATTATACTTGTGGTAAACAGAAATCTTACCAACAATTATTTCTCTGTAAAAATATTTATAATTATCTTCTTTTAATCCTACAAATTTTATTTCTTGGAAACCGGTTGTATTATGTGGTAAATATGGCATATTGTATGCGTTTTCTGACATGTAAATATGTATACTACTTAATGCAAATGGTTTGTAAATATATTGGTCTCCATTTTCTAATTGAATAGTAATTTTCTTATCACAAACAGCTGCAGGATTAAGAAGCTTTTTGTTAAACATATTGGAAATACCAATAAAAGTACATTTTATTGTGTCATTTTTGGCGTCAACTATGTAACCTTTGATTGAGTTTTCTTGAGAAAACGAAATATGAGTTACAAATAATAAAAATAAAAATATTTTTTTCATCAAAAATATATATTTAGACCTCTTGTTTTGCTAATAAATGTTTCACTTTTTCAAATGGCTCATTCACAAAATGATCTCTATTTTTTACTTTTTCTGGGAAACGAATATGGTATTCAAATTCATCTCTAAAATGACGAATTGCCGCAGCAACTGGCCATGAAGCCGCGTCACCTAGTGGACAAATTGTATTTCCTTCAATTTTAGATTGAATACTCCATAATAATTCTATGTCTTCTTCGCGTCCTTGTCCGTTTTCTATTCTCCATAAAACTTTTTCTAACCAACCAGTTCCTTCACGGCATGGCGTACATTGACCGCAAGATTCATGGTGGTAGAAACGTGAAAAATTCCAAGTATTTCTAACGATACAAGCTCTGTCATCATATACAATAAATCCGCCTGAACCTAACATAGAACCAGTTGCGAATCCACCATCTGATAAACTTTCGTAAGTCATTAATCGGTCTTCACCAGCAGCAGTTTTGTAAATTAAATTGGCTGGTAAAATTGGCACCGAACTTCCTCCAGGAACTAATGCTTTTAATGGTCTGTCGGTTTGCATTCCTCCACAATATTCATCAGAATTCATGAATTCGTAAACAGAAACACCCAATTCAATTTCGAAAACGCCTTGATTTTTTATGTTTCCAGATGCTGAAATTAATTTGGTTCCAGTAGAACGACCAATTCCGATTGCAGCATAGTCAGTTCCCGAATTATTTACAATCCAAGGCACAGCAGCAATTGTTTCTACATTATTTACTACGGTTGGATTTTGCCAAAGACCTTTAACAGCTGGAAATGGTGGTTTTAATCTTGGATTTCCACGATTTCCTTCTAGTGATTCAATTAATGCAGTTTCTTCTCCGCAGATGTAAGCTCCGCCACCAATTTGAACGAAAAGTTCTAAATCGTAGCCTGAACCTAATATGTTTTTACCCAACCAACCTGCAGCTTTTGCTTCGGCGATGGCTCTTTCTAAAATTTTGTAAACCCACATGTATTCTCCACGAATGTAGATGTAGGATAAGTTTGCTCCAAGCGCATAACTTGATGTAATCATTCCTTCAATCAATAGGTGAGGAATGTACTCCATTAAATAACGGTCTTTAAAAGTTCCTGGTTCTGATTCGTCGGCATTACACACTAAATGTCTTGGATTTCCTGATTTTTTATCGATAAAACTCCATTTCATTCCAGCTGGAAATCCTGCACCACCACGACCACGAAGTCCAGAAGTTTTTACTTCTTCAACCACTTCATCTGGAGTCATTTTCTTCAAGGCTTTTTCTACTGATGCGTAACCGCCTTCACGACGATATACTTCATAAGTTTTAATTCCCGGAACGTTTATTTTGTCTAATAATATTTTTCTTCCCATGATACTATTTATCGTGTAAAGTGATTTTTCCGTCTTTACAATCAGACACTAACTGATCGATTTTTTCTTTTGTTAAATACTCTTGGTAGAAATCACCCAATTGCATCATTGGCGCATATCCACAAGCACCAAGACATTCAACTCCGCGAACTTCAAATAAACCATCAGCTGTTGGTTCGCCAACTTTTACACCCAATTTCGAACAAGTGTAATCCATCAAATCTTCTACTCCGTTTTGGCAACAAGGAGAAGTTTGACAGAATTCAAACATGTATTTTCCAATTGGACGTTGGTTGAACATCGTGTAAAAAGTTACAACTTCATACACTTCAATATTTTGGATTCCAAGGATTTCAGCTACTTTATTTTGCAATTCAATACTCAACCAATTGTCGTGAGCATCTTGAACTTCGTGCAAGACTGGTAGTAAAGCCGATTTTTGTTTACCTTCAGGATAATGACTGATTAGTTCATTGATACGGTTCATCAACGATTCAGTTATGTTTATCTCTTGTTTTATATGTGATCTTTCCATTTCTAATTTTAGATATTAAATTTTAGATTTTAGATATTTCAATCTGTCATCTAAAATCTGCATTCTGCAATCTTTCTTCTTATGCGTCTAATTCTCCAGCAATTACATTTAAACTTGATAATATTACGATGGCATCTGATAACATTCCGCCTTTAATCATTTCAGTGTAAGCTTGATAGTAAATGAAGCAAGGTCTTCTAAAGTGTAATCTGTATGGTGTTCTACTTCCGTCAGTTATTAAATAAAATCCTAATTCTCCGTTTCCACCTTCAACAGGATGATAGATTTCAGCCACTGGAACTGGAACTTCACCCATCACAATTTTAAAGTGATAAATTAAGCTTTCCATATTATGGTAAACATCTTCTTTTGGAGGTAAATAATAATCTGGAACATCAGCGTGAATTGGACCTTCTGGTAATTTTGCTAATGCTTGTTTGATGATGCTTAAACTTTCCCAAACTTCTGCATTACGAACACAAAATCTGTCGTAAGTATCACCTGATTTTCCTACAGGAACATCAAATTCAAAATCTTCATAAGATGAATATGGTTGTGCTTTTCTAACGTCATAATCAATTCCGGCAGCACGTAAATTAGGTCCAGTTAAACCATATTGCATAGCACTTTCGGCAGTGATTGGTCCAACATTAACTGTTCTGTCAATGAAAATTCTATTTCTTTCGAATAGGTTTTCAAATTCTTTCCAAGCAACAGGAAAATCTGTTAAAAAAGTGTCTAATTTTTTGAAGGCAACTTCTGACCAATCTCTTTCGAAACCACCGATTCTACCCATATTTGTTGTAAGACGAGCACCACAAATTTCTTCGTAGATTTCGTATACTTTTTCTCTAAATTGGAATACATAAAGGAAACCAGTATAAGCTCCAGTATCAACTCCTAGGATTGAGTTACAGATTAAGTGATCTGTTATACGAGCTAATTCCATTACGATAACTCTTAAATATTGAGCACGTTTTGGAACTTCAATTTCTAATAATTTTTCGACTGTCATCCACCAAGCCATGTTGTTAATAGGAGAAGAACAGTAGTTCATTCTATCTGTTAAAACGTTTACTTGATAAAATGGACGATTTTCGGCAATTTTTTCAAAAGCACGATGAATGTATCCAATGGTTGGTTCTGCATCAAGAATTTTTTCACCATCCATAAGCAAGATATTTTGAAAAATACCATGTGTTGCTGGATGCGTTGGACCAAGATTTAATATTGAAAGTTCGCTACCGTCTTCGTTGCGAGTTTGTTCAATAATTTTGGCATATCGATGCTCTGGTAATAATAATAAGTCTGACATTTTATAATGTTGAATTATTTATTTTGTTTTATATTTTTTGTGCCGTTCTTCCAAAGAAACGATCGTCTTTATCTGTTCTACCGCTATCTTCCATTGGGAATTCTTTTCGCATTGGGAAAGACACCATTTCATCCATATTCAAAATACGTTTCAATTGTGGATGACCAATAAAATTGATTCCGTAGAAATCGTATGTTTCTCTTTCCATCCAATTGGTGCAAAGAAATAAATCGGTCATTGAATGAACTTCAGGATTTTCACCATTAAGATAAGTAGTTATTCTTATTCTAACATTTTCAACCCAATTGTGAAGATGGTAAACTACTGCAAATTGATGATTTTCATCATTGTCTGGATAGTGAACCCCACATAAATCGGTTAAGAAGTGAAAATTTAAATCCTCTTCTGTTTTTAAAGTTCTAATTACTTCGTAGATAGCATCTGAAGTAGCTTCGAATGAAAAAACATCTCGACTCATAGAAAAATTCAAAACTTTGTTTCCAAATTTTTGAGTCATTTTTTCTTGTATGTATGCCGTTTCTAAAGCCATATTATAGGTTGTAAGAAGCTAATAATTCTTTATATTCTGGAGAATTTCTTCTGCGAACAGATTCATTCTTCACTAATTCTTGTAATTGCATTACGCCATCAACAATTTGTTCTGGTCTTGGAGGACAGCCTGGTACATAAACGTCTACTGGAATTACTTTGTCAATTCCTTGTAAAACAGAATATGTATCGAAAACTCCACCTGAACATGCACAAGCACCAACAGAAATCACCCAACGAGGTTCAGACATTTGTTCGTAAACTTGACGTAAAATAGGTGCCATTTTTTTAGAAATCGTTCCCATTACCATTAGCATATCGGCTTGACGCGGAGAAAAACTTACTCTTTCTGAACCGAAACGCGCTAAATCGTAATGTGATGCCATTGTAGCCATGAACTCAATACCACAACAAGAAGTTGCAAATGGTAAAGGCCAAAGTGAATTAGCTCTTGCCAATCCCACAACGTCGTTTAATTTAGTAGCGAAGAATCCTTCACCTGTTACTCCTTCTGGTGGAGCAACCATTTTTGTTTTAGAATCACTCATTTATAATTCGTAATTTATAATTCGTAATTAATCTATTCCCACTCTAATGCTTTCTTCTTGATTATGTAGAAGAAACCAACTAAAAGTAACAACATGAAAATAACCATTTTGATCATTCCATCCACTCCTAATTCTCTAAAATTTACTGCCCAAGGATATAAGAAAATTACCTCTACATCGAAAAGCACGAAAAGAATTGCAACAAGAAAATATTTTACAGAAAACGGAATACGTGCATTTCCTACGGATTCAATACCGCACTCGAAGTTTTTATCTTTGTTTTTAGAATGTCTTTTTGGTCCAAGGAAACTAGAACCAATAATTGTTGCAACAACAAATCCTATTGCTAGTCCAGCTTGCATTAAGATTGGTAAATAATCAATTTGAGTAGATTGCATGTCTCTAAAAGTTAGTATTTGTAAAATAGCCACAAATATACATTGCATTATTTAATTCTCAAAAATCATTAGATAAACGTTTGTTATTTATCCGTTAAAATCGTTTATTTAAACCTATTCTAAATAATATTTATGAAAACAAAAAAACGCTCTGAAATTTTCAGAGCGTTTGACCATTTAGGCAATCAAAAAATAATATATATTAGTCTTCGATAACTACTACTTGAGCAGCTACTTTACCTTTTCTTCCTTCTTCTTCTTCGTAAGAAACTTTGTCTCCTTCGTTTAAGTTTTCAGCTTTAATACCTGTAGCGTGAACGAAAATGTCTTTTCCATTTTCATCATCTGTAATGAATCCGTAACCTTTTGACTCATTGAAAAATTTAACTGTACCTGTGCGCATTTTGTAATGTAAAAAAATTAATAATGGTCAAAGATATACTTATTTATGACATAGCAAACAAAAATTAAATAAAAGTTTAAAAATTTTACAATAATTTAAAATTATAATTGAATGATTTTCAGTGTAATATTTGAAAAATTCTAAATTTTGCAATAAAAAAAGCAACTATTTATAATTTTTTAAATAGTTGCTTTTAAATTATTTGAGAATTTGATATAAATTACTTCAAATCAATTTTTATATGTAATTCATTTAATTGTGCGTCATCAATTACAGATGGTGCATCAATCATAACATCTCTTCCTGAATTGTTTTTTGGGAAGGCGATAAAATCACGAATTGTTTCTTGTCCGCCAAGAATTGCAACTAATCTATCCAATCCAAAGGCTAAACCTCCATGTGGTGGTGCACCAAATTGGAACGCATCCATCAAGAATCCGAATTGATTTCTAGCTTCTTCTTCGGTAAAACCAAGATATTTGAACATTAATTGTTGGGTTTCTTTATCGTGAATTCTAATAGAACCACCGCCAATTTCGTTTCCATTTAAAACCATATCGTAAGCATTCGCACGAACTTTTCCAGGATTTGTTGCTAATAATTCCATATCTTCAGGTTTTGGAGAAGTAAATGGATGGTGCATTGCGTGCCATCTGCCAGATTCTTCATCCAATTCTAATAATGGAAAATCTACAACCCATAATGGAGCGAATTCGGCTGGATTTCTCAATCCTAATCTTGTTGCTAATTCCATTCTTAGAGCAGAAAGTTGAGCACGAGTTTTATCAGCTGGACCAGAAAGTACAAAAATCATATCACCGGCTTTCGCACCTGTAATTTCTGCCCATTTTTTCAAATCTTCTTGATCGTAAAATTTATCTACAGATGATTTGTAAATTCCACCAGCTTCACATTTTACATAAACCATTCCCGAAGCACCAACTTGTGGACGTTTTACCCAGTCAATTAAAGCATCGATTTCTTTACGAGTATAAGTTGCACAATTTGGAGCTGCAATTCCAACAACTAATTCTGCCGAATTGAAAACTGGAAAATCTTTGTGTTGCGCTACTTCATTTAACTCGCCAAATTTCATATCAAAACGAATATCTGGTTTGTCATTACCATAAGTTTTCATGGCGTAATCGTAGGTAATTCTTGGGAATTTTTCTACTTCAATGCCTTTTATTTCTTTTAGTAAATGACGAGTTAATCCTTCAAAAACATTCAATATGTCTTCTTGTTCCACAAATGCCATTTCGCAATCGATTTGTGTAAACTCTGGTTGTCTGTCGGCACGTAAGTCTTCGTCACGGAAACATTTTACTATTTGAAAATATTTATCCATTCCGCCAACCATCAAAAGTTGTTTGAATGTTTGTGGCGATTGTGGTAAAGCATAAAATTGACCTTCGTTCATTCTGCTTGGAACAACAAAATCTCTTGCGCCTTCTGGAGTTGATTTGATTAAATAAGGAGTTTCTACTTCACAAAAATCCAAATCAGAAAGGTAATTTCTAACTGCTTGTGCAACTTTATGACGAAATAACAAACTGTTTTTAACCGGATTTCTTCGAATATCCAAGTAGCGGTATTTCATTCTAATGTCCTCACCACCATCTGTTTCATCTTCTATTGTAAATGGAGGGGTTAAAGCAGCATTTAGAATTGTCATTTCCTTTACAAGAATTTCAATTTCACCTGTTGCTATATTTTTATTTTTAGCTTCACGCTCAATTACAGTTCCTTTTACTTGAACTACAAATTCTCTTCCAAGAGTTTTTGCCAATTCGAAAACGGTTTTTTCTGAACGGCTTTCGTCAAATAATAATTGTGTAATTCCATAACGGTCGCGTAAATCAACCCAATTCATGAATCCCTTATCTCTTGATTTTTGTACCCAACCAGCAAGTGTTACTTCTTGATTAATATGTGAGGCGTTTAATTCGCCACAATTATGACTTCTATACATTTGGAATAAAATTTTTGCAAAAGTAAAAAACTTCATCCGAAATAAACACTAAATATTTTCATAATGAATAATTGATGATAAATAAATTTAACTACATTTGGTTTTACTTAAATTAAAATTAATAATATGAAAAAAATTGGATTCTTTTTATTTGCGCTTGTTTTATCAAATATAAGCTTTGGGCAAGATGTTGTAAAGTTTCAAGCAGATATTGCTCACAGAAATGGTGACATACTTTTTATTAAAAACAATAGAATTATTGTCAAGGAGATTAAAGTAGAAGGTGACGGACATTTTAGTTCATCATTTGAAATTAAAGAAGGAATGTATCAATTATTTGATGGTGCTGAGTATACTGAACTGTTTTTGAAAAATGGTTTCGATTTAAAATTGAAAATGGATGCAGAGAATTTTGACGAATCGATTGTGTATTCTGGAAAAGGAGCAGAGGAAAATAATTATTTAGCTCAAAAAATCTTGAATGAAAGTAAATTTGATTCAGAAAGTCTTTTTGCTGCAACTAGCATGGAAGAATTTACTAAAAAAATCTCAGAGAAGCAAAATGCAGATTTAGCTAAATTAGAAGCTGCTAAATTGGATCCAAATTTTGTTGCACTTCAGAAAAAAGCTATGGAAACTGAAATGTTTCAAATGAAGATGTATTTTGGTGAAAAACTGAAACAACAAAAACTAAATAATACACAAGCTCCTTCATTTGAATATGAGAATCATGCTGGAGGGAAAACTAAGTTAGAAGACTTAAGAGGAAAATATGTTTACATTGATGTTTGGGCAACTTGGTGTGGACCTTGTCGTGCTGAAATTCCTTCACTTCAAAAAATTGAAGAAAAATACCACGATAAAAAAATTGCTTTCGTAAGTATTTCTGTTGATGAGCAAAAAGATTATGAAAAGTGGAAAAAGTTTGTAGTTGAAAAACAACTTGGCGGAATCCAATTGTATGCAGATAAAAACTGGATGTCTGATTTTATTAAAGCATTTGGAATTAATTCTATTCCAAGATTTATTTTAATTGATCCAACTGGAAAAGTTGTTAATGCTGATGCAGACAGACCATCAAACCCTAAATTACAAGAACAACTTGATACTTTATTGAAATAATAGAAATCATTTTATAAAATAAAAAGCTCCGAATATTCTTCGGAGCTTTTTTAGTTTAACCAATATTATATTAATCTTCAGTAGCAATTTTTTTGTTTTCTCTTCGGTCTCTTAATTTATATTTTACTCGTTTTACCAAGTAGAACATTACTGGAACCATAATCAAAGTTAAGACAGTTGCATAGGTTAATCCGAAGATGATAGTCCACGCTAATGGTCCCCAAAACATTACGTTATCTCCACCAATAAATATATGTGGATTTAAGTCTGTAATTAAAGAGAAAAAGTCAAAGTTCAATCCAATTGCCAACGGAATTAATCCTAAAACTGCCGTTAAAGCCGTTAATAATACTGGGCGTAAACGTGATTTTCCTGATTCGATGATTACTTCTTTTATTTCTTCTAATGATAAATCATCATGGCTATTTAGATGTTTTTCGGCAACTTTTTTGTCTAATAAAAGTACAAAGAAGTCCATTAATACAATTCCGTTTTTCACTACAATTCCGGCAAGAGAAATGATTCCCATCATAGTCATTAAGATTACGAAATCCATATTTGCTATGACATATCCGTAGAAAACACCACTAAAACTCAAGATAACTGTAAATAGAATTACCATTGTTTTTGAAACCGAATTAAATTGTAAAACAATAATAATTGTGATTCCCGCCAAGGCTAAAAACAACGCATACATCAAGAAACTTTGATTCTTTCCTTGTTCTTCTTGAACTCCAGAAAACGAATACGTTACTGTTTTTGGTAATTCATAACCTTTTAATTCTGTTTGAATTTGTTTTGTAATTTCATCACCATTAAAACCTGTCAAAACATTAGAATAAACCGTCATGATTCGTTTTTGGTTTTTTCTTTTGATTTGGTTGTAAGTTGTAGTTTTTTCAGTTTTAGAAACTGCCGAAATTGGCACTTGCATCATCTGACCATTATTCTGATTACGGAACGTTAACGATTGATTGAATAATACATTTTCGTTCTTACGTTGGTCTTCTTGCATACGCATCGTAATATTATAATCGTCGTCACCTTCTTTATAAGTTGAGATTTCTTGACCATAAACCGAACGACGTAAATTAAATCCTAATTGTCCTGTTGAAACTCCTAAACTTCCTGCGCTAACTCTATCGACTTTTACTTCCAATTCTGGACTTTCTTTGTTTACATCAATAGCTAAACGTTCAATTCCTGGAATGTTTTTGGCATCAATAAAAGCAATCATTTTGTCAGCTTCTTTCAACATTAAATCATAGTCAGTTCCTGTCAATTGAATACTAATCGGATAACCTGCTGGCGGACCATTGGCATCTTTTTCAACCGTCACAGTTGCTCCTGCAATACCTTTTACTTTAGCACGAATTTCTTCAAGAATTACATTAGTATCAATATCGCGACGGAATTTGAATTCTGAGAAATTCACTGTAACTTTTCCTTTAAAAGGTGTTTCCGATGCTGAACCTGCGTCAACATTTGGATTTCCTGCGCCAACACCAACTTGAGAAACAATTGATTCTGCCAAAAAGTTTTCTTTAGTAGTTTCATCAACATATTTACTCAAAATTTCAATTACTTGTTTTTCAACAAATAATGTTGCTTTATTAGTTTTTTGAATGTCAGTTCCTTGCGGATATTCAATATAAGTGATAACTTGATTTGGCGTATTTTCTGGAAAAAATAATACTTTTCTAGGGAAAACTCCAAGTAAAATGAAAGAGAAAAATAACAATCCGATGATTCCTGCCAAAGCAAACCAAGCTTTTTTGCCTGTTAAAATCTTAGCCAAGAAATTTTTGTACTTGTCTTCCATTTTTGGAAAAAAGTTATGCTGAAAATCTTGAGTCCATTGGTATAATTTTAGTTTGTATAACCACATTAATCCAAGAGAGATTATAGCTAAATGACCAATTGCTTTTGCAAAAGTAGAATTTGTTAAATGTCCTAAAAGCACAAAAACAATTCCAAGAACACTAAATATAATAGTATATAATTTAGCCGATTTCTTTGACACATTTTTATCTTCAATATCCATCGAACCACCAGTCATAGCGGCATTTACAACCATCGCCACAAATAAAGAAGCTGTTAGTGTTACGGTTAATGTAATTGGGAAATATTTCATGAATTTACCCATGGTTCCTGGCCACAATGCAAATGGTAAAAACGCCATAAGTGTTGTTGCTGTTGAGGAAATTACAGGCCATGCGATTTCACCAATACCAATTTTGGATGCAGAAACTCTGTCCATTCCTTTTTTCATGTTGGCAAAAACATTATCGACAACAACAATTCCATCGTCAACAAGCATTCCTAATCCCATTACCAATCCGAAAAGAACCATAGTATTTAAGGTCAATCCAAACATAGATAAAATGCTAAACGCCATCAACATTGAAAGTGGAATTGCTGCTCCAACGAAAAGCGAATTTCTTAATCCCATCGTAAACATCAATACTATCATTACCAGTACAATACCAAAAATAATGTGGTTTGATAATTCACTAACTTGGTGTTCAACTCTTGACGATTGATCGTTAGAAAGAGTCAATTTTAAATTAGAAGGTAAATAAGAATTTTCAGCTTTTTCAAGTTTTTCTTTTACTTGCTCGATAGCAGAAATCATGTTTTGATTAGAACGTTTTTTTACGTTCAGCATCACAACTTCAGTTCCTTTTTCACGCGCATAAGTAGTTTTTTCTTTTTCCTTGAAACTAATTTTTGCAATATCTTTTAGATAAACCGCACCACCATAAGATTTGATAATAATGTTTTCTAGTTCTTTCGGATCTTTAATTTCACCAACAATTCTAATGTTATTTCTTGAACCTTGCGAAATTAAATTTCCACCCGAAAGTGTCATATTTTCATATTTCACAGCATTTTGAATTTCATCAAACGAAACTTGTGCAGCTGTCATTTTGAAAATATCAACAGCGATTTCTACTTCTTTATCATCTACACCAAGTATATCTACTTTTTTAACCTCTGGAATTTCTTCAATATCATCTTGAAGTAATTCACCATATTTTTTTAGTTGTTGTGTAGTATAATTTCCTTGTAAATTGATATTCAAAATAGGCACTTCTTCCGAAATGTTTAATTCAAATACGTTTGGTTCTACTTTACTTCCGTTGTCAAGATTTGGCCAATCGGTGTCTGCTTTAGAAAAATCGACTTTATCTTTGATTTTAGTTTTAGCATCTTCAATGGTTACTTTATCTGCAAATTCTACGATAATCATTCCATAATCTTGAAACGAACTTGAAGTAATTTTTTCAACTCCTGAAATGTTTTTGAATTCCTTTTCAAGTGGTTTTATAACTAATTTTTCAACATCTTCAGCCGAGTTTCCTGGAAAAACGGACGAAATGTAAACTTTGTTCTCGATGATTTCTGGGAAATCTTCACGAGGCATTGTTACGTAGGCAATTACACCTGTAATAACAATTAATAAGGTCAAGATATAAACAGTAACTCGATTGTCAACTGCCCAACTTGATATACTGAATTCTTTGTTTTGATGTGACATATATTTTAGTTGTTAGTTGTCGATTTTCAGCCCTCGTTTTAGAACGGAGAACTAAAAAACAACAACAATTTTAACATTTAGAAATTCAATTTCATTCCGTCTGCAATACTATTTACACCTTCTGTTACGATGATGTCATTTGCAGATAATCCGCTTAAAATTTCGGTTACGTTATCTGATGATTTTCCAACCTTTACAAGTACTTTTTTAGCTGTTCCGGTTTTTCCATTTGAATTAGTAACTGTGAAAACAAATTTGTTTCCAGTTCCGTCTTCTTGTACCACATTTGTTGGAACTACAATTGTATTTTTACTTGTATAATCAATGATTTTTAGTTTTGCAACTTGATTAGGGCGCAATAAATTTTCAGGATTTGGAACGCTTACTTCAATGCCGAAACTTCTGTTGTTTGGATTAATAAAATTTCCAACTTGGCGAACTCTTCCTTTATAAGTTTTACCCAAAGAAGTTAAGAAAACATCTACTTCAGTTCCTACTTTTAATTTTCCAATGTAAGTTTCAGGTACAGAAGTGGAAACATACATGTTTGATAAGTTTACAATTCTCATAAGACCTTGTTGACTTGGTGCAACAATCTGTCCTTTTTCTACAAAAACTTCGTCAATTGTTCCTGAAAAAGGAGCACGAATTAATGTTTTAGATACTTGAGCTCTCATTTGTGCAACTGCTTTTTGAGCAGAAACCATTTGCGTTTGAGCTTGAAGAAATTGAATTTCAGAACCAATTTTTTTATCCCAAAGATTTTTTTGTCTTTCAAACGATGTTTTTGCCAATGCATATTGGTTTTCCAAACTTGCTAATTGTTGACTCATACCTGCATCATCGACTCTTCCAAGGATTTGTCCTTTAGAAACTTTTTGTCCTGCTTTTACAGTTAAAGAAGTAAGATTTCCGCTGAATTCTGGTTGAACAAGGATGTTTTCTTTTGTGTCAACATTTCCTTGAATTTCAAGATAGTGATTGAAAGTAGTATCTTTTATAGTTAAAACAGAAACTAAAGCTTCTTGGTTTTTAACCTCTACTAATTTTGAAAGTGCTTCATCAATTTTTGCCAAATCAGCTTGAATAAGACCTTTTTTAGTTTGAAGGTCTTTTACATTTCCAGCTTTAATTAAGTCATCAACAGTTGTAGTATTTTCTTTTTTGGAGCAAGACAATATCGACAACGATATTATAGTGATTAAAAGTGTTTTTTTCATTTTATTTTGGGATTAGTTTTTGTTTAATAATTTTTCTAAAGTGGCTCTTTTATTGATTACGTCAAGCATGGCTTGAAGATAGTTTTGTTGCGCAGCGTATAATTGTTCTTGTGCTTTTGTCAAATCGAAACTGCTAGATAAACCTTCTGTAAATTTAATTTGATTTTTGTTTTCAATTCTTTCAGCTAAATTCAAATTACTTTTAGAAGTTGTCAATTGTTCTAAACTAAATTCGTAATCGCTTTTAGCTTTTTCAAATTGTAGTTTCAATTTTTGCTCGGTTTCTGTTAATTGTGTTTTAGATTGTTCTAAAGCAATTTTTGCTTGTTGTGTTCTTGAACTTCTTCCGAAACTACTAAAAATAGGAATGTTTAAATTTACACCAAGGTTAGAATAATTATACCATTTCTGATCTTGATTGAAAAAATTAAATTCATTTCCAAACGAGTTATAACCAAAATTAACTGCAGCTCCTAGAGATGGTAATGCTTTACTTTTTTCTAACTTTAAAAGTAATTCTTTACTAGTTTGAAGATTTTGTCCTATTTGATAATCAATATTATTTGTAACATTAAATTCTTCTTTTAAAATAGCTAAGTCAACATTAGATTGTGTTAAGTTGTCTAACTTATCTGTAAGTTTTAACTCTTTATCTAAGTTAATTCCTAACAGCAATTTCATCATATCATTTGCAATTGTTTTTTGACGCTTTACATTTTCAAGCGAACTATTTATTGATGATAATGTGATTTGTAATTGCTCCACATTTTCTTCTTCAATCAGTCCGTTTTTGTAGATTTCTTTGGTGTCAGAAAGTGTTTTTTCTAAAATACCTTTGTTCTTTTGAAGAATCAAAATACTTTCATCTGCCAATAGAACATTTCCATAGGAGTTGATTACTATTTCTTTTATTTCTTGTGCAGTTTTTACTTTTGCGTTTTCAGATATTTTCAAATAGGTTTTTGCTGATTGCAATCCCACCAAATAAGAGCCATCAAAAATTAATTGACTCAATGTTGCAGAAGCATTCATATTGTGCTTTGTTCCAAAAGTTAATGCTGTTGGAACACCACCAAAGTCTATGACGTTTGTTTGTAACTTAAAATTATTTTGATAACCAACAGCTCCGTTAATTTGAGGTAAACCTATTGTAGTTGTTTCCCATTTTTTTTGTTTGGCAGCTTCAATATCTCTGTTGGCATTAATTACTGAATAATTATTTTGAACAGCATGTTCAATGGCTTGTTTCAATGTAAAAGAATAGCTTTCTTTTTGTTCTTGAGCTTGCAGTAAAGAAGCAAAGAAAAGTAAGGTTAGAATGATTTTGTTTTTCATGGATTGATGATTATATATAGTTTATTAATTGTTTTTCTAGCTCAATAATTCCTGTTGGTGTAGCAATTGCTCTTGTGTGGTATTCTAATGCTTTTCCTTCTAGTTTGTATGCATCACTTTCTAATTGTGTGTTTTCGTTTATAGAAAAAATCAAGGTATAATAGAATTTTGTAGCAGATTCAACATCTGTTTCTTGTCTGTAAAGCCCTTGTTCGATTCCTTTAATAATATTTTGTGAAAACATTTGATTGCAATCTTCAATTTCATTAGCCATCATTTTTTCATAAATTTTGGGATAATGTTTTTTTAATTGATAGGCAGGCGAATGATCAAAAGATTGGAACATTTCCTTGAACATTTTACGTATTTCAAAATTTTCTTCAATGGCATTGAGATTTTTTGCTACAACTTCATCCATTAAAGCATGAATTTTTTGATGAATTACTTCTGTTCCTTCTTCAATTAATTTTTCTTTGTTGCTAAAATATTTGTAAATTGTTTTTTTAGAAATACACATTTCACATGCAATATCATCCATAGTAACACTCTTGAAACCAAGTTTCAGGAACATGTCTGTTGCTTTTTTGATGATTTTTTCTTTCATTTTTCTTCTAAATTTCGATTGCAAATGTAAGGTGGAAACTTTGAATACAAAAATAGTTTCCATAGTATTTACATAAATTTAACATTTGATAAAGTTTAGGTTTTGCTCATTAAAGTTTTTTTGACTTACTTTTGTGAACCTGAAACATTAAAAATCAAACTCAGAATTAATGCACGCACTTTCTCACTATCAAGAACTTATTTCAGCTTATTTCACAGAATTGCATTTAAATAAAGAGCCAAAAAATCTTTATGAACCTATTGAATACATTCTTCATTTAGGTGGAAAAAGAATGCGACCAATTTTAACATTAATGGCGACCGAGGTTTTTGATGTTGATTGTAAAAATGCTTTGGCAGCAGCAACAGCAATTGAAGTTTTTCACAATTTCTCGTTGGTTCATGATGATATTATGGATGATGCACCATTGAGAAGAGGAAATGAGACGGTTCACGAAAAATGGGACGTTAATACCGGAATTCTTTCTGGTGATGCAATGCTAATTTTGGCTTACCAACATTTTGAAGAATACGAACCAAAGATTTTCAGAGAATTAGCAAAATTGTTCAGCAAAACAGCTTTAGAAGTTTGTGAAGGACAACAATATGATGTCGATTTTGAAACTAGAGAAGATGTTACGATTCCTGAATATTTAAAAATGATTGAATACAAAACAGCTGTTTTGGTTGGTGCAGCTATGAAAATGGGAGCAATCGTAGCTGAAACATCTGAAGAAAACGCCAATTTGATTTATGATTTTGGTTTGAATTTAGGAATAGCTTTTCAATTACAAGACGATTATTTAGACGCTTTTGGTGATCCTGAAACTTTTGGAAAACAAGTTGGTGGTGATATAATTGAAAACAAAAAAACCTATTTGTATTTGAAAGCGATGGAATTTTCTAATGCTGATAAAAAAGAGCAATTAACACATTTATTTTCGATTCAACCAAGTGACAATACCGATAAAATTGAATCAGTAAAATCAATTTTTAATCAAACGAAAGCTTCTAAAGCTACTCAAAAAGCCATTCAAGAGTACACTTTTAAAGCATTTGAAACCTTAGAAAAAATGAATATTTCTAAAGATAAAAAGCAAATGTTAAAAGCTTTTGGCGAAAATTTAATGAATAGAAATGTCTAGTTTTATACCTCCAATATCAACAGATCACTTACTTTCTGAGGCAGAAAAAGAGAATTTGTACCAAAAACTTATAGAGCAATTGAATAAGGATTTCAATTTTGCAAATGAACCTGTAGATTTTCATCCAAGCACTAAACCTGATGAACTAAAAGTTCAACTTCACGAAAAAATTTATCGTTTAATTCAATACAAATTTGCCGAATATTTAAGCTTATTGTATATTGTTGATGTTCCAGAAGATCAAGTAAAAAAATTAGATGGTTCAGATATTATGGAATTATCTGAACAAGTTTCGTTTTTAATTCTAAAACGCGAATGGATGAAAGTTTGGTTTAGAAGTAAATATTAGAAAAATACTCTAACAAAAGGCATTAAAGCGTCTGCATACACATTTTTATCATTATTGAACAAAACATTGTATCGAACACCTATTGTTATATTGTCCATGCGATAGCCAGCTCCAACAAACAAACCTGTATTCCAAAAATCAGCAGAATTGCTATTAGAACCTTCCAAATCTACATTTACCCTCAATTGCTCTAATTCGGTAGATAATTGAATTTCTTCAATTGGGTTGAATAAGGCAATTACACTTCCTCCATACATGTGAGAGGAGTAAAAATCACTTTGTTTTAAAAAGCTATATTGCAATCCTGCACCTACAGAAACATACTGATTTACGTTATATATGGCTGTTGGAGAAATAGAAATATTGCTATAACCTGATCCCAATGCAAGGCCTATGCCTCCACCAAATTGCACATCGCTCCAAAAATCACTTTTATTTTCAGCATTTGGGTTTTCTTGAGCTATCATTTGTAAACTTAGCGCTATAAAAAATAGAAATGTTAATCTTTTTGTTAAATTGTGTAAGGCATTCTTTTTCATACGTATATATATAGTTAATTAGCGACATAAAAGTAGTAAAAACATTGAAAGATTGTTATAAATATTTTACTTTTGCATAAATTTTTTTAACACAACGATTATTTTATCTAAAATTATGGATAGATTTTCCTTTTTAAATGCAGCTCACACCGAATTTTTCGCTCAATTATACGATCAATATCTTGTAAATCCTGATAGTGTTGAACCAAGTTGGCGTGCTTTCTTTCAAGGTTTCGACTTTGGAATGGCAACTTTCAACGAAGAAAACGCAGGCGAATATGTAGCTAATTATGCCGCAACTTCAATTGATAACGGACAAGCTTCTGAGAAACTTCAAAAAGAATTTAATGTTCTTAAACTGATTGATGGTTACAGAACGCGTGGACATCTTTTTACAGAAACTAATCCAGTTCGTGATAGAAGAACGTATGAACCTAATTTAGATATAACTAATTTCGGTCTTTCTGATGCTGATTTGAATACCGTTTTTGATGCTGCAAGAGTAATTGGACAGCAACCTCAAACTCTAAAAGAAATTATTACACATCTCAAAAATGTGTACTGCCAACATATTGGTATTGAGTACATGTACATGAGAAAACCAGAAGTTATTCAATGGATTCAAAATAAAATAAATGTAAACGATAATCTTCCAAATTTTGACTCGGAAGAAAAGAAACACATTTTAGGAAAATTAAACGAAGCGGTTTCTTTTGAAAACTTTCTTCATACTAAATATGTAGGTCAAAAACGTTTCTCGCTTGAAGGTGGCGAAAGTATTATTCCAGCTCTTGATGCATTGATTGAAGCTGCTGCTGAAAAAGGTGTAGAACATTTCGTAATGGGAATGGCGCACAGAGGAAGATTAAATATTTTAGCTAATATCTTCGGAAAAGCAACGCAAGACATTTTCTCAGAATTTGACGGAAAAGATTACGATAAAGAATATTTTGATGGTGATGTAAAATACCATTTAGGTTTAACTTCTGAAAGAAAGACCAAATCGGGTAAAAAAATCAACATTAATTTAGCTCCAAATCCTTCGCATCTTGAAACAGTTGGCGCTGTGATTGAAGGAATTACTCGTGCTAAACAAGACAAATATTTCCCAGACGATTTCTCAAAAGTTTTACCAATTGCCGTTCACGGTGATGCTGCTGTTGCTGGACAAGGAATTGTGTATGAAATTGTTCAAATGGCACAATTGGATGGCTACAAAACTGGCGGAACTATCCATATTGTAATTAACAATCAAGTTGGATTTACCACAAATTATCAAGATGCACGTTCGTCTGTTTATTGTACCGATGTTGCAAAAGTTACGCTATCACCAGTACTTCATGTAAATGCAGATGATGCTGAAGCGGTTGTTCACGCCATGTTATTTGCCTTAGATTTCCGTATGCAATTTGGTCGCGATGTATTTATCGATTTATTAGGATACAGAAAATATGGTCATAACGAAGGTGATGAACCTCGTTTTACACAACCAGTTTTATATAAAATCATTGCTAAACATAGAAATCCAAGAGATATTTATGCAGAAAAATTGATTACTGCGGGTATCGTTGATGCAGCTTATATTACCAAAATTGAAAACGAATACAAAGACAAATTAGATGAAAATCTTCAAGCGTCACGTAAAAAAGATTTGACTATAATTAAACCTTTCTTGCAAGATGCGTGGGAAGGATTTGAACAAGTTTCTGATGATGTAATGTTGCAAAAATTTGACACTAAATTTGATAAAAAGAAATTAAATCAAATAGCCAACGAAATTTCGACATTGCCATCTGATAAAAAATTCATTAGCAAAATCACAAAAATTGTTAATGATAGAAAAACAATGTTTGATAACAATGTTATTGATTGGGGAACAGCCGAATCATTGGCTTATGGAACACTTTTAACAGAAGGTTTTGATGTTAGAATCTCAGGTCAAGATGTTGAAAGAGGAACATTCTCTCATCGTCATGCGGTTGTAAAAGTTGAAGATAGCGAAGAAGAAGTAATTCTTTTAAATTCACTAAAAGATAAAAAAGGAAAGTTCAATGTTTTCAATTCTTTCCTTTCAGAATATGGCGTTTTAGGTTTTGATTATGGTTATGCTTTAGCAAATCCGAATGCATTGACTATTTGGGAAGCACAATTTGGAGATTTCTCTAACGGTGCACAAATCATGATTGACCAATATATTTCATGTGGTGAAGACAAATGGAACAACCAAAACGGAATCGTTCTTTTATTGCCTCACGGATATGAAGGTCAAGGTGCGGAACACTCTTCTGCTAGAATGGAACGTTATTTGCAACTATGTGCACGTCATAATATGTATGTTGCCGATTGTACAACGCCAGCCAATTTCTTCCACTTGTTGAGAAGACAAATGAAAACGAATTTCCGTAAACCATTAATCCATTTTTCACCAAAAAGTTTGTTGCGTCATCCACAATGTGTTTCAACACAAGAAGATTTATTCAACGGACATTTTCAAGAAACAATTGATGACAATTCAGTAGATAAGAAAAAAGTAAAAACCGTAGTTTTCGTTACCGGAAAATTCTACTATGATATTCTTGCCGAAAGAGAAAAATTAGAAAGAAATGATGTAGCTTTGGTTCGTATTGAGCAATTATTTCCGTTGCCAGTTGAACAATTAAAAGCTATTATTGCTAGTTATCCAAACGCTGACGATTATGTTTGGGCACAAGAAGAACCTAAAAACATGGGAGCTTATAGTTTTATGTTGATGAATTTCGATTTAGTGCCTTGGAGATTAGCTTCATTAAAAGCTTATGCAGCACCAGCAGCAGGAAGTCACACTAGAGATAGACGTCGTCATGCAGATGCAATTAGAATGGTTTTTGATAAAAATTTATTTAGATAATAACACACATATAAAATTATAAAAGGATGATTTTAGAAATGAAAGTGCCTTCACCAGGCGAATCGATAAAAGAAGTTGAAATTGCTACTTGGTTAGTAAAAGATGGCGATTATGTAGAAAAAGACCAAGCGATTGCTGAAGTAGATTCAGACAAAGCAACTCTTGAATTACCTGCTGAAGCAAGCGGAATTATTACTCTAAAAGCAGAAGAAGGCGATGCAGTTGCAGTTGGCGCAGTAGTTTGTTTAATTGATACAAGTGCAGCTAAACCTAGCGTTGCAACTCCAGCAGCTGAAGTAAAAGCAGAAGCTCCAAAGGTTGAAGAGAAAAAAGTTGAAGCTCCTAAATCGGCTCCAGTTGCAGAAAAAACATATGCAACTCAAGCTCCATCTCCAGCTGCGAGAAAAATATTAGACGAGAAAAACATCCAACCAACTGAAATCGTTGGAACAGGAAAAGGTGGAAGAATCACTAAAGATGATGCTGTAAATGCAGTGCCATCTATGGGAACTCCAACTACCGGAAATCGTGGTTCTGAGAGAACAAAATTATCAATGTTGCGTCGTAAAGTAGCTGAAAGATTAGTTTCTGCTAAAAATGAAACAGCAATGTTAACTACGTTCAATGAAGTTGACATGACAGCTATCTATGCTTTAAGAGCTGAATATAAAGATGCATTTAAAGAGAAACACGGATTAGGTTTAGGATTTATGTCGTTCTTTACAAAAGCGGTTACAAGAGCTTTACAATTATTCCCAGACGTGAATTCAATGATTGATGGTCAAGAGAAAATTTCTTATGATTTCTGTGATATATCAGTAGCAGTTTCTGGTCCAAAAGGATTAATGGTTCCTGTTATGAGAAATGCTGAAACATTATCATTTAGAGGTGTAGAAGCTGAAATCAAAAGATTAGCAATTCGTGCTCGTGACGGACAAATTACGGTTGACGAAATGACAGGTGGAACATTTACTATTTCTAATGGTGGTGTTTTTGGAAGTATGTTGTCAACGCCAATTATCAATCCTCCACAATCAGGAATTTTAGGAATGCACAATGTGGTTGATAGAGCTATCGTGAAAAATGGCCAAATAGTTATCGCTCCAGTAATGTATGTTGCTTTATCTTATGATCACAGAATCATCGACGGACGTGAGTCAGTTGGTTTCCTTGTGGCTGTTAAAGAAGCATTAGAAAACCCAGTAGAACATTTAATGGGTGGAAATGCTAAAAAAGCATTAGAATTATAATTAAAATAAATTCCAAATACAAATCCCAAATTCTATTTAGAGTTTGGGATTTTTTCGTTTATTTGCGTTCACTAACCAATACATTTTATGGCTTCAAACAAAAAATCGGCTGCGATAGGTTTTATTTTTATAACCATGCTTATCGATATTACGGGTTGGGGAATAATTATTCCTGTGATTCCTAAGTTAATCAAAGAATTAATTCACGGTGATATTAGTGAAGCTGCTAAAATTGGAGGTTGGTTAACTTTTGCGTATGCTATAACGCAATTTATTTTTGCACCATTAGTTGGAAATTTAAGTGATAAATTTGGTAGAAGACCAATTATCTTGATTTCGCTTTTTGCCTTTTCAATGGATTATTTATTGTTAGCCTTTGCTCCAACTATCACATGGATTTTCATTGGAAGAATTATTGCAGGTATTACAGGTGCAAGTATTACAACTGCTTCAGCTTATATTGCAGATGTCAGCACACCTGAAAACAGAGCCAAAAACTTTGGAATGATTGGCGCAGCTTTCGGATTAGGATTTATAATTGGACCCGTAATTGGTGGACTTTTAGGGCAATATGGTTCGAGAGTTCCGTTTTATGCAGCTGCAGTTTTATGTTTATTGAACTTTCTTTATGGTTATTTCATTTTACCAGAATCTTTATCAAAAGGCAATCGAAGAGAATTTAGTTTGAAAAGAGCTAATCCAATTGGTGCTTTTATGAATTTGAGAAAATATCCAAAGTTAATTGGGCTTGTAGTTTCTATTTTCTTGCTTTACACAGCTTCTCATGCTGTTCATAGTAATTGGAGTTATTTTACGATGTACAAATTCAATTGGGATGAAAAGATGGTTGGTATTTCTCTTGGAGCCATCGGACTTTTAGTAGGAATTGTACAAGGCGGATTGATTCGAGTTATAAATCCCAAATTAGGTAATGAAAAAAGTATTTATGTTGGAATGGCATTATATACTGTTGGAATGTTTCTTTTTGCAACAGCTACGCAAAGTTGGATGATGTTTGCCTTTTTAATTCCTTATTGTCTTGGTGGAATTGCTGGACCAGCAATGCAAGCTGTAATTTCAAGTCAAGTTCCTGCTAATGAGCAAGGTGAAATTCAAGGAACACTATCGAGCTTAATGAGTGCTTCTGCAATTGTTGGTCCGCCAATGATGAGTACCGTTTTTTATTATTTCACTCATAAAGAAGCTCCGTTTCAGTTTGCCGGTGCTCCTTTTGTGCTTGGTGGATTTTTGATGTTATTGAGTACCATTATTGCTTACCTTTCTTTTAGAAAAACCAATAAATAATTTACATTAATACCCAAAATAAATCCCAAATTCCATTGAAATTTTTGGAAGTTGGGATTTATTATTTTGGAATTATAACTTTATTCTTTAATTATTTTTATTGTTTTTTCTTGACCTTCGCTAAGAATTTTCAAAAAGTAAACCCCATTTGCAAGCTCACTTAAATTAACTTCCGTTTGTAATTCATAAATTTTTTTCGTTAGAATTCTTTGACCAAGTAGTGAAGTAATTTCTATTTTTTCAATTAATGAAGTGTTAGAAATTGATAAACTATTTTTCACTGGATTTGGAAAATAGTTTAAGTCATTGAAAGCGAAGTTTTGATTCGATAACGCACTAATAGTTGTCGTAGCTGTGTTTGTTAAAATAGGAGCATTAAAGTCAAAATAAATATTAGCAACATTAGATATTACATTCCCAATAGCTATTGATGCTATAGGTTTAATTTTGTAGGTAATATATCCATGACTTAAAGGCTCATCATTTGTGCCAGGCAAATTGATTCCTTCAAAAAGAAATTCGTTGTGACCATTACTATTTTTAACTCTACAATTATGACTTGAATTGATAAATTCGAAAGTACTCCAATCCAACTTTGCATCTAAATCATTTAAAACTTTAATATTGATAGCTTCAGAAGTACCTACATTTTGAAAACGAATAGTGTAATGTAAATAATCTTGTTGTGCTTGCGCTAAAGATATTGAACTTCCTTCATGAACAATAATATCATTTGGATCTTGAGAATTTACTGCTATTTGACTAACGCTTGCGTTATTATTTGAAGGGGTTGCATCACCAGCATTTGGTAAAACAGAACCTGAAAACACAACCACATTTCCTAAATCAACTGTTGGTGGAATTGCAACTTGAAATTTAACACTATTTATAATTCTACTTTCAAATGGTGCTAAGTTAGAAAAACTATAAGTAAGTTGATTCCCTACTAAACTGGTAGGAGAAGGAGTGCTTGATAAAAAGGACATTTTTGTATTGTCAAACTGAAATGTAACTTGACCGCTGAGTGTAGTACTTCCATTATTTTTATACCATATTTTATATATTGCTGGTAATCCCGGAACTACATTAAATAATGGTATCAAAACTATTTCTAAATCATTAACATTAGAGTTTGCGGTTACACAAAAATCTGCTGCATTGACAGTTCCTGGTGTAGATAAATTGAAAACTTGATTAGGCGGAGTAACAGTAAAATAACTTGGTAAATTAACAGAAACCGTATTTGTGCCAGCATCACCAATTAAATAATATTGATTATTGTAATAGTTTGAATAA
>Ga0209572_1000739_pt1 | contig 37839 bp, 30 predicted proteins | sample EBPBio232012_DNA_FD_185867 | JGI IMG/M metagenome (GOLD analysis project Ga0209572, IMG submission 185867) | Wastewater treatment Type I Accumulibacter community from EBPR Bioreactor in Madison, WI, USA - Reactor 1_1/23/2012_ DNA (SPAdes)... | ecosystem: Engineered > Bioreactor > EBPR >...
AGCAGGGCTCCTGACCGATTGAACGAGATGACGAAACATTTTCCAGAGGCGGCTAGCGACCTGCTCCACCGCGTCGGTGATCGCCGCTTTCACACCGTCCTCGCCGATCCGCCGTGGCAGTTCCAGAACCGCACCGGCAAGATGGCGCCGGAACACAAGCGGCTGAACCGCTACGCGACGATGACGCTGGACGATATTCTGGCGCTGCCGGTGGCCAGCGTCGTCGGCGACACGGCCCACCTCTACCTTTGGGTGCCGAACGCGCTCCTTCCCGAGGGCCTTCGGGTCCTGGCCGCCTGGGGCTTCGCGTACAAGAGCAACATCGTCTGGCACAAGATCCGCAAGGACGGTGGCCCGGATGGGCGCGGCGTCGGCTTCTACTTCCGCAACACCACCGAACTGATCCTTTTCGGCGTCCGAGGCAAGAACGCCCGTACGTTGGCTCCGGGTCGCAGTCAGGTCAATATCCTCAAGACCCGGAAGCGGGAGCATTCGCGCAAGCCCGACGAGGCTTACGATCTGATCGAGTCGTGCTCGCCCGGCCCCTATCTGGAAATGTTCGCCCGCGGCTCACGTGCCGGCTGGAACACGTGGGGAGATCAGGCCGACGCGTATTCTCCTGATTGGCCGACCTATGCCAACCACTCGCAGGCGGAGAGCGATGCCGATTGCCTGCTGGCGAAGGCTTGATTGCCGTTGGGTCGCCGTCCAGGCGAGAATAGGGCCGGTCTGTTCAGAACAGCTGGAGGTGATCATGCGTAAGTGGCTTCGTATTGCTGGGCGTGGTTTTGAGGGCCTCGCGATGGCCGTTCCCGACGGAGTGGCATCGTCGCGCTGCTCGGATCATGCGCCGCTGATTGCGGGGCGACCGCTGTGAACAGCGCCACGGAGCCTGATCCAGGAATGGGCCCGAAGACGACTGCAGAAGCGGCTGCACAAGCGCAGCAGCGGACGATCCTCCTGCCCGACATCGACTGGGTCGAAATCCCCGGCGGCGAGTTCGTCTACCAGGACCGTGGGCGGCGCTCGCTGCGGACGTTCCACATGGCGCGCTATCCGGTCACCAATTTTCAGTACCAGACCTTCATGAATGCCGGTGGGTATTGGGATGAGCGCTGGTGGGCAGCTCTCGTGCGACCGGAGCCGGAAAGATCGCATTGGCGCCAGGCCAACCGGCCGCGAACGAACGTCGACTGGTACGAGGCAGTGGCTTTCAGCCGCTGGCTGAGCGCGAAGCTGGGCTACGAAGTCCGGCTGCCGACCGAGGAAGAATGGGAGCGTGCGGCACGCGGACACGATGGTCGCGAGTATCCCTGGGGTGAGGATTATCAAACGGGTTACGCCAATACCGACGAAAAAGGAGCTAAAGCCGGGGATTGGTCTCTGGGGCAGACGATAGCGGTCGGTGTCTATCTGCACGAAGCGTCGACTGAAGGGGTTCTCGATCTGGCCGGCAACGTCTGGGAATGGTGCGTCAACAAGTATAAGCGCCCGGATCAGATCGCAGCCGATACCAGCGGCGACAGTCGCGTGCTGCGCGGTGGTGCGTGGCTCTCCCTCCCGGACCTCGCGCGCGGCTCGCAGCGCTACTGGTACCTGCCTGACTACCGCGACTACCTCATCGGGTTTCGCTTGGTGTCGTCTGCCCCCATTGCTTGACTGCCGTTCGCTGCCGACCGCCGCGCAGCGGCGGTCGCGAATTTCAGAACACGAAGGGTCGCAGTACATGTTCGCGCAATCGTCAGGTGTCGGCGAAACGAACGTGGTTGATCCAGCCCTGCACGCTGGCGTCAAACTCGGCAAAGCTGATCAAGCCTTCTTGCCATTCCCGATAACGCTCGCCCAGCCGGCGCGTGGCCTGAACCACCTTGCGGCTCTTGACACGGCGATGCATCGGAAAGACGACCAAGCGGAGTCACCACCGTTGCTCAATGAGGGGCAGTACGAGCACGTCAGCCGCCAGATCGCCGAACTCGGCCGGTTGCTCGGCAGCTGGATGAAGCAGGAAGGAAACAGGTGCTATTTGCCCGACGCCAGGCGTGAGGACCAGGGCAATCGCATGAATCCTATACAAGACCCAGGAGTTCAGCCCGGAAGGAATCGGACGTGGCGGCGATCAGGCGCTGAGTCTTGAGGCCACCCTTGCGCTTGACCGGGGAAAGGCGGATGAGATTCAAGACGAACTGACGCAAGACAGCCAGGTTGTGTGCGGCATGATCGGAGCAGGCCCGCATCTGATCGTCGCCAAAGACCACATCCATGCACCAGTGCAGGCTGTTCTCGACACGCCAATGCAAGCGAACGCTTTGATTCATCCGCTGCGAGTCTGGCACCAAACTGCTGATGTAAGAGCGGCGTTCAGTCGAGGTTGTTTTTCCCCGGATCGTTCGCTCGGTGGTGATCACCGCAAACGATTGCAGGTCTGGCCAACGCTCGGGGGCGTGCAGGCAGTCGAGCTGATCGAAGACATAGCAGCGACGCACTTCGAGCCGGCCATGATTCTTCTCGACGACTTCGTGAAACTGGTGGGGAGTCTTGCCCGGCGCCGCCTCAAAGGCGCTGAAGAAGTCGTCGATCGATTCAGCCAGCCTCGGCTGGTTGCCCTTGGCCGCCAGGATATAGTCTGCACCCCGGTTGCGAATGGCTTGCGCAATGTTCGGCTGCGTGCCCATGGCATCGATAGTGACGATACAACCCTCCAGGGCCAGGGTCGCCAGCAGTTCAGGGATGGCGGTCTTCTCGTTCGACTTCTCGGCCGTCGCCCGCTGACCGAGGACCAGGCTCGCCTGGGCTGCGAAGGCACTGACTAGGTGAAGCGGTGTGGCGCCCACCCTTCCTGAACGACGACTGGTCTTACCGTCGATGGCCACCACTTCGCCGTTCGCCAGCACGGGCAGTACCTGACCTACCCAGCGCACGAAGGCCGCCCCGAATTCGTCGGGATTGATCGCCGCAAAGACCCGGCCAATGGTGTCGTGCGAGGGAATGCCCTGCTCAAGTTTCAGATATTGCCGCAACCAGTCCAGCTTCTCTTTGGCCCAGGCCTCGATTTCGGCGAAGGTGTCGGCGCCTGACAGGACCGCGCTGACCGAAACCACCAGCAGTTCGACCAGGTCGTGCTCCACTTTCGTGACCTGTCTCGGATCGCGCACACCCACCCATACGTCAACCAGCCGGACCTTGTTTTCTGCGCTCATGGAAAACTCCAAAAAGACAGAAAACTACACAAATCAAGGGGCTGTGGACAGATCTTTCGTAACTGCTTGAGCGTAAACGATTATTTCAGAGGGTCAACGACGTTGGCATTCATGCGATTGCCCTGCAGCCTCTACGAGCACTGCGTGCGCGCCATCGGCCACGGACTGCGCTTCGGCGAGCACGGCCTGCCGCTGATCGGCTCGGGCGACTGGAACGACGGCATGAATCTGGTGGGGATCGGCGGCAAGGGCGAGAGCGTCTGGCTCGGCTTCTTCCTGTGTGACGTCCTCGGGCAGTTCAGCACCCTGGCGCGGGCGAAGGGCGACCTGGCCTTCGCCGAGCGCTGCACGGCGGAGGGCGCGCGGCTGCGCCAGAATCTCGAACGCCATGGCTGGGACGGCGAGTGGTACCGCCGCGGCTACTTCGACGACGGCACGCCGCTCGGCTCGGCAAGCAACGCCGAATGCCAGCTGGATTCGATCTCGCAGAGCTGGTCGGTGCTCTCCGGAGCGGGTGACGCGCTGCGCTCGCGGATGGCCATGCGGGCGGTGGACGAGCGCCTCGTGCGCCGCGAGCACGCGCTCATCCAGCTCCTCGATCCGCCCTTCGACAGGTCGACTCTCGACCCTGGCTACATTCGCGGCTACGTGCCGGGCGTGCGCGAGAACGGCGGGCAATACACGCACGGGGCGATCTGGGCAGCGATGGCATTTGCCGCCCTGGGCGACGCTCGGCGGGCATGGGAACTGACGGCGATGATCAACCCGGTGAATCATGCCACATCGGCGCAAGCCGTCGCCACCTACAAGGTCGAGCCCTACGTCATGGCTGCCGACGTCTATGCGCTCGCCCCGCACACCGGGCGCGGCGGATGGAGCTGGTACTCCGGCTCGGCCGGCTGGATGTATCGGCTGATCGTCGAATCCCTTCTCGGCCTCGGGCTGGAGGGGGACCGGCTGAATCTCGCGCCGTGCCTGCCCGCGAACTGGCCGTCATTCAAGATCCACTACCGCTACAGGGAAACCGTTTATCACATTGCCGTCGCCCGGGAGGGCATTGGCGAGCACGGTGGGCACGGGTCGATGAGCGTCACGGTTGACGGCGAAGAACGAAACGACCGGAAAATTCCGCTCGTCGACGACCATCGCGAACACCTCGTCGAGGTGGTCTTGCGTGCCGAGTGAAGCGTGCTCCCGGCGGGCACGCCGGCGCAGCAGGCGCTGCCTCGACGAGCGCTTGCCGGCTTTTCCGACGCCACGGCCCGGGCGCCTGGCGAGCGGGTCGGGCGGCCCGAGGACAGGTTCGCGGGGTGCCGCGCGCGGATCACTTGCGCCCGCGTTCGCCTGTCGGTGAATCCAGGTCCTTGCCTTCCTCCGGCGGGGGTCTCGGCGTTTTGGCGGAAGCCGCGATGACGACCCGGTTGCGCCCTTCCTCCTTGGCCGCGTAAAGAGCCGTATCGGCACGTCCGAGAGCCGCCTCGAGCGACCCGGTCGAGGCGTCCGCCAAGCCGAGACTCAGGGTCAGCTGCAGCCCGCCGCTGCCATCGCCGACGTCGATCGACGTTTCCGCCGCATGCTGACGCAGTCGCTCGGCCAGGCGATGCGCCTCGTCGAGCGTGGTTTCCGTAAAGAGGAAGGCGAACTCCTCGCCGCCGTAGCGGCAAACCCAGTCCGACTGCCGCAAGGTGTGGCCAAACAACTCGGCGAGCGACTGCAAGACCCGGTCGCCGACGGCGTGCCCATGGCCATCGTTGATGCCCTTGAAATTGTCCAGGTCGGCCATGCCGACGCAGATTGGCCGCCCATAGCGGTGAGCGCGTCTGAGCTCGTCCTCGGCGAGGGCCATGAAATGGCGGCGATTGAACATCCCCGTCAAACTGTCGGTGGTGGCCAGGAAGTGCAGTTGCCGGCGCGCCTCGTCGTTCTCGTGCATGACCTCACGCAACTGGCCGATAGCCCCTTCGACGGCCCGGATCTCGGCCATCGCGGTCGTCGAGAATGGCGTCAACGCCTGCCCGGAACGCAGTTCGCGCAGCGCATCGTCCATTTCCTGCAAGGGGCGAATCAAATGCCGGTGGATGAGGAAGAGGAAACCGCCCAAAAAGAGGGCGACCAGCGCCATAACCAGCGCCAGCTTGACCTGACTGCGCAGCATGGTCGTCGACATCAGCTGCAGGTCGGCGCTGGCCAGATTGACGCCTTCGGTCGAGATATCGTCGGCCAACAGGCTCAAGCGACTGGACAGTGTTTCCCATTCGGCGTAGTGCTGCTCGCTCATGCCCTGGCGCGCGGCCTGGCTGAGAAGAGCGTCAACCTCCCTGGCCAGCGCGGCGACTCTGCTGTCGGCGAGCATCGCCGGGTGGCTGCTCAGCAGGCTGACGATGAACCGGGCCTGTTGGCGCGCGACGGGCGTGCGGCCCGAAAAAACGCGCTCGCCTTCGAGGCGCAGCTGTTCGAGGTTACGCGCCACGCGAAAGTGTTCCAGCGTACTCGGGACGGTTCGTTCCAGCAGGCGCTCGGAGCTCTCCAGCACCTGGCGCTGGTCGCTCGCCAGCCACAGAATCTGCGCCAGGAAGGCCACGCCGAAGAGCGCGCCAAGCCAGCCAAGAGCCTTTCCTGCAGGCCAGCTGCGCTGCGTCCAGTGCGCACGCAGGAATGCTCGCCAGTCCACTGCGAGGGCGCCGCGAAGAGTGCGCAGGAGAGCGGTCAACGGTCGTTTCCTCGACTACTGCAAGCGAAAGGGAAGGTACTCGGTGTTTAGGCGATCGAAGCGCCCATCGCGTTTTATCTGATCGAAGGCGGCGTTGATGTGGTCGCGCAATTGCGGATTTCGCGGATCGATGCTGAAGCCAACGTCACCACTCAACTCAGGCGCCTGCAAGACCGTCGTCTCCAGGCCGAGCGACTGGATCAAGGGGTTGGCGCGCAAGCTCAGGGAGGTGGCCATCGGCAGCAGCACCGCGTTGACCTTGCCTGCGCTGAGCAAGGCAGGGAGCGCAGAGTGATGGTCGACGGCGACGACGTTCCAGCCCTGCGCCCTGGCATAGCGATATTGCGCGCTGCCGGCGACCGCCGCGACACGGGCGCTGGTCGCGCCTGGCGTGACGCCCGGCTGGGAAAACCAGATGCTGTTCGAGCGGTAATACGGTTTCGAGAAGAGAACCCTGGCCTGGCGTGCCGGCGTGGCGAGCAGGCTGACCGCCGCAAAGTCGAACTCACCGGCAGCCACGGCATCGACGACGTTGGCAAGTTCGACAACGGTCAACTCGCAGCGGACTTTCATGGTCTCGCACAAGGCGCGCGCCACGCCGACGTTGAAACCAGCCGGCTTGCCGCTGGCGTCGGTGTACGACATCGGTGGCGAGTTGGTCAGGATGGCGACGCGCAGGACGCGTTCACCCGCGTGTGCCAGCACGCCGGCGGCGAGTCCCAGAAGCAGTAAGCAGCACGCCTGGCGAGGTGTCCGGGCCTTCACAGCGCTCCCCTTGATGTCGCAGAGTGCCAGTCTAACATCGCCGACCGTCCTGGTTGCCAATGGCCCGCGGCGACAGGCCCTCGGCCATGGGCAGCGCGCCACGCAGCAAGCGAGATGCGGATGGCTTTTTCTTGTGCCGGGAGCGGTGGATCTTGTACCGTGTTGACATGAACCTTGGCTCGCTGTTGTCGTTTTCCTGGCGAATGCTGCGCCGCGACGGGCGTGGCGGCGAGTTGCGCCTGCTGGCCGCGGCGCTGGTCATCGCTGTGGCGGCGCTGACCGCCGTCGGCTTCTTCACCGATCGCGTGCGCCAGGCGCTCGAACGCCAGTCGCACCAGTTGCTCGGCGCCGACCTGCTGCTGGTCGCAGATCATCCGTGGCCGGCGGCTTTTGCCGACGAGGTACGCGCGCGCGGCCTGCAGGTGGTCGAGACGCAAACCTTCCCGAGCATGGTCAGTCGTGGCCGGGGAGCCGACATGCGTTCCCAGCTGGCCGAGGTCAAGGCGGTCGGCACAGGCTATCCCCTGCGCGGCTCGCTGCGCGTTGCACCGGCACTGAACGCTCCCGATGCACCCGCCGACGGCATCCCGGCCAGGGGAACTCTATGGGTCGACGAGCGTCTGGCATCGACGCTGGCAGCGCGTGTCGGCGATCAGATCGCCGTCGGACAATCGTCGCTGCGGGTTGCCGCGGTGCTCACCCTGGAGCCCGATCGGGGCATCAATTTCTTCAGCGTTGCGCCGCGCCTGCTGATGAACCTCGACGATCTGCCGGCCACCGGCTTGCTGCAGGTCGGCAGCCGCGTCGGCTATCGCCTGCTCCTGGCGGGCGACGCGGCGCTCGTCAAGCGCTATCAGCGTGAGATCGAAGCGCGGCTGGTGCGAGGTCAGCGTCTGGAGGACCCACAGAACGGCCGCCCGGAGATTCGCATCGCCCTCGACCGGGCGCAGAAATTCCTCGGGCTGTCGGCCCTGCTGACCGTCGTCCTGGCAGCGGTGGCGGTGGCGCTCGCTGCCCGGCGCTACGTCCAGCGGCATCTCGATCCCTGTGCCGTCATGCGCTGTCTGGGTGCCACGCAGGGGCTTCTCCTGCGTCTCTATCTGGGGCAGTTCGCCGTCCTCGGCCTGCTCGCTGCCGGCGTCGGTTGCGCCATCGGCTATCTGGCGCATTTCGCGCTGCACGCCTGGCTGGCGCAATTGTTGGCCACGCCGTTGCCGCCACCAGGACCGTTGCCGGTGGTGCAGGGCCTGGCGGTGGGCATGTTGCTGCTCTTCGGCTTTGCCGTCCCGCCCCTGCTGCAACTGAAGAAAGTACCGACGCTGCGCGTCCTGCGCGGCGAACTGGGCAATCCGCAGGCAGCCTTGCTGGGTGGCTATCTCACCGGTTTTCTGGTTCTGACGGGCCTGATGTTCTGGGTTGCCGGCGAGATCGCGCTTGGCGCCTACGTCGTCGCCGGCTTCAGCGCGGCGCTGCTGCTGTTTTCGCTGATTGCCCGCCTGGTGATCCGCCTGGCTGCGGCGGCACGCGGCGGCGCCGGCACCTCCGGTGGCATCGGCTGGCGCTATGGCCTGGCCAGCCTCGAACGGCGGGCGTCGGCCAGCGTCGTGCAGATCGTCGCCCTGGCCCTCGGTTTCATGGCCCTGATCCTGCTGACCGTTACCCGTGGCGATCTGCTCGACGCCTGGCAGAGTGCCGTTCCGCCCGATGCGCCGAACCGTTTCGTGGTCAATATCCAGCCCGAACAGGTGGCGCCGGTGCGCGCGGCGCTGGCCGCACGCGGATTGCTGCCAGAACTGGCGCCGATGATTCGCGGGCGTCTGACGACGATCAACGGGACCCCGGTCAGCGCCGCCGACTACCGCGATGATCGCGCGCAACGCCTGATCGAACGCGAGTTCAACCTGTCGATGCGTGCCGACCTGCCCGCGGGCAACCACCTGAGTGACGGACGCTGGTTCTCGGCGGCAGATCTCGAGGGCAGGGGTGAAGCGGCGGCGTCGGTGGAGGAGGGTCTGGCGCGAACGCTGGGCCTGTCCGTCGGCGACCGCATCGATTTCGACATCGCTGGCGAGACGGTCAGCATGCGCGTCGTTGGCCTGCGCAAGGTCGACTGGGACACGATGCGCGTCAACTTCTTCGTGCTGACGGCGCCGGCAGTTCTGCAAGGCTACCCGGCGAGCTGGATTACCAGTTTTCACCTGCCCGCGGAGAAGGCGGATCTGGTCAACCCGTTGCTGGCCGAGTTTCCCAACCTGACGGTCATCGACGTCGCCGCCATCCTGCGCCAGCTGAAGTCGATCATGGATCAGGTGGCGCAGGCGGTGCAGTTCATTTTCCTGTTCACGCTCGCCGCCGGCGTCGTTGTGCTCTACGCCGCCCTGGCGTCGGCAGCACAGGAGCGGCGCTACGAACTGGCGGTGATGCGTGCCCTGGGCGCCCGTCGGGAACAGCTGCGGCGCGCCTTGCTGGCCGAGTTTGCAGCGATTGGCGCGCTGTCCGGTCTGATTGCCGCGCTGGGAGCCATTGCCATCGGGCAGTTTCTGGCCCGCGAGGCGTTCCAGTTCGAGGTGGCGATCAATTTCTGGCTGCCGCTGGCGGCCGTTGTCGGCGGCGCGGTCCTGGTCACCGGCGCTGGCTGGTTTGCCGCCTCGCGACTGCTGCAGAGCGCGCCGCTGGAAACGCTGCGCGCCGGCAGCGCGTGAGGCTGCGCGTAGCTGACCACGCCCAGCCACACGCCGCAGCCACGCTGCGCCCCTGCGGAGCGGCGGCACCTTCCGTTATCATTGCTGTTCCACCGGCGCCACCGCGTGGTGCTTTTCGGGGTTCGCTTTGCAGCCCGTTTGTTCACCAATCGCTGCGCGCAGAAGGAGTTTGAGAATGAAGGGCAAGACATTACTGGTGTTGCGGCATGGAAAATCGGACTGGACCACCGGCGAGGACGACTTTGATCGCCCACTGGTCAGCCGCGGTCGTCTCGGTAGCCGCAAGATGGGCGCCTGGATCAGGCACCGCAAGCTGCGTCCGGACGTCGTCCTCAGCTCGCCAGCCGAGCGCGCCCGGGCGACGACCGAGGCGGCTTGTGAGGCAATGGGGCTGTCGCTGAAAAAGGTGCGCTGGGACGAGCGCATCTATGCCGCACCGGCCGAGTTCCTGCTCGCGGCGCTGGCTGATTGCCCGCAGGGCGCCGAGCGAGTGATGCTGGTCGGACACAATCCCGGCCTGGAGGATCTGCTTGCCTACCTGGCCGAGGGCGAGCTCGAAATCCCCGACGACGGCAAGGTCCTGCCGACCTCGGCGCTGGCGCATCTGGAAGTGTTCGCCGATTGGCCGACGCTGGCGCGCGGCTGCGCGACCCTGGTCTCGGTGACCCGACCCGGCCAGGTTCCCGACGAGCTGCCCGACGAGCTGCCCGACGAGAGGGACGCAAGGGACGAAAAGGGCAAGGGGAATGGCGGCAGCCAGGACGACGAACGCGGCCCGGTTCCGGATCATTTTTATACGCAGTCGGCGGTTCTGCCTTATCGCCTGGTCGACGGCCAGTTGCAGATCATGCTCATTGCCTCGCGCAAGGCGACGCGCTGGGTGATTCCGAAGGGAGTCAAGGAACCCGAGCTGTCGCTACGCGATTCGGCCGAAAAGGAGGCCCTGGAGGAGGCGGGCATTCGTGGCCGTCTCGACGACGAGCCGATGGGTGATTACGACTACAAGAAGTGGGGTGGCGTGTGCACTGTCGCGGTCTTCCCGATGGCGGTCAGTGAAAGCGTTCCCGAAGACGAGTGGGAGGAGAGTCACCGCGAGCGGCGCTGGCTGGACGTGAAGAAGGCCAAGCGCCTGATCGCCGAACCGGCTTTGCGAAAACTGGTCGATAAGCTGGAAAAGAGGCTGGCCAAGGGGCGCTGAGGAGGCCCTGATCCGGCCCCGATCGTCAGCGCCGGCAGGGGGCGTGGGGACCCGCCGGCGCTGCCGGCGGGTCTTGCGATCAGATCACGCGCACCCGAATCACGTGCTCGACCGCGCCGATGGCGCGGGCCACGTCGTCGCCTGGGGGCGTTTCGACGTCCACGATGTTGAACGCCAGTTCGGCGCGGCTCTTGTTCATCATGTCCACCACGTTGACCTTGTTCTCGGCGAGTACCGAGAGCACCTGGCCAAGCACGCCGGAAACATTGTCGTTGGAGAAGACGATACGCGAGGTGCCCGGGCTGCGCTCCATGCTGATCGTCGGGAAGTTGACCGAGTTCACGATGTTGCCGTTCTCCAGGTAGTCGACCAGCTGATTGGCGGCCATCACCGCGCAGTTTTCCTCGGATTCTTCAGTGCTCGCGCCGATATGCGGCATGGCAATGATCTGCGGGTGAGCGAGCAGACAGGGTTCGGGGAAGTCGCAGACGTACTTGCCCAGCCTGCCGGCAGCGAGACTCTGCAGGACGGCGGCCGAGTCGACGATCGTCTCGCGAGCGAAGTTGAGCAGGACGGCGCCGGACTTGATCGCCGCCAGGGTGTCGTTGTTGATCATGTGCCGGGTGCCATCGACGGCCGGCACGTGCATCGACACGTAGTCGGAACGCGCCAGCAGCGACTGCAGGTTCTCCATCCGGCTGACTTCGTTGGACAGGCGCCAGGCGGCGTCGATCGACAACACCGGGTCGAAGCCGACCACTTTCATGCCCATGGCCAGCGCCATTTCGGCGACCATCGAGCCGATCGCACCGAGGCCGACGATGCCCAGCGTCTTGCCCTTGAGCTCGTTGCCGGCGAAGCGCGATTTTTCCTTTTCGACGCGCGGCGACATTTCCGCCGGATCCTTGAGGTCGCCGAGCGATTGCACGAAGTTCATGCTGTCGACGATGGCCCGCGAGCTAAGCAGCATGCCGGCCATGACCAGTTCCTTGACCGCGTTGGCATTCGCCCCCGGGGTGTTGAAAACGACGATGCCCAGCTTGCCGTACTCGGCGACCGGCACGTTGTTGACCCCGGCGCCGGCGCGGGCGACGGCCAGCAGCGACTGCGGCACTTCGATTCCCTGCAGCTTCTGGCTGCGCAGGAGGAAGGCGTCGGGATGCGCGATGTCGCTGCCGACTTCATACGCCTGACGCGGGAAACGATCGAGACCGCTGAGCGCGATCTTGTTGTAGGTTCTGACCTTGTACATGAAAGTGTCGCTCAAATTGAGAGGTTGTGTGATGACGCTGAACGGCTTGCCAGCCAGCGCCTTGCCTGCTGCAGTGCTCGGCGACTCACGCCGCCACCTGCGCGTAGGCCCAGGCCAGCCACGGCATCAGCGCCCGCAGATCGGCGCTGTCGACGGTGGTGCCGCACCAGATGCGAATTCCTGCCGGCGCGTCCTTGTACGAGCCGATGTCGAAGGCAACGCCTTCGCTGTCGAGCAGCTTGACGAGTTTCTTCACGCGCTCGGCGTCGAGTTCAAGACTCAGGCAGACGCTGGTGTTGGAGCGCGTCGCCGGATCACTGGCGAGGAAGGAAATCCAGTCATGGGCGGCGACGAAATCGGCGATCACCGCCAGGTTGGCTTCGCTGCGCGCAATCGCCGCCTTGACGCCACCGATGCCCTCGATCCACTGCAAGGCGTCGAGGTAGTCGGCGACACAGAGCATCGACGGCGTATTGATCGTCTCGCCGCGAAAAATACCTTCGTTGAGCTTGCCGCCGGAGGTCAGGCGGAAGACCTTGGGCATGGGCCATGGCGGGGTGTACGACTCGAGGCGGGCGACGGCGCGCGGGCTCAGGATCAGCATGCCGTGGGCGCCTTCGCCGCCAAGGACCTTCTGCCACGAGAAGGTCACCACGTCGAGCTTGTCCCACGGCAGGTCCATGGCGAAGACGGCCGAGGTTGCGTCGCAGATCGTCAAGCCGGCGCGGTCCGCCGGAATCCAGTCGCCATTCGGTACCTTGACGCCCGAGGTCGTGCCGTTCCACGTGAACACCACGTCATTGGCGAAGTTGACCTGCGCCAGGTCGACGATATCGCCGTAGTCGGCCTTGAGCGCCTTCACATCGGCAAGCTTCAGCTGCTTGACGATATCGGTGACCCAACCCGAACCGAAGGACTCCCAGGCCAGGACATCGACGCCACGTTCGCCAAGCAGCGACCACATGGCCATCTCGACGGCGCCGGTATCCGATCCCGGGACGACACCGACACGGTAGCCCGCGGGCAAGCCGAGGATGCGCGCCGTCTCCGAGCAGGCCAGCGCGAGCGCCTTCTTGCCAAGCGCCGAGCGGTGCGAGCGACCGAGGGTATCGAGCTGCAGAGCGTTGACGTCATAACCGGGGCGTTTGCTGCACGGTCCCGACGAGAAATTGGGGTTGTTGGGTTTTGCTGTGGGTTGCATCATTGCCTCTGTCCGGGAGAAGGAAACCGCTGATCACGGGCTTGGCCAAGCGCTGCCAGCCGGCGTTGAAGAAGAGCGGGATTGTAGCAGAGTGTCTTTTTGCCGGCAGCAGGCAAGCGCTGCGTGCAGTGGTTGCCGAGGTGGTTCTTGCTGCCGCCGCAGACCGCGCTTGCGGCGAGCTTTCAGCACCCGCCTCGACTCCGGGAGCCTTGAATTCCGACATTTGCCTGCCAGGCCTAAAGAAGTCGGCGCTGCTGTCGTAATAGACTGTTATCTGCCTCGGCCGAGGCGCTGTGATCGACGGCGCTCGGCGAACCGGGATCGGTTCTGCGCTCGATGCGCGCTTGTCGCGGCTGCGGTTCATCGCAGCCAAAAGGATTTTGCACAGGAGTTCTCGTTATGCCCGAGATGATCGACGATGCCAACTTGCTCGCCGGCTTGTCCGCCGCGGCGTCGGTCGACGTGGAATTCGCCAACGACCCCTGGAAGGTCCTGCTGGTCGACGACGAGCCCGACGTGCACCACGTTCTTCGCCTGGCCTTGCACGAGCTGCACATCGACGGGCGAGGGCTGCGGCTCATCGATGCTTTTTCGGCCGAACAAGCGAAGCACGAGCTCGCCGCCCATCCGGACATCGCCCTGATCCTGCTCGACGTGGTCATGGAAACCGACCGCGCGGGCCTCGATCTGGTGCGCCATATCCGCGACGAGCTGGCGCGGCGTACCGTGCAGATCGTCCTGATCACCGGGCAACCGGGCTACGCGCCGCAGCGACAGGTGGTCAGCGACTACCAGATCGACGGCTACCTGCTCAAGTCGGAGTTGAGCGCCGAGCGGGTCTTCGTCGCGGTGCACTCGGCCATCCGCACCTGTCGGCTGATGCGCGAGCAGGAAAGCCTGCAGGCCGACCTGCAGCAGAAGGTGCGCGAGTTGGACCAGACGCTGGTCGTTCTCCGCGAGAGCGAGGACAAGCTGATCCGCGCCCAGTCGGTCGCCCATGTCGGCAGCTGGACCTACGAGCTGGCCAGCGACGAAATGCACCTGTCGGCGGAAACCTGCCGCATCTTTGGCCTGCCTGCAGGCACGCGGGGCAGTTACCGCAGTTACCTGGAGCGCGTCTGCGCCGACGACCGCCAGGCGGTCGAGGAGGTCTGGCGAGCTGCACTCGCCGATGGCGCGGTTTTCCAGCACGAACATCGAATCATTGTCGGCGAGACGCTGCGCCATGTCCGCCAGCAAGCGGATCTGACGCGCGCCGCCGATGGCACGCCGCTGCGCTGCCTGGGGACGACCCAGGACATCACCGAACGCAAGCAGGCGGAGCAGGAGCTGAAACGCTCGAACGCCGAACTGGAGCAGTTCAGCTACGCCATCTCGCACGATCTCCGGCAGCCCTTGCGAATGGTCGCCAGTTACCTGCAATTGCTCGGCATCGGTCTTGCCGGGCAATTGGACGACGAGCAGCGCGAGCACTTCAAGTTCGCCATCGAAGGTGCCCGCCGTCTCGATCAAATGCTCGTTGCGCTGCTCGAGTATTCGCGCGTCGGTCGCCTCGGCGAGCCGCCCACCTGGCTGGAAACCCGGGCCATCGTCGACGAGGCACTGCTCTTCCTGCAGCCGGCGATCGCCGAGGCGCAGGCCAAGATCAGCGTCCGTGGCCATTGGCCACGCGCCTGGGTGCGCCCCGACGAAATCCTGCGCCTGCTGCAGAACCTGATCGCCAACGCGGCCAAATTCCGCGTCGCCGGGCGGCGCCCGGAGATCAGGGTGGCGAGCCGGGTCGCGCGCGCGCAGTGGTGCCTGACCGTTAGCGACAACGGGGTGGGCATCAACCGCGGCCAGATCGGCCGCCTTTTTCAGGTCTTCCAGCGCTTGCAGAGCCGCGCCAGCTATGAGGGCAGCGGCGTCGGCCTGGCGCTGTGTCGCAAGATTGCCGAGCACCATGGTGGAAGCATCTGGGCCGACTCGCCCGGAGAGGGGCAGGGCAGCCGCTTCTGCGTGTCACTGCCGCTGCCCCGGGAAAGCGCTTGACGATGCTCACGCCGCGGTCGAAGCGCCTGCTCGGGGCTGCTGCCTGCTTCGCGCGCTGCCAGACTGCTCGCCGGGAACGAAGATGATCGGCAAACGCCTGTCGCCCTTTGTTGTTCTGCTCGCCGACGATGAGCCGGCTGACGCGCACCTGGTCAAGTGGGCATTGACCGAGAACCGCCTTCACGTCGACCTGCAGCACGTCCTCGATGGTCGCGAGGCGCTGGAGTACCTGCAGCGGGAAGGTCGGCGCTTTGCCATGGCCGTGCGTCCCGACCTGATCCTGATCGATCTGAACATGCCGCGCATGGACGGCCGCGAGTTTCTCGCCGTGGTCAAGGGCGATCCGGCCCTGTGTGACATTCCGGTCGTCGTCCTGAGTACTTCGGAAGTCGATCGTGACGTACGCGACAGCTACCGCCTCGGTGCCTCCGGCTACATTACCAAGGCGCTGGATGTCAATGAATTCATCGTCGAGATTCGTCAGCTGAGCGAGTATTGGATCTCTCTGGTAAGGTTGCCCGAGAATCGATGAGCGAGGAGCGCCGTGAGCAAGCCCGTGCGAAACGCTGCCATCAAGGCATTGGCTTGATCTTGCACCGGACGCGGATGGCAACGATGCGCGACAGAGGGAAAGTGCTGCTATTGTTCCAGGGGAACCGCCTTGGGGGCCCGACAGGAACCAGCGAAATCGGCGCCGAACGCGTCGGCGGGAGCAGGCCAGGCACCCGGGCGTGCGGCGTGCCTGGCCTGGTGTTCGCGTCGGCCGGCGGTGGGCGGCAAGGGAGAGACGGGGGTAGCGCATGAAAAAGTCGACCCGCAGGCGGATCTCGATCCTGGTGATCGAGGACGACCCCGGTGATCTGGGCCTGATTCGAAGCAATGTTCGCCTTGCCGGCCTGAAGCGCATCGGCGAAGACGATCCGGTGATCTGGGCGTCAACGCTCGCCGACGGGATTGCGGCCGCTGCGTTCAACAAGCCTGACGTGGTGCTGCTCGATTTGTCGCTGCCGGATTCCGCCGGAATCACCACCGTGGAACGTATGCGAGCCGCTGCGCCGACGGTGCCGATCATCGTTCTCACCGGCCAGGATGACCACCAACTCGCCGAAGCGGCCTTGCAGGCAGGCGCGCAGGATTATCTGCCCAAGGGACAGTTGTTCCAGCACGATGCGCTGGGGCGAGCGATACGGCATGCGCTGGTCCGCCAGAAGCTCGAATCACGCCTGCACCTGCTCGATGCGGCACTCAACGCCGTGGCCAGCGGCATCGTGATCACCGATCTCTCGGCAGCGATCGAATGGGCCAATCCGGCGTTCACGCAAATCACCGGCTTTGCGACCGCCGAAGTCGTCGGTCACAATCCCGGCGAAATGCTCAATTCGGGGAAGCAGGACGGGCACTTCTACGAGGGCATGTGGCAGACCATTCTGGCCGGGCGGGTGTGGACCGGAGAGCTGGTCAACCGGCGTAAGAACGGCAGCCTTTTTGACGCGGCGCTGACCATTTCGCCGGTCACCGGCGGCGACGGGAGTATTCGACACTTTGTCGCCATCATGCAGGATATCTCCGAACGCAAGGCCACCGACGAGCGCGTCCAGCACCTCGCCCACCACGACCAGCTGACCGACCTGCCCAATCGCATGCTGCTCAGCGACCGCTTGTTCCAGGCACTGGCACAGGTGCGCAGGGAGCAGGGGACGCTGGCCGTGATGTTCCTCGATCTGGACGACTTCAAGCCGGTCAACGACACCCTCGGTCATGATGTCGGCGACCTCCTGCTCAAGGAGGTCGCGCTCCGTTTGCGCGGCTGTGCGCCGAGGAGTTCCGACACCGTCGCGCGCGTCGGCGGCGACGAATTCGTGATTCTGCTGGCGCAGATCGACAAGGCCGCCGATGCGGCAGTTGTCGCCCGCAAGGTCCTCGCTGCGGTCAAGCGTCCCTTCGCCATCGGTCCACACCGCATCGACATCTCGACGAGCATCGGAATTGCCGTCTATCCGGAGCACGGCGAAGACGTCAGCCGGTTGTTGAAGAACGCCGACACGGCGATGTATCACGCCAAGAAAGCGGGCCGCAGCTGCTACCGTTTCTTCCGGGAACTCGCCGAAACGACAAGGGCCTAGCTTGGTAGAGACGCAGCAACCGCCGGAAGGCGCGGATAACCGCCCGGCGGCATCGACTATCGATGGCGGAGGGCAGGGCCTCCCCGTGCTCGGCGCTGCCTCCGCAGACCTGCTCGAACAGGGCGACGGTCAGACGCAGAGCTGGCTCCCTTCGCGACGCTTCCTCAATTACACCGCCTGGTCCATTCTCGTTGCCGCGGCATGCGTGCTGCTGACCATGCTGCTGATCATCCCGGATCAGCCCTGGCGGGCGGTCGGGCCGGTCGCCATCGTGCTGCTGGCCACGAGCGCCCTGCGCCTGCTCGACAGTGGTCGGGTGCGTACCGCGCTGGCGGTATTGGTCTGGGGGCTGTGGTTGGCCGTGACCAGCCTGTCGCCGTTCTTCGGGGGGGTGCGGGCGTTGCTGATCATCGCTTACCCGCTGCTTATTCTCATGGGCGGCTGGCTGCTGGGCAGGCGCACGGCGCTCCTGCTCACGGCGCTGACCGTGGCCGCGATAACCGGCTTCGTGGTCGCCGAGCGGTCGGCCCTGCTGCCGCCGCAACCGTCAACGCCGGCCATGCTCTACGGCCTCGTGCAAATCGTCTGCGTCGTCGTCGCGCTGCTGCTGATCACTTTCCTGACGCGCGCGCATCGGCAGCACATCGATGACATAAGCCGCTTGGGCAGCGCTCTCGCGCAGCGCACCGCCGAAGTGCAGGCCAGCGCAGCCGAGCTCGAGCGCGCGCAGGCGGTCGCTCGTGTCGGCAGCTGGGTCGTCGACCTGGCCAGCGGACAGGTTCGCATGTCGGCCGAGACCCGCCGGATCTTTGCCCTTCCCGCAGGCAGTGGCGGCAGCATTGCCGGCTTCATGGCACTGGTGCATCGGGATGATCGTCAGGCGCTCAAGAAAGCCAGCACCATGGCGCTGGCCGGAAAGCCCCTGGCCGTCGAACTGCGCGTCGTCATCGGCGGCGTCGTGCGCTGGATTGCGCAGCGGGCCGAGGTCGAGTTCGACGCTTCGGGCCAACCGCTGCGCGCTGTCGGTACGACCCAGGAGATCAGCGAGCGCAAGGAACTCGAAGCCAGCCTGCGCGAGCAACGCGAGTTCTTCCGCCTGATTTCCGAAAGCATCGGCGAACACATCGCCGTCCTCGATCTCGAAGGGCGGCGGCTCTACAACAGTCCCTCGTATCGGCAGTTCTTTGGCGTGAGCAGAGACCTGCAGGGCAGCGATTCATTCGCCGACGTGCATGCAGATGACCGTGAGCGGGTGATCGACGCGTTCAGGCAGACGGCGGAAACCGGCGTCGGTCAGGAACTGCAGTACCGCCTGGTGCGACACGACGGCAGCGTCCGGCACATGGCGTCGACGGGAAAAGTGATCAACGACAAGAGCGGTCAGGTGATGCGTGTGCTTGTCGTCTCGCACGACGTGACCGACAAGAAGCAGGCCGAGCAGTGGGAACGCATCGCTGCGACGGCCTTCGAGTCGCAGCAGGGAATGTTCATTACCGACGCCAACGGCGTCATTCTGCGCGTGAACAAGGCGTTCACCGAGATCACGGGCTACTCCTCTGCGGACTGTGTCGGTCGGACGCCGAAGCTGCTCAGTTCGGGCCGCCACGACGCCACCTTCTATTCGGCGATGCGCGACACACTCCAGCGCACGGGAACCTGGCAGGGTGAAATCTGGAACCGGCGCAAGAACGGCGAGATCTACCCCGAATGGCTGACCATTTCCGCAGTCCGGGACGGCGACGAGAAAGTCACCAACTACGTGTCGACGCTGACCGACATCACCATGCGCAAGCAGGCGCAGGAAGAGATCCGCCATCTGGCCTTTTACGATGCGCTGACCGGCCTGCCCAACCGCCGCCTGCTGCACGACCGTCTGCGCCTGGCGCTGGTGGCGAGTACGCGCAGAGACCGACAGGGGGCCTTGTTGTTCATCGATCTCGACAATTTCAAGACGCTCAACGATACCCTCGGACACGACATGGGTGACCGTTTGCTGAAACAGGTCGGCAAGCGGCTGTCGGCCTGCGTTCGTGAACGCGATACGGTTGCCCGCCTCGGCGGCGACGAGTTCGTGGTCATGCTCGAGGACCTCGCCCGGCAACCGCAGGAAGCGGCTGGCCAGAGTCGGAGCATCGGCGAGAAGATCCTTGCCGCACTCAATCGCCCCTACGATCTGGACGGGCACGAGTATCACAATACGCCAAGCGTCGGCATCACCCTGTTCGGGGACAGTCAGGAAGGCATCGACGAACTGATGAAGCGCGCCGACCTGGCGATGTACGAAGCCAAGGCCATGGGCCGCAATACCCTGCGTTTCTTCGACCCGCAGATGCAGGCGGTGGTGACCGCTCGCGCCAGCCTCGAGAAAGACCTGCGCGAAGCCTTGCAGAGGAATCAATTGCGTCTTTTCTACCAGCCGCAGGTGGACGCCGCCGGTGCGGTCATCGGCGCCGAAGCGCTGGTCCGCTGGCAGCATCCACAGCGCGGATTCGTCTCGCCGGCCGAGTTCATTCCCCTCGCCGAGGAAACCGGTCTGATCCTGCCGCTGGGGCTGTGGGTGCTGGAATCCGCCTGTGCGCAGCTGGCCGTCTGGGCGGAGCAGGTGGGGACGAGGCGATTTACCGTTTCGGTCAATGTCAGTGCGCGGCAGTTCCGGCAGCCGAACTTTGTCGACCAGGTGCTCGCCGTTCTGGCCAGCAGCGGTGCGGATCCTCAACGCCTGAAGCTCGAACTGACCGAGAGCATGTTGCTTGACAACGTACAGGGAATGATCGACCGGATGGGTACGCTCAAGGACCACGGCGTCGGCTTTTCCCTGGACGATTTCGGCACCGGCTATTCGTCGCTGTCGTATCTCAAGCGCCTGCCGCTCGATCAATTGAAGATCGACCAGTCCTTTGTGCGCGATCTGCTCACCGATCCCAATGACGAAGTGATCGCGCGCACGATCATCGCCCTGGCCAGCACGCTTGGCCTGTCGGTGATCGCCGAGGGGGTCGAAACCGCCGCGCAGCGTGACGCCCTGGCGGCGCAGGGCTGCCATGCCTACCAGGGCTACCTGTTCAGCCGGCCGCTGCCGGTCGCCGATTTCGACGTTTTCCTGGCGGGCCCCCGAGAAAACGGATAGCGATGAACGACCGGCCGGGTGGCGGGGAGCTGGCGGTCGGAATTCTCTGCGCCACGCGGTCGGCGGTGTTTTTTTGCCCGACTCATCGGGCGCAGGGCAAGCTGGGGTTGTAAGCCGGAACCGCCGAAAGTTCGGTCAGCCTGAGGCGGATAGAACGAGCAGTTGTGTCATCCGCCGGCATCTGAGCATCTCTACGCTTCCCACGGATTGATGACGGTGACGCTGGCGGCCTTATAGGGACTTGTATCGCGTGACGCCACGATGAACCCCCGCGAGGCTGCGATCGCTGCGATGTAGCCGTCAGGGGTTGGGAATCCTCTACCGCCGGACTTGGCCTTCACGGCCAACTCGCCATAGCGCCGTGCTGCATCGATGTCGAATGGCAGCACCCGATCCCTGAACAGTCCCATCAGACCGTCAAGAGTCTGTGTCAACATGTCCTTGCGTTTGCCGGCTGGGAGCGTCCCGATGCCAAACAAAAGCTCTGCCAGCGTCACGCTGGACAGATACAGCGTTTCGGCGACTTGATCATTCAGCCAGCCCCGCACGGCCGGATGCGGCTCTGGTTTCATCGCCTCGGAGACGACATTGGTATCGAGAACGATCATTCAAACCTCAGCGGCGCGGCCGGCGTCTTGTCTCTCTCTTGGTGGATGACCTCGAAATCCTCGTTCGTGAGGCCGATCTTGCGGCCCAATGCTGCAAGGGCCTCACCCAGGCGAACGCGCGTCTCTGGCTTGACCGCGATCGCCAGAATCTCGCGGACCTCGGCCTCAGTGCTATGGCCATGTTGAGCGGCACGCACCCGCAACGCGCGGTGTACATCGTCGGGCAAATTGCGGACTGTCAGCATCGCCATAGCGGCACCTCATAAGAATGCATTCGATGCATCTAGTTTACTAAAACGAATGCATTCCTTCAAGGCTGAGTGAGAGCGTTAGCCGTGTCGGAAAACATCTGTTTTGCGACAACGTGGTGGCGTAGGGCGCTTACACAGTATCTGCGCCAGGCCTCACTGCATGCCGCCAATGACCGCGTCAGTAACGCCATCGCCGCGCTGCCCATCTTCCCATACTACTCGTTCGACCTTGAGACGCTGTACGGTGCTGTCGATGGCCAGCAGTTTGGCGTCGAGCGGCCGACCGTGAAGGCGCGACTCGCGCAAATATTTTGGGCGCGGCGAGGGCGCGGTTGCCTACACGCGGCTGTGCAACCATGTGCCGCTCGACGGCTACCTCATCGGCGTGCACGAATACGAAGGCCACCATGTGTTCGACATCTGCTATCGCAATACCTCGGAAATCGCGCCGACCGCGATCACCGGCGACATGCACAGCGTCAACAAGGCCAACTTCGCCATCCTGCACTGGTTCGGCCAACGCTTCGAGCCGCGTTTCACCAATCGCCGAACCCGACGCGGCACGCGATCTTCGAGTTCGACAAGCTGATCCGCAGCATCTACACGCTGCGCTACCTGCGCGATCCGCAACCGGAACGTAACGTGCACCGCTCGCAGAATCGCATCGAGTCCTACCACCAGCTACGCTCGACCATCGCGCAGGTCGGCGGAAAGAAGGAATTGACCGGGCGCACCGACATCGAAATCGAGATCAGCAAGCAGTGCGCACTCCTGATCGCCAACGCCATCATCTACTACAACTCAGCCCTCCTGTCGCAGCTGCTGACAAAGTTCGCGGCACGCGGCAACACCAAGACACTGGCGCTGATTACGCAAATTCCGCTGACAGCCTGGCGGCACATCTTCCTGAACGGGCACTATACCTTCCTCAGTAATGGCAAGGTGATCGACCTGGATGCGCTCGTGGCGGGGCTGGAGTTGGGATGACGGAATTTTCGGCGGTTCCGGCTTACACAGCCCCAAGCTGCCTCAGCGTCCTTCGCCGCGCGCGGCCAGATAGATCCCGAAAAGCAGCAGCACAAAGCCAATTCCCTGCACGAGAGCGAAGGCCTCAGCGAAAAATATCCAGGCCAGCGCCGCGCTGCCGACCGGTTCGCCGAGCGTGACCACGGCGATGAAGGTCGCGGAGACGTGTTTCAGCGACCAGTTGTACGCGGTATGACCGAGCAGCTGCGGGCCGAGCGCCATGCCCAGCGCGATCAGGTAGGCGGCGCCGGTGTAGCCGCCGAGCGGCGTGCCGCTCAACTGGCAGGCGACGAGCAGAAACAGCGAGGCGCTGCCGTAGGCCAGCCAGACGTAGGCGGGTAGCGGCAGGTTGGCGCGCAGGCGTCGCCCGATCAGCAGGTAGGCGGAAAAGCACCAGCTGCCGACGATGGCCAGGAAGTTGCCGAGCAACGGGTCGCTGCCGGCAACGCTGCTCCGGCTGTCGCTCCAGAAGATGAGCAGGCTGCCGGAAAGCGAGATGACGATGCCCAGGACCATCACCGCGCTCGGCTTCTCGCCGAAGAGCAGAAACGACGCAATGCCGACCCAGAGCAGGTTGGTGGTCACCAGCGCCGTGCTGCTGGCCACCGAGGTGTATTCGAGCGAAGTGATCCAGGTGGCGAAGTGCAGCGCCAGGAAGAAACCGGCGCCGCAGGTGAGCAGGCCCTGCCGCCGGCTCAGGGCGCGCAGCACGTGGCCCGATTGCCAGAGGGCCATCGGCGTGATGATCAGCGCCGCCAGTCCGAGGCGCAGCGTGGCGATGGCCAGCGACGGCAGGCCGTGGCCCTGCGCCAGGCGCGCCAGAATGGCGCCGAAGGAAATCGCCAGCAGCCCGACGCCGAGGACCACGAAGGGCAGCCAGCGTGGCGGCGCTTCGCTCTCCTGTCCGCGTTCTTCCACGCCCCGCGTCCCGTGCCGGCTAGGCCGCAGTCTCCGTCTGGGCGCCCTCGAGATACGCGGCGCGTACTTCGGGACTGGCCAGCAGTTCGCTTCCTGTACCGGAGAGAATGATCTGGCCATGCTGCAGAACGTAGCCGCGATGTGCCACGCGCAGGGCGTGGTGCGCGTTCTGCTCGACGAGCAGGATGGTCATTCCGTGTTCGCGATTGAGCTCGCGAATGATCTGGAAGATCTTCTTGATGTACAGCGGCGCCAGGCCCAGCGACGGTTCGTCGAGGAGCAGCAGCTGCGGCCGGCTCATCAGCGCGCGGGCGATGGCCAGCATCTGCTGTTCGCCGCCGGAAAGCGTCCCGGCACTCTGCGTGCAGCGTTCTTCGAGAATCGGGAAGAGCGTGTACATGCGCTTCAGGTCCACGGCAAAGTTCATTTCTTCGCCGAGAACGGCGCCCATCTGCAGGTTCTCGAGAACGGTCATGCGCGGGAAGATGCGCCGCCCTTCGGGAACCAGTGCGATCCCGCGGCGCGCGATCTCGTGTGTCGGCAGGGCGGTGATGTCTTCGCCGTCGAAGACGATGCGTCCGGCCGAGGCGCGCGGCTGCCCGAAGATGGACATCATCAGCGTCGATTTGCCGGCGCCGTTGGCGCCGATCAGGGTCACCACCTCGCCGACCTGCACGGCAACGTCGACGCCGTGCAGGGCGTGAATGCTTCCATAGTGGGCATGGACACCCGACAGTTGCAGCATCATGGCGCAGCCTCCGCGTGCAGTTGTTCGTCGGCGTCGTCCTCGCCCAGGTAGGCCTTGATGACGTTGGGATCCTGCTGGATGTGCGTCGGCGTGCCTTCGGCGATCTTGCGCCCGTAATTGAGCACGCAGATGTGGTCCGAGACATTCATCACCACGCTCATGTCGTGCTCGATGAGCAGGATGGCGATTCCTTCGTCACCGGCGAGGTGCTTGAGCAGTTCGTTGAGTTCGGCCGATTCGCGCGGATTGAGGCCGGCGGCCGGCTCGTCGAGGCACAACAGCAGCGGGTCGACACACAGGGCGCGGGCGATTTCGATACGCCGCTGCATGCCGTAGGGCAGGTCGCCGGCGGCAGTATTGGCCTTGTCGATCAATTCCAGGCGCTTCAGCCAGCCAATGGCCTTGTCCATCGCCGCCGTTTCGGCGCGCCGGTAGCCGGCAAGGCCGAAGAGTCCGGCCAGCGAGAAACCCGATGCACGCTGCAAGGCGTTGTGCTGGGCCACCATCAGGTTTTCGAGGACGGTCATCTTCGGAAACAGGCGGATGTTCTGAAAGGTGCGCACGACCTGCGCCTTGTGCGCCACCTGGTGGCTGGGCAGCGCTTCGAGGCGCATCAGACCGCGCTTCGGGTGGTTCAGGCGGACACTGCCCTCGGTTGGCTTGTAGAAACCGGTCAGGCAGTTGAAGAAGGTCGTCTTGCCGGCGCCATTCGGTCCGATGACGCCGGTAATCTGACGCGCGGCGACATCGAGCGACATGTCGTCGATGGCCAGCAGGCCGCCGAAGCGCATGGTCAGGCGCTCGACGCTGAGCAGGGGAGCGGTGGCGGCGCTCATCTGCCTTCTCCGTCGGCCGCATATCGCAGCGTCGGTTCGCGGTGCGAGAGGATGCCACCCGGCCTCCAGACCATGATCATGACCATCGCCGCACCGAAGAGCAGCATGCGGTATTCGGCGAAGTCGCGTCCCAGCTCGGGCAGCAGGACCAGCACCAGCGACGCCAGGACGACGCCCAGCTGGCTACCCATGCCGCCGAGAACGACGATCGCCAGGATGATCGCCGACTCGCTGAAGGTGAAGGATTCCGGCGAGATGAAGCCCATCCGGGCAGCGAAGAAGACGCCGGCAAAGCCGCCGAGCATGGCCCCGATGGCAAAGGCCGAGAGCTTGACGTTGCGGGCGTTGATGCCCATCGCCTTGCACGCGATCTCGTCTTCGCGAATCGCTTCCCAGGCGCGTCCGATCGGCAGCTTGCGCATGCGCGAGACGAAGAGGTTGGTGATCAGGGCCAGCGCCAGGATCAGGTAGTAGAGAAAGATCACCCGATGGCTGGGCGAATACTCGAGGCCAAAGAACGAGGCGAAGGTCGGATCGTCGCCCGGCGGCTTGAGCTCCAGACCGAAGAAGGTCGGGCGCGGGATCGACGCGATCCCGTTCGGGCCGCCGGAGAGCTCGGTCCAGTTTACGAGGATGACGCGGACGATCTCGCCGAAACCGAGCGTCACGATGGCCAGATAGTCGCCCCGCAGACGCAGCGTCGGCCAGCCGAGGAGGACGCCGAAGAATGCCGCCATGCCGCCGGCGACCGGCAACGCCTCCCAGAAGCCCCAGCCGAATTGCGTTCCCAGAATGCCGTAGGTGTAGGCACCGACGGCGTAGAAGGCGACGTAACCGAGGTCGAGCAGGCCGGCCAGCCCGACGACGACGTTCAGACCCCAGCCGAGCATGACGTAGATCAGCACGGTGGTCGCGGTGTCGACGACGTAACGGTTGTCGGCAAAGAAGATCGGCAGGGTCAGCGCGATGCCGAGCGCCGCCCAGGCGACCCAGGTGAGGAGCGGGCTGCCGGAGCGTCCGCTGCTCTCGGCGAGTGCCGCCGCGGCGGTCGCCGCGGCCGAGCGCTCGCGCGTCAGCTGGTGCGCCTTGAACCGGTCGATGCCGTAACGCAGGACCAGCCGGCCGGCGAAAGCGACGCCGACGAAAATGAACAGGGTCGGCCAGCGGGTGGCAATCTGCAGCGCGCCGCCACTATCGACGGTGGTCAGGCCGATCATCGGAATGCCCAGCAGCAGGGCAATGAAGGCAACTGCCGCGGCGTCCTTGAGGCGCGTTGCCGGCGAGAGGGCGTGCGGGGCGAGGACGAAAGCGGCCATCAGACTTTCTCCACCTCAGGGCGGCCGAGCAGGCCGGACGGGCGGAACATGAGGACCAGGATCAGGATGCTGAAGGTCGCCACGTCCTTGTATTCGGCCGATAGATAGGCCGCCCAGAATGCTTCGATCATGCCGATCAGCAGGCCGCCGAGCATGGCCCCGGGCAAGGAGCCGATGCCGCCGAGAACGGCCGCCGTAAAGGCCTTGATCCCGGCGACGAAGCCGATGAAGAAGTCGACCACTCCGTAATAGACGGTGACCATCACCCCGGCCACCGCAGCCAGCGCCGCGCCGAGCATGAAGGTCAGCGAGATCGTGCGGTCGACGTTGATGCCGAGCAGCGCGGTCATCGTCCGGTCCTGCTCGCACGAGCGTTGCTGTCGCCCGAACGATGTTTTCGTGATCAGCCAGGTGAAACCGGCCATCAGCGCAACGGTGACGACGACAATGAGAATCTGCGTGTACGCGAGGCGGACGGTGAAGCCGTCGACGGTCATCAGATCGATTCCGCCGACGAGCACCGGCGGGATCGGCTTGACGCGCGCCCCCTGCGTCAGCTGCACCATGTTCTGCAGGAAGATCGACATGCCGATCGCCGAGATCAGCGGCGCCAGCCGCGTCGCCCCGCGCAGCGGCCGGTAGGCGATGCGCTCGACCGCCCAGCCATAGACCGAGGTGAACAGGACAGCGATGATCAGCACCAGCACCAGCGCCAGGGGCACCGAGCTGATGGCGAACGAAGCCAGCAGGGTGAACACGGTGACGGCGATGAAAGCGCTGACCATGTAGATGTCGCCGTGCGCAAAGTTGATCATCCCGATGATGCCGTAGACCATCGTGTAACCGATGGCGATCAGGCCATAGACGGCGCCAAGCGTCAGGCCGTTGATCAGTTGCTGAAGTGCAAGAGCCATCACCTTCCTCCTTTGCTGCGGGCGCGAAATGCGCTGATTATTATCGTGTCGTCAGGTGTGGGCGCTCCTGCCGCTCCGGGTGTCACTCCGCTCTGGCCAGCGTCCTGAATCAGTCGTCGCTCGCGTCCAGCGCCATCAGACTGGCGTTGCCGCCGGCGGCGGTGGTATCGACCGACAGCGTGCGTTCGCTGGCGAAACGGTAGAGGTAGTGCGGGCCGCCGGCCTTTGGTCCGGTGCCGGAGAGACCTTCGCCGCCGAACGGCTGCACGCCGACCACGGCACCGATGACGTTGCGGTTGACGTAGGTGTTGCCGACGTGCAGGCGGGCGGTGATCCGCTGGACGGTGTCCTCGATGCGGCTGTGGATGCCCAGCGTCAGGCCGTAGCCGGTGCTGGCGATGGCGTCGCAGACCTTGTCGAGGTCCTCGCCGCGCCAGCGGACGATGTGCAGGATTGGCCCGAAAATCTCGCGTTCGAGGCGCGACAGGCTGTCGATTTCGTAGGCGCAGGGGGCAAAGAAGCTGCCGTGGCTGGTCGCCCGCTCGTCGAGCGTACAGGTGTAGAGCGGTTTGGCGAAGCTGTCCAGCCAGCTGGCGTGGGCGACCAGCACCTTGCGCGCGGCTTCGTCGATCACCGGGCCGACGTCGGTGCGCAGGTCGGCGGGGTCGCCGATGCGCAGTTCCTGCATGGCGCCGGCGAGCATGGTGCTGACGCGCTCGGCAATGTCCGCCTGGACGAAGAGCACGCGCAACGCCGAACAGCGCTGTCCGGCCGAATTGAACGCCGACGCGACGACGTCGCGGACGATCTGTTCGGGCAGTGCCGACGAGTCGGCGATCAGCGCGTTCTGGCCGCCGGTTTCGGCAATCAGCGGCACCAGCGGACCATCCTTTCCTGCCAGCGTGCGGGCAATGATGCGCGCCACCTCGGTGGAGCCGGTGAAGGCGACGCCGGCACACTCGCGAGCGGCGACCATCGCCGCTCCGACGCGGCCGTCGCCGGGCAGGAAGGCGAGTACATTCGCCGGGATGCCGGCGCTGTGCAGCATGCCCACGGCCAGGGCGGCGACCAGCGGCGTCTGCTCGGCGGGCTTGGCGAGCACCGTGTTGCCGGCGGCCAGCGCGGCGGCGACCTGGCCAACGAAAATGGCCAGCGGGAAGTTCCACGGGCTGATGCACACGAAAACGCCGCGGCCGTGCAGCGACAGGCTGTTGCGCTCGCCCGTCGGGCCGGGAAGCTCGATCGGCGCGGCGAATTTTTCCTTCGCCTGCGCGGCGTAGTAGCGGCAGAAATCGATCGCCTCGCGGACCTCGGAAACGGCGTCGACCTGGATCCGGCCGCCTTCGCGAACGATCAGCGCGACCAGTTCGGGCAGGCGCTCCTGCATCAGGTCGGCGGCAGCGTCGAGAGCGGCTGCGCGTGTCGCGGCAGGGGTGCTTTCCCAAGCCGGGAAAGCCGCCTGCGCGACGGCCATTGCGGTGCTGACGTCGGCGACGCTGGCCTCGATCACCTGGCCGACGACTTCGCGCTGGTTGGCCGGCGAACAGACCGGCCGGCTGCTGGCGCCTGAGCCCTGCTTGCCGCCAATCAGCGGCGCGGCGAGGTAGTTGACGTTGCGGCTCTGCTGGATGGCCTGGTGCAGGTGCTGGAGTGCGGCTTTGTCGTTCATGTCCGGTCCTTCACTGTTGGCGCGTTCGGCACCGAAGAGTTCACGTGGCAGCGGGATGCGTGGCTGGCGTTTGACCGCCAGCGCGGCCAGCCTTTCGACCGGGTCGGCGATCAGCGCGTCGATGGGCAACTCGGCGTCGGCGATACGGTTGACGAACGACGAGTTGGCACCATTCTCGAGCAGGCGACGAACGAGGTAGGCAAGCAGGTCTTCGTGACTGCCGACCGGCGCGTAGACGCGACACGGACGGTTCCACTTCTTGGCCCCGACGATCTGGTCGTAAAGTTCTTCGCCCATGCCGTGCAGGCGCTGGTATTCCCATTCGTCGCTGCCACCGGAGCTGATCGCAATTTCGGCGACCGCCGCCAGGGTGTGCGCGTTGTGCGTCGCGAACGCCGGGTAGAAAGCCTGCGGGTCGGAAAAAAGGCGCCTGGCACAGGCCAGGTAGGAGACGTCGCTGGTCACCTTGCGCGTAAAGACGGGGTAGTCGGCGTGGCCACGCTCCTGCGCGATCTTGATCTCGGCGTCCCAGTAGGCGCCCTTGCACAGGCGGACCAGCAAGCGCCGCTGACCGCGGTGCGCAAGGTCGGCGAGCCAGTCGAGCAGGGGCAGGGCGCGTTTCTGATAGGCCTGGATGGCCAGGCCGAGGCCGTTCCAGCCGACCAGTTCGTGATCGGTGGCCAGCGCTTCGATCAGGCCCATCGACAGTTCGAGTCGCTCGGCCTCCTCGGCGTCGATGGTCAGGCCGATATTCCTGGCCTTGGCCCTGACCGCCAGCGCCTTGATGGCCGGCAGCAGCTCGCGGCGCACGCGCTCCTCGTTGGCGACATCGTAGCGCGGGTGCAGTGCCGAGAGCTTGATCGAGATCGACGGCGCGATGAACGGCGGCTGGCCGCTGGCCGCGTCACCGATGGCGGCGATCGCCTTGCTGTACGAATCGAAGTAGCGCAGCGCGTCGGCGCTGGTACGTGCGGCCTCGCCGAGCATGTCGTACGAGTGCCGGTAGCCGGCTTTTTCGGCGCCGCGCGCGCGCTCCAGTGCTTCATGGATATTCCGCCCCATGACGAACTGCTTGCCGAGAATGCGCATCGCGGTGGTCACCGCCTGGCGGATCACCGGTTCGCCGGTACGCGATACCAGGCGCTTGAGAATGCCGCTGACGCTGCGCTGCGCGGTGTCGAGGTTGACGATCTGGCCGGTGAGCATCAACGCCCAGGTCCCGGCATTGACGAACGTGCTGTGCGAGGCGCCGAGTCGCTTCTGCCACTCGGTGCTGCCGATCTTGTCGCGAATAAGGCGATCGACGGTATCGGCGTCGGGGATGCGCAGCAGCGCTTCGGCCAGGCACATCAGCACCACGCCTTCGCGGGAGGAGAGGTCGTAAGTGGTCAGGAAGGCGTCGATGCCGCCGGTTTTCAGGCGCCGGTCACGAACCGTCTGGACCAGCGGCGTCGCCCGTTGGCGGATGCCCTCCTGTTCGGAATGGCTGAAGCGTGCCTTGGCGATCAGTTCCGCGACGAGCGTTTCCTCATCGATGCGGTGATAGTCACGCAGACGCTGGCGTAGTGCTTGGGGTGTGGCCACGCTCATCCTGCCTCCCGGTCGATGCGACGCGACACGCTCACTGCGTGTCGCGTCGCGTTGTCGAAATGTCCGCCGTGTTCACCATCGGGGCGGACGCCGTCAGCCGTTCTCACTGCGGGCAGGGTGCCGGGCGGCAATGCCGCCCGGCGCGCCTGTCTTGCCTGCATTCGCTCGCTTATTTCTTCACGTAGTCGTACTTGCCACCTTGCCACTGATAGACCATGAAGCCGGGCAGTTTGTTGTCGCCCTTGGCGTCGAAGCTCAGTTTGCCGATCACCGTGTCGAAGCTGCCTGAACGCAGAGCCTTTTCCATGTCCTTGTACTTGGTGCTCTTGGCGGCGTTGGCGGCGTCGGCGAACAACTGCATGGCCGCATAGGCGTACATCACGTAACCCTCGGGCTCGACCTTGGCGTCACGGAATTTCTTGACGACAGCAGCGGCAGAAGGGTTCTTGCGCGGATCCGGCGCAAAGGTGAAGAAGACGTTGTCGGCGGCCGGGCCGGCAGCGGTCACCAGTTCCGAGTTGGTCATCGTGTCACCGCCCATCACCATCAGCTTCAGGCCCGCCTGCTGTGCCTGGCGCAGGATCAGCGCCACTTCGGTGTGGTAGCCACCGAAGGCCATCACCCCGACGCCGGCCGACTTGAGCTTGCTGACCAGGCCCGAATAGTCCTTTTCACCGGCGGTGATCGATTCGCGCAGCGCTGGCTTGACGCCCTTGGCTTCCATGGCCTTGGCGATTTCGTCGGCGAGGCCCTTGCCGTAGGCGCTCTTGTCGTCGACCACGGCGATCTTCTGGCCCTTGAAGTGCTCGGCCAGGAAGGTGCCGGCGACCAGGCCCTGCTGGTCATCCCGACCCATGATGCGGAAAATGTTCTTCAGGCCGCGCTCGGTGACCTGCGGGTTGGTCGACACCGTGGCCATCGGAATCTGCGACTCGTTGTACACGTCGGACGCCGGGATCGTCGAACTCGAACACCAGTGCCCGTGCATGAAGACGATCTGCTTGTTGACCATCGTGTTGGCCACTGAAACTGCCTGCTTCGGGTCGCAGGCGTCGTCGCCGACTTCCAGTTGCAGCTTCTGGCCGAGGACGCCGCCCTTGGCGTTGATGTCGGCGATGGCCATTTCGGCCCCCTTGCGGATCTGGTCACCCGCCGACGCGTACTGACCGGTCATCGGGCCGGCGATGGCCACCAGAATGTCGGCGTAAGCGCTGCCGCCGGCGAGAGCCAGCAGACTGAAGCTGGCCGTCAGGATCGACTTTCTCATTTGTTTCCTCCTTTGCTACGGTGGTAATTCAGGTAATGGACAAGTGACGCACCCGCATCGAGCACGTGTGCCCGCGTGAGTTCTGCCGCCGCGTCCGGGTCCCGGCGAACGAAGGCTTCGAGAATCTCGGCGTGTTCGTGCAGGGTCTTGGGCAGTTCGGTGGTGATCGACAAGAGCGCGCGCACGTAGCGTTCGACCTTGTTGTACAGCGATCGGATTTCAGCCAGCAGGATCGGTCGCTCGGCTGCCGCGTAGAGCGTCGAATGGAACAGCCAGTTCAATTCGCCCCAGCGGCCGGCGTCGGTGGCCAGCGCAAAACCTTCAAGATGCTGGCGCGCGCCGGCGATGGCCTCGTCGTCGATCAGCGGCGCCGACAGGCGCGCCGCGCGCGCTTCGAGCATGGCGCGGATTTCCATGTATTCGCCGATCTCGGCAGCCGACAGCGAGGCGACCACGACACCCCGGTTGGGCAGGAACGTGACCAGGCCTTTGGCCTCGAGGTGCTTCAACGCTTCGCGGACGGGGATCTTGCTGACGTGAAAGTGGCTGGCGATTTCGTCCTGGCGGAGCATCTCGCCGGCCGGCAGCACACCGTCGACGATCGCTTTCTTGAGCATCTGCGCCACATGGTCCGACGCGCTCAGGCGCGGGATCCTCGCGGCGGGAATCAGTTCAAGCGCGGGCGGAATGGGCAATGAGCGAGCCTCCGAATATCGTATACGATATAAACGTTCCCGTTCAAGCTAGCGGCGGATGCGCAGAATAGCAAGCTGCAGTGCAGCAATTAAAGGGTGACCCGGGAAGCTTCCTGTAGAATCGCGTGCCCATGAACACTGTCAGCATCGACGCGTCGCGCAGCGCACCCCGCAACCTCTTTGCGTACCGGAAATTCTGGGCCAGCCGTTTCGGCAGTGCGCCCTTCCTGCCGATGTCGCGGACCGAGATGGACGAGCTCGGCTGGGACTCCTGCGACATCATCCTGGTCACCGGCGACGCGTACATCGACCACCCGAGTTTCGGCATGGCGCTGATTGGCCGCCTGCTCGAAGCGCAGGGCTTTCGCGTCGGCATCATCAGCCAGCCGGACTGGCTTTCGGCGAGGGCTTTCCAGGCGCTCGGCAGGCCGAATCTGTTCTTCGGCGTGACGGCCGGCAACATGGATTCGATGGTCAATCGCTACACCGCCGACCGCAAGCCGCGTTCCGACGACGCCTACACGGCCAACGCCGAACCGCACCGCCGCCCCGATCACGCGGTGGTCGTCTATGCGCAGCGCTGTCGCGAGGCCTTCCCGGGGGCCAACGTGGTGATCGGCTCGATCGAAGCCAGCCTGCGCCGCATCGCGCACTACGATTACTGGTCGGACAAGGTGCGCCGCTCGGTGCTGCCGGATTCGAAAGCCGACCTGCTCATCTTCGGCAGCGCCGAGCGGGCGATCGTCGAGCTGGCGCATCGCCTGGCCGCCGGTGAAAATATCGCCGACATCCGCGACCTGCGCGGGACCGGATTCATGGCCCCGCGCGGCTGGTTGCCGGGCAGCGACTGGGCCGAGATCGATTCCTCCGAAGTCGACACCCCGGGGACGCTGATCCGCCATCCCGACCCCTACGCAATGACTCCGGAGCCCGGCAAGGAGGCGGTGTGTGCGTCGAAAGCGGAAAACTCCGCAAGCCCGGCGAGCGCTGCGCACTCGGCCGGCAGCGTTGGCGAGCCGCGCACGCAGGTGATCAAGATGCAGTTCCAGCGGCATCAGCGCATGCCCAGGCTCGAGCGCACGCGAACGGCCATCCGCCTGCCGTCGTACGAGCAGGTCGTCGCCGATCCGGTACTTTATGCGCACGCCTCGCGGACTTTCCACGTCGAATCGAATCCGGGCAACGCGCGGGCGTTGATCCAGGCGCACGGCGAGCGCGACCTGTGGCTCAATCCGCCACCGATTCCGTTGACCACGCCGGAAATGGACGGCGTCTTCGCCTCGCCGTTCCAGCGCCGGCCGCACCCCGCGTACGGCGACGCCAAGATCCCGGCTTTCGAGATGATCCGCTTCTCGATCAACATCATGCGCGGCTGCTTCGGGGGCTGCACCTTCTGCTCGATCACCGAGCACGAGGGGCGCATTATCCAGAGCCGTTCCGAAGAATCGATCCTGCACGAGATCGAGGAGATCCGCGACAGGACGCCCGGCTTCACGGGCATCATTTCCGACCTCGGCGGACCCACCGCCAACATGTACCGGCTGGCGTGCAAGGACCCGAAGATCGAGTCCTCGTGTCGTCGCCTGTCGTGCGTCTTTCCGGGTATCTGCGAGAACCTGAACACCGATCACACGCCGCTGGTGAATCTCTACCGCAAGGCGCGGGCGATTCCCGGGGTGAAGAAGGTCCTGATCAGTTCCGGCCTGCGCTACGACCTCGCCGTGCGCGATCCGCAATACGTCAAGGAACTGGTCAGCCATCACGTCGGCGGCTACCTCAAGATCGCCCCCGAGCACACCGAAGAGGGGCCGCTGGCGCACATGATGAAGCCGGGCATGGGTTCCTACGAGCAGTTCAGGGTGATGTTCGAGAAGTTCTCGAAAGAGGCGGGCAAGGAGCAATACCTGATCCCCTACTTCATCGCCGCGCATCCGGGAACCACCGACCACGACATGCTGAACCTGGCGCTGTGGCTGAAGCGGAACAAGTTTCGTCTCGACCAGGTGCAGACTTTTCTGCCGACGCCGATGGCGCTGGCCACGGCGATGTACCACAGCGAGAAGAACCCGCTGGCCAGGGTCGGGCGCGCGTCGGCCGGCGTCGAAACCGTTCGCAACGCGCGCCAGCGCCGCCTGCACAAGGCTTTTCTACGCTATCACGACGCCAACAACTGGCCCCTGCTGCGCGAGGCGCTGAAGCAGATGGGCCGCGCCGACCTGATCGGCAACGGCCGGCACCAGTTGGTCCCGAGCTTTCAGCCGCCGGGAACCGGGACGCGGCGGGCGCCCGCGTCCGCCGACGTCAAGACCGTCGCGCGTTCGCCTGTGCGGGCAGGGGTGAGGACTGCGCCGGTCGGCGCTCGCTCGCGCAAGCGCTGATTCGCCTCGCCGCGAAGACTCGACAAGCGACGCCGGAGGTCTGGCGCGCACGCGTCCAGCCTGGCCTGCCCGCGATCAGACGGGGAGGGCGGGCGATTCGTAGTGGACCGCCAGCCAGATCGTCGCCTGCCCGGGTAGCGTCCAGTCAACCCGATGCCGGCGCCGCGGCGCGATGTTCACGCAATCCCCCGCCTTGAGGTGCTCGGCCAGCGGCGGGTCTTCGAAGCGCAACAGTGCCTCCCCCTGCAGCAGCACGATCCACTCTCCGAGCGCCTGTTCGTACCAGAAACCCGGCGCGCTTGCCTGGCCGGTCGACACGATGCGTTCGATCCTGAGGCCCGGTCGGGCAAGCAGTTCGAGAAACTGCTCGTCGGGCGCTGAGTCTGGCGGCAGTTCGGCGAAGATGTTCTTCATCCGGGGGGGCGCGGAAAACAGGAAATTCTACGCCAAGTTCCGGCCGACGGCCGGAGCGCCCTGAATGCCCCGATGGCGGCTGTCGCTCTATTCCGTCGAAAAACCCGGGGGCCATCGATCGCTCCCGAACGGATGTACGGATGCTGATCGTCGCCTACCGCTAGCGCACTGGCGGCGATGCCATTGACGTCCTGACGGCAAGGACCTAGCATGGCCGGCCGGCTGCTTCCGGCGATTCCTCTTCCGGAGACGCCCATGGACGTGGCGACAAACGACGCAGGCCAGCGGGTCCGCCATTTCCGGCAGATCCTGATGTGGCCCTTGCAACTGATGCCGCTGGCCGAGGGCGGACCTTTCCGGAACCACAGTCAGTTGCTCGATCGTATCGACGCTGACAACCCGTGGCGGGAACTGGCCGACGAGTTCAGCGGCGACCCCGAGCAGTTTCACGAACGCCATTACAGCGAGTTCGTGACCTTCCTGCCGCACGTCCAGCGCTTCCTCTATGGCGAAGGCGGGGGTCAGATGGGGAGCAGTTCGCGCCACGGCGAATCGCCGATCCGCGTCTTCCGTCGCCACGACGTGGCCAAGGTGCGCATGCACTACAAGGACCGCGAGCAGCCGATCGATTTCGACGTCGCCCACCTCGACCTCTATTTCTTCTACGACATCGAGATCCTCATCCTGGTCGTCGAGATCTTTGCCGACGACCTCGAACTGCGGCAGGTGCACGACACGCTGTACCGCTTCGGGCGGGCCTATCCACCGTCCTGGGACGACGATGGCAGCGGTAGCCACTGCCTGAAACGCAGCGAATGGATCGCCCTGGACGGCCGGGTGCTGGCCGCTTCGGACTACGAGAAACGCAGCAAGTACCTCACCTTCGTCTCGCGCTTCCGCGCCCCGTGCATCTCGTCGCACTGGGAGTTCCTGCTCCGGCCACTGGTGCTGCACCACTCGGACGAGGAAGGCCTGGTCCGCTACCGGCAGATCGAGTATCACCGCATGCCGCTCCTCGCCTACCTGGCGATGGACGACCCGCGCACGCTCAGCCGTGACGACTTCGCGCGCCTGGTGCTGGTCACCGGACCGGGGAAGATCGGCGCGCCGCCCGCTTCCGAGCTGCCGCTCGACGATTTCGAAGCGCGCTATTGCTACGACCGCTACTGGCACCCGCACGCCGAGCAGCCGGGAAGCCGGCAGCTCTCCTGCGGGCACGCGGTCATCATGGTCGGCAGCGCCCGCGACGTCTACTTCAGCGGCCTGGAGAACGGTCTGCTCGGGCAGTTTCGGCACCAGTTCTTCCTCCTCGCGCTGATCCCGCACTTTCACAAGGCCGCCTTGCTGATGCTCTCCGACCGCTTGGTGACGGCACTCAATCACCTCCGCATCGGCCAGCCCGAATCGGTCAAGGAATTCAAGCGCGCCATTCGGCAGATCCTCGAAGTCTTCCTGCGCTTCACCCATCGCTACTGGTTCTACGAGATTTCCGACCAGGCACAGGCCCGCTCGATGTTCAAGCTGACCAGGGAGCACCTGGGCACCGAGCGCCTGTATAGCGAATTGCGCGAGGAAATCCAGGACATGAGCCAGTACCTCGACAGCGACAGCCTGCGCCGGCAGTCCAATACGGTCGTCCGCCTGACCGTGGTGACCACCGCCGGCCTGATCGCCACGATCACCACCGGCGTCCTCGGAATGAACCTGCTCGACGCCACGCACGCTCCCTTCGCCGAGCGACTGGCGCTGTTTGCGCTGGTCGCCGTGCCGTCGGCGCTGCTCACCGGTTTCGCCATCGTCAAGTCGAAGGCGCTCTCGGAGTTTCTCGAGGCGCTGTCCGACGAACGTCTCTCGCCGCGTGCCAAACTTGCCACGCTGACGGCCGTCTGGCGACGGCCACGCCGACCCGACGGCGGCTGAGCAGCGGTTCTCGCCAGGTCAATTCTTTGACTAGTTGTCGGCCACAGCAGCGCAGCGGCAGCTGGCCATTGCGGTGCCGGGCACTTGCGCAGCACGTCGGCCTTAGGGAAGGCCTTTCATCATTCACTACTTGGCCTTTCCGGCCATCGCGGACGACCAACAGGGTAGCTGTTTGCCCGGTTTTGTTGCTGCCCACAGGATTTAGCGTTTATGATGCTGACGAAATGCCGAGGGCAACACGGATCGATCGCGGTAGCGAAACATCGGTTCTCGGTGAGTCCCGCTCTCACCACGCCAAGCTGATGCTCAGGTTTGCCCAATTCGCTTCATCGGCTGGCGCCTTCGAAATCTGCTCGGCCGAGCCCCGAAGGACGCCAAGCGGTGTCACCCGCAGCCTGCCAAGTTCCGAGTCGGGTCATCGCCAACGAACCGATCCAAACGCTACGCCAACAGAAGCAACACTTAGGAGGGATAAATGAAGCTTGTCTCGATGTTCCACTGTAGATTACTGACACTTTTCGCCGTGCTGACCCTGGGCGCCGGATCAGCCTTCGCCGCTGCCGCCGCGACGGCGACAGCCGGTGCCACCGCCGGTGCCAAGCCCAACATCGTGTTCATCATGGGCGACGACATTGGCTGGATGCAGCCGAGCATCTATCATCAGGGCCTGATGGTCGGCGAAACGCCGAACATCGATCGCATCGGCAAGGAAGGTGCGAGATTCATGACCTATTACGCCGAGCAGAGTTGTACGGCCGGGCGCAACGCCTTCTTCACCGGCATGCATCCGCTGCGCACGGGCATGATCCCGCCGCAACTGCCGGGTAGCCCGTCCTGGTTGCGTCCGGGCACTCCTTCGCTGGCCAAGTTCCTGCTCGACCTCGGTTACAACACTGGCGAGTTCGGCAAGAATCACCTCGGCGACCATTTCGAGGCGCTGCCGACTTCGCACGGCTTTCAGGAATACTGGGGTTACCTGTATC
>Ga0209572_1000742_pt1 | contig 37584 bp, 35 predicted proteins | sample EBPBio232012_DNA_FD_185867 | JGI IMG/M metagenome (GOLD analysis project Ga0209572, IMG submission 185867) | Wastewater treatment Type I Accumulibacter community from EBPR Bioreactor in Madison, WI, USA - Reactor 1_1/23/2012_ DNA (SPAdes)... | ecosystem: Engineered > Bioreactor > EBPR >...
AATGCTGGGTTTTAGAAACTTTGAAAGCAATTTTTTTATAATTGTTTTTCTTTAAAGTCGTTTGGAATTCTTCCATTTTTTAAAAATTTTGAATAGCAAAAGTAAAGCAATTGCACTTCCTAAAATGGAAAACCAAATAAAATAGTTTCCATTAGAGTTGGTTTCTAATGTTCCGTAATATACAAAGGCACTCCAATAATAAGGTGATTTTTTTGCATTTGGAATCGATTCATCTGAAAGAAAATCAAGCTTTGCTTTATTGGTAGCTTCATAATAGGATTTGCCAGATTTTATATTGGAGTAGAATTTTTCCATCAAAATTGAAGTCGTAAAATCGTTTACTTTCCATAAGGAGAATAACAGATTTTGAGCTCCAGCAAATTGAAATCCTCGCGCAATGCTCATTGCTCCTTCAGCCTTATAAAGTTTTCCAATTCCGGTTTCACAGGCACTTAAAACAACCAAATTTGGGGTGATTTCTAAATTATATAACTCAGAATATAAGATTTCGGAATTATAAAATTTGATATTCGCTTGATCAATAATATCGCCTGAATCGGCATGGGTTGAAAGATGAAGAATGGAGTAATTTTGAGCATTTGAACTGAAATTTTTAAATGTTGCTTTGGTTTTTGAAAGATAATTGCCATCAAATTTCTCTTGAATAGCTTCCATCTCTTTTTTGGAAAAAGCTAGTTCTAAATTGGTTTTTTCAAATATTGGAAATACACCAAGAACTGTTTCTTTATAAAATTTAAAAGGAATGGAGTTCAAATAAAATGAAGCAGAATTATTATAACCAATTGTGAAATCATTCAATAAATAATTCATTTTGGCAAAATTGGTTGTCTTAGACTCTTTAGTAATCAATGCTTCAAAAGGAAGAAAAGTAAGTATTCCATCTGGAATAATGATGAGGTTTTTATAAGTTGATTTTGCTGGAAGTTTCAGCATTTTATAAACTAAAAATCCATCATGATTATAATCAGAAACATGGTTTGCAATCTTTTCACTGTCAGAAAAATAATCTATAAACGATCTTATTGTTCTAATGGAATTTTCGTCATTTTTAATAAAATCTAGCTTTATATTTCCGTTTTCTAGAGTGAAACAATATACTCTGTTTTGACCATAGAAATATTCGACCAAAATAGCTTTGTCTTTTTTTAATTTTGAAAACAAATTATTAATAGCAACTATTTTGGATTCATTTGATTTTTCAGATGTTTTCGATTTCAATAAAAGCATCAATTCATTTTGCTTTTTTATGGCATTATTGATTACTGAAATATCGGCTGAATCTAATTTTTGTTGCTCTTTGCTAATTATAGTGTTCCAATTTTGAAGTTGTTCTAAAATTAGTTTTTCTTCTCTTGAAATTGTTTTGTTTTTCGAAATAGTTTGCTTTAAAACTGCCGATTTTGTTTGTTCTTGTAACACAAAAGCACTTTCGAGATAACTTATTTTTTTCTCTTTTTGATAAAGCGAATAGTAGATGTCAAGACATTTTTCGGTTCGATTTCGGTTTCTAATCTGTGTAATTATTTTAGAGTTTTCATAAACCAAAAGCGATTGAAATAACTCCTCTATATGAAAAGAAAGTTGGTAGCTTTCTAATGCTTTTTTTGGTTGATTCTGTGCTAAAAATAGTTCGGCTTGTAAATCTAAAGCATCTAATAAAGTGGTCTCTGCATAAAGAGATTTCTTATTGGGAAGATTGCCATTTGATTTATTATAATAAGGAATCAGAATCGTAAAAGCGTCTTTGATTTTGATATCTGCCTCCGATATTTTTCCTTCTTTGAATAACAAATTGGCTTCTTCAATACAAAATTGAGCTTTTTTTCGAGGTTCTAAATTTGATAATTTGTTGAACTCATTTCGTGCTTTTTCAAAATAGGAATCTGCTAATTTTACATCTGAATAAAGATTTAATTTTGATAAATTTCTATATGCATTTGATAAAGTTTCAATTTGAGATTTATCTGATTTTAATAAAGAAATAGATTTTAAATAGGAATTTTCTGCTTTGTCAGATTTAGTATTCAGAAAATAATTATTCCCTAAATTATTCAATAGAACACCTTTTTGCGTGGCTGTTAATCTTTCTGTTTTTATTGTTTTTTCAAGTAAAACGATTGCCTCATTAATTCTGCCTGAGTTTTGATATACATTGGATAAATTGAGTATAGCCGCATACTTTTGTGCCTGATTTTTTTCAACATTAGCAATGTAAAAGTATTGTTTTATCGTATTTTCTGCATTGTCATAATCCCCAATAATAGTATAAAGATTGCCTAATGGTTTTAAACAGAACTCGGTTATATCATAGTCAGAAAGTTTGTTTTTTTGAAACAAATGCCAAGCATTTTCATAACTAGAAATTGCTTTATTAGTAAACCCAAATTGATTTTGATAATAAGCTTTATTACTTTTTAAAATTACCAAAGCAAGAATTTCAGCTTTTGATTTTGGATGAAATGTTTTATCTAAAGCTTCAAGTTTTTTCAAATTTTCTTCACTCGGATTGGCAACAAATACATCTATTGCATAATAGATTTTATCTTCTAAAGTAACCGCATTACTTTGAGAAAACATCATTTGAGTGAATAAGAAAAGAAGAATTATTTTCCGCATAAATTAAAACTTCCAAATGCCATAAAACTGCCAGTAATCAAACTCTTTTTCAAAGTTTTTGTAATATCTAATTCCAACACTTGGTCCAATTCTGGCAAATCCGAAAGTTACATCTGCAAATAAACTAGTCTGGGTTTTTGAGAAATTTTTTGAAGTAGTTTTTGAACCATTAGATTCTTGTAAATCGGTTATTTCATTTCCTGGAATTGGTGGATTTTGACCAAAATTTACAGCATAATATTTTTTTGTAAAATCATTTTCTATAGTTTCATTCATTATTAAGGATAGTTGAGGTCCAGCGCCAACACCAATATAATTGTTGATGTTGTAACGCAATGAAATAGGGACAATATCAATTAAATTTCTAGTTAATTTTGAGGAACTCGATGTTTGAGTAAAAGCCGCATCGACTGTAGTTCCATTACTCAGTATAATTGGTGGTGTAAATTGTTGCAAAAGTAGAGGTGAAGTAGTATTGTTTCCGCCAGTTTCTAGATGATTAAAATAAATTTCCGATTGCCAATAAAAACGATAAGATTTATATGGGGAAATTGTAGCTCCAACAAAAAAACTCTTTGGGTTTTCTTGATCTGGAAAATAATTGTATCCAGCTTTTGCTCCAATTGAAATTCCAGGTTTGAATCTTGTTACAGCATAATTGGTAATTACAGGTTCGTTTTTATCAAAGAAAATTGACGTTTTACTTTTGGTTTTTATCTTGTGAAAATCTTTGGCAAATTTCAAAGAATACTTTACAAATCCTTTTGTAGAATCACGTTCTTTTACATTTTTTTGTTGACTTCCGGGAAGATAAATATTTTTAAATGTAAAATGAATTTGGTCTTTTTTAATGATTGTATCTAAACAACTGTAATTTACAATTTCATTTTTAGGACAGATTGGACATTTGGGATATAAATCAACAATTTGGAGTGTTTTCTTATCAAACATTTCTGGGATATCGGTTTCAAGTCTAATGGTTTTTGCCGGACCTTCACCATCATTTTGAAAACGCGTTTTGAAGTTTAATGTTTTAAATCGAACCAATCTATAATTGATAAGAGTTCCGTTACTAGACATTTTATTAGGATCGTGTGACGTTACAATTTCCATTTCTAGTGTTTTCTTTTTATGGTTTTTGTAGTTTCTATCAGGAACATAAACGCCACGCATTCTTACAGTTGCGCTAGTGTCTTTAATCATGTCTGGAGTTGTTTTGAAACTCATAAAAACATTGCGAGTTTCTTTAGCATTCATAGCATCAAATTCTAAAATTTTAACATCAGAAAATAGGGCTTTGCTTTCTGCTAAAGTCATATCTAAGTTTTCATCTTCAGTAGAAAATGATTTTTTTAAATAAGTATAATCATCAACTGATGCTACATTTTCATTAGAATTATTTTTGTCGTCAACAGAAGCAATTCCGTTTTCAATAATTTCTCTTTCTCCAAAATGTGTTCGAGTTTCTAATAGTTCGAAGTTTTTATTTTTAAACTCTTTATCGTTGTAAAACAAGTATAATTTTCCGCTAGAAACATAATCAAGAAGATTTTGATAACTCAAAACAATAATCATTTCTTCCTCAGGAACTGGTTCGCGATTGTTGAATATTTTAAATCCATCTTCGGTTTCAATAGAAGCAATATCCTCCGATTTGTCATCAGTAATTTCTGTTATAGCAACAGTTTTTGGTCGAGTAGAAGGTGGTTTTCCATTGTCATAATTATTTGTAACTGCAAGGTTTACTTTATAATCACCTTTCTTTTTATATACTTTTTTAGGTTCTTTAGCTTTACTATAGCTACCATCGCCAAGTTCCCAAAAGTAACTATAACTTGCTGGTGGTGCGCCTGCAATTTGATTTAATGGAGGAGTTTCTGGTTTTAAAGAAACCAAGTTTCCTTTTTTATCAAAGCTAATAGTAGCTTTTCTGGTAACTGTATCTTTTACTTTTGTTTGAGAAAAAGAAAAAAATGTAGTTAAAAACAGGAGTAAAACTAATTTTTTCATTGTAAAAAGGTTGGTTAGCATTTATAAAAATAACAAAAAGTGGCGAATAATCACCACTTTTAAAAACTAAATTAACCTAACTATTATTGAATTGCATTTATCGCTGCTACAAGTTGTGCTTCAGAACCAACAGTTGTTTCGCCAAGTGTGAATGTATATTCATCGTTTGCAGCAACAGTAACTCCTTTTATAGCATATCTCCATTGACCATTTTCTTCTGTTACAAAAATCACATGACATTGTAAACCAATCGGAATTTGACCATAATGCTCGCTGAATTTTTTAGTTGTTGGGTTGTAAGTATCCAACTTTGCTAAAGCATTTTGTCCTTCACCATCATAAGATAAATAAATAGCACAATTAGTATTATCATATCCGTTTGGAACACTTGCAAGTAAAGTCGTTTTTGGTCTAGGATCACTATAAAATCTATCTACGTTTGACCAACCAAAGTTTCCAAAAGAAACATAATAACTGTTTTGTTCAAATCCTACTCCACCACCTTGTGGGCCACCAGTTCCTGGAGTTGCTTCCTCCCAAACTAAGTTTTCTGGATTATCGATGTTTCCATCCCATAATGTCATAGCCATATCAATAGCATTTTCAGTAAGATTAGAAGGAACAAGTAAAACCATATTACAAGTGATTGCTAATTGTTGACCACCTTGAGTGGCGTTGATATAAAATTCTCCTCCAGAAATTAAAAGATTTTTGTCTCCGTTTGGCATCAAACCCATTGTAGGTTTGTTGGTAGTTAACATGTGTCCTTTATCAAAAAGTTCTACATATTCTATATCTACAGCACCAGTAACTGGGTTTCCGTTTTTTGTTAGACAGTTTCCATTTATCATTATAGTTACTCCTTTTGCAGAGGTCAATGTTACTGTTCCGGTTCCGGCAGTCATTGTGAAATGTTGTGTCAAATTCTCTAAAGCAGTTTCTCTAATGTTTGCAAATTGAGCAGCACTTGGTGGTAATTGCACTTCAGAATTGTTGTCGTCATTTGAGCAACTTGTTAGAGCTAATGTTGCTAAAAATAATAAGCTGATGTTTTTAAGTGTTTTCATAATTTCTAATTTTTTTGATGTTTTTAATCTGAACTCGTTTCAGATTCTTTTTGTTTTATATTGTTATATCAACTGGGATAATTATTTGTTACCCCAGTTTTGAAAGTTTTTTTTAATCTACTAGTAATAAGCAAAATCGATGTAAGGAATTCCCATATTTACTAACGGACCACCATTTTGGTAAAAATTGGCTCCAGTAATAGTCATTATTCCAAAAGTTTGAGGAAAACTTACTAATGCTCCAGGTTGATGTACGACTCTACCAATGATGTTTCCAAAATTATTTCCTGCATTTGCTAAAAGCATTGTTCTTCTTATGGTGTAAGATTGATTGGCAATTATTGGTGTTGGAGTTATTGAAACATAACTTGTATTTGCAGAAGAGAATACATGGTTACCAGTATAAATAACAATATTAGTATTGTTGTCTACAATTTCCATTTTGTAAGGAACAGCTGCAATTGCTAGTTGACTTTGATATCCAATACTACAAATGGTTTTGTTTTGAGATAAAGTAAAAGTGTATTCGTGAATTTCTGTATCAAATGTATTATTGTTTTGATGTCCAGGAAGTGTAACCACATTGGCATACAATTGATTGAAAATGGTGTTTGTTGAACTACATGGAGGAACTGGAACTGGAGTTGTTCCTGTAGAGCAACTACTGATTATTAATCCTAAAAATAATAATGTTACGATGTTTTTAAATGTTTTCATGATTTCTAAGTTTTTTAATGTTGTTTATAGTGTTATATCAATTGGGAAACTAATTTGTTACCCTATTTTTTAAATTATTTTACAAAATCGGCGCTTTGTATAATTTTATAGCTTAAAATATCGCCTGTGCTTACTAATTCTATCATTCGTTTGGCTTGACTTTCAGAGCTTGAAAACCCTTTTGCAGTTCCAGTATTCGTAGTTACTTCCCAGAAGTACAATCTCACTTTGTTAGAAGAAACGGTTTCTTTTACTTGAAAGAAACTTTCAATTTTTCTGTCTAAAACTATTTCTCCTACTGATGACAATTCGATCATTCTTTTGGCTTCTTCCAATGAATTTGCTGTTCCAGAATAATTACCTTGATTTGTTCTTACGTTCCAATCATATACTTCTTTAATTTGATCTCTTGTAAGAGTTGAAGTTGCTTCGATTGTGTTTGAAGTTGTTGTTACTTCTGTAGCGTTTATATTTGAAAATGATAATGCCACGATTGCTAATGTTAAGATTGATTTTTTCATGATTTCTAAGTTTTAATATTTTTATTAATTGTTTTGATTTTGTTTTCTATTGTTATATCAATTAGTGTTTTAATTTGTTACCCATACAATCTGAATTTATTTCAGATTCTAAAAAAAAATATTTTGATTAACTTTTTAAAACACTATTTCAATGAACTTTATATCTCTATATCAACTCGTGTTATAATTTGTTACCTTAATTATTAATTTTTTTCTACATTAGCAGTAAATAAGGTAGTTATGACAGATAAAAATATTCATCCAGACCAATTATATATCGATGGATTACTCCAAAATAATTCCAGTATTATTCAATCTATATATAAGAAGTTTGCTCCAAAAGTTAAAAACTTCATTCGAACCAACAGCGGTGACGATGATCAAGCGCAAGATGTTATTCAAGAAGTACTCATAACTATTTACAATCAAGCTAAAACAAATGGCTTGCAATTAAGTTGTCCGTTTGATGCCTATTTCTTTCTGCTATGTAAAAGACGCTGGCTTAACGAATTAAAAAAATTATCCAATAAAGAGGTAACATTACAAGATGATAATGTATCTATAGATGAATCGGTTCAAGAAATGACTTTTCAAACCGAAGTTTTTGATGAAAAGCAATCGTTATTCGACGAAATGTTTCAAAAGCTTGGCGAGAAATGTCAAGAAGTACTCAAACTAAGTTTTGTAACCAAAACTATGGAAGAAGTAGCCGAAAAACTGAACGTTACGTATGGTTATGTGCGCAAAAAGAAATCGCTTTGCACTGGTCAGTTAACCGAAATGATTCAGCAATCAAACAGATACAAATCATTAAAATACTAAAGTCATGAACGAGCAATTGTACATAACATTCGAAAATTATTTCAATAACGAAATGTCACAAGAAGAAAAATTGGAATTTGAAAACCAACTTCAAAATGATATTGAACTACAAGAAAAGTTTGAATTATATAAAGAGACAACACAGTTTTTAGCAACTAAATTTGATAAGGAAACTATTGCTTTCAAAGAAAATTTGAAGTCAATTTCTAGAGAAAATTTTGCTGAAAAAGAAGTTAAAAAATCAAAAGTTATTGCTTTCAAACCATTCTATTATGCAGTTGCGGCATCTGTTGTTTTTGCTTTCGGTACTTGGTTTATGATGCAAGGAAATCCAGAATATGGCGATTATAATCAACATGAAAATGCCTATTTTATGGAACGAAGCGTTGGAGATGCAACTTTAAATGAAGCTCAAAAAGCATTTAATGATAAAGACTATAAAAAAACAGTTTCAGCATTTGAGAAAGTGCAAAATCTAACCAATCCTGAGTTGCAATATTATTACGCTATAGCATTAATTGAAACCAATGATTATACCAAAGCTGAAATTTTATTGAACAATATTAAATCAGGAACTTCAGTTTATAAAGACAAAGCAATTTGGTATTTGGCATTATCCAATTTAAAACAAAATAAGTTTGATGAATGCAAAACCTACTTAAATCAAATTCCAGCCGATGCGGAGGATTATGTAAAAGCACAGAAGTTGTTGAAGGATTTGGATTAAACATTTCAAACACAAAAGCCACAAAGAATTATTTTTTTGTGGCTTTTGTGCTTAATGATTTTCACATTTTCTTTCCTTACTTTTGCAACTCAAAACTTTTACACTGAGCGAGTCGAAGTGTTCAACTTACAATACAAAAAATGATTTTCACTGATACACACACGCATTTATATTCTTCCCAATTTCAAGACGATAGAGTAGAAACTATTCAAAGAGCTATTGATGCAGGTGTTTCTCGATTTTTTATTCCATCGATTGATTCTACTTATACACAGAAAATGTATGATTTAGAAGCGTTATTTCCAGATAATATTTTCCTGATGATGGGCTTGCATCCATGTTATGTGAAAGAAAATTATCTTGAAGAATTGGCTCATGTAGAAGCAGAATTTGTCAAAAGAAAGTTCTATGCCGTTGGTGAAATAGGAGTTGATTTATTTTGGGATAAAACTTTTTTGAAAGAACAACAACATGCTTTTCAACAGCAAATTCAATTAGCAAAAAAGCAAGGTTTAGCAATAAATATTCATTGTCGAGATGCTTTTGATGAAACTTTTGAAGTTCTTGAAGGTGAAAAAAGCAATGATTTGTTCGGAATTTTTCATTGTTTTACTGGTGATTTTACACAAGCAGAACGCGCCATTTCTTTAGGATTAAAACTCGGAATTGGTGGTGTTGCAACTTTCAAAAACGGAAAGATTGATCAGTTCTTGAAAGATATCGATTTAAAGCATATCGTTCTAGAAACCGATTCGCCTTATCTTGCGCCGAATCCTCATCGAGGCAAACGAAATGAAAGCAGTTATACCGTTTTGGTAGCTCAAAAATTAGCCGAAATTTATAATCTTCCTATTGAAGAAATTGCTCGAATTACTACAGAAAATTCTAAGGATATTTTTGGGATTTAACCATTATATAATCAAAAAGTCATAAATTTTTTGTTATTTTGTTTTTCTTAAAAATGAAATTTAAAATGCAAAAATTTGACGCCATTCGTCCGTTTTATGAAACCGAGGTTAATGATGCTATAAAAGCGTCGTTAAATCATCCGATGATGAAAGCGATAATGAATTTTACGTTTCCTGATGTTGATGATGAGGTATGGAAAGAGCAACTGAAACGTACACATTCTATCAGAGATTTTCAATGCAATTTTATCTATCAAGCGATTCAAAAAGTCTTGCAAAAATCATCGGAAGGATTATCTACTTCCGGATTTGAAAAATTAGAAAAAAACACATCCTATATGTTTATTTCTAATCATCGTGATATAATTTTAGATACTTCTTTGCTGAATGTTTGTTTGTTTGATCATGGATTAGTGATGACGGCTTCTGCTATTGGTGATAATCTTGTGAAACGAGATTTCATGAATACATTGGCAAAATTAAATCGTAATTTTTTGGTTCAAAGAGGTTTGTCGCCAAGAGAATTATTGCAAAGTTCTAAGTTAATGTCAGAATATATTGGTCATTTACTTTTAAGAGAAAACCGTTCTGTTTGGATTGCTCAACGCGAAGGAAGAACTAAAGATGGAAATGACGCTACACATTCAGGAGTTTTAAAAATGCTCGGAATGGGTTCTGACGGTGCAAATATGATGGATTATTTTAAGAAATTAAAAATAGTTCCGGTTTCAATTTCATACGAATATGATCCAACGGATGCTTTAAAAATGCCTCAACTTATGGCAGAAGCTAACGATGAGGTTTATATCAAAGATAAAAATGAAGATTTCGTAAACTTATTAAGCGGAATCATTGGTCAGAAAAAGAGAATTCACATTCATGTTGGTGATGTTTTGAATACTGAATTGGATTTAATTTCAGCTGAAAATGACAATTCAAACAAACAAATTCAGGCATTGGCGCAAGTTATTGATGATTCAATTTTGCAATCGTATAAATTGTGGCCAACCAATTATATTGCCTACGATTTATTGAATAAAACGAACAAATATTCAGACAAATATACAGAAGACGAAAAGTCATTATTTGAAAGACGATTGGAAATGAAGATTGATGTAACCAATGATTTTATGGTAGAAAGTTTTTTAAATATGTATGCCAATCCGGTTGTCAATAAATCCAAATACGAGAATGCAATCTAAACCAAAAATATTTCTGATTTATACTGGTGGAACCATTGGTATGATGAAAGACTTTGAAACAGGTGCTTTAAAGGCATTTGATTTTAATCAATTGTTGGATAAAATTCCAGAATTGAAACAATTAGATTGTCAAATAGAAACTTTTTCATTTGAAAAACCTATAGATTCTTCGAATATGAATCCCGAAAAATGGGTTCAAATTGCTTCAGTTATTGAAGATAATTATGCTCAATTTGATGGTTTTGTAGTGTTACACGGTTCCGATACGATGTCATATTCGGCTTCTGCATTGAGTTTTATGTTAGAAAATGTTTCTAAACCTATTGTTTTTACAGGTTCACAATTACCAATTGGAGATTTAAGAACCGACGCCAAAGAAAATTTAATTACGGCAATTCAAATTGCCTCTTTACAACAAAAAGGTAAACCAGTCGTTCAAGAAGTTTGTTTGTATTTTGAATATAAATTATATCGTGGAAATCGAACGACTAAAATAAACGCCGAACATTTTAACGCATTTACTTCGCCAAATTATCCTGCATTAGCTGAATCAGGTGTTCATTTGAATGTAAATAGTGCTTCTTTATTACCAAAAAACACAAAAAAACTTCTCGTTCATAAAGAATTAGACGATAATGTTGTAGTTGTAAAAATGTTTCCTGGCATAAGTGAATCGGTATTTTCTGCTATTGTTTCGATACCAAATTTGAAAGGAATAGTTTTAGAAACCTACGGTTCTGGAAATGCTCCTACGGAAGAATGGTTTATTCAGATTTTGAAAAAAGCTATCAAAAATGGCTTGTATATCATCAATGTTACCCAATGTTCTGGTGGAAGTGTAAGCATGGGGCAATATGAAACAAGCACACAATTAAAAAAAATCGGATTAATCTCTGGAAAAGATATTACTACAGAAGCTGCAATTACAAAATTAATGTATTTATTAGGTCAAAAAGTAGCTCCAAATGTTTTCAAAACTATATTTGAAACTTCTTTGAGAGGTGAAATGGGTTAATCTTTCCCTTTGATTATTGCTAATTTTTATTGTTCTTTGCATAACAATTAGAGAGGTGTCCGAGTGGTTGAAGGAGCAAGCCTGGAAAGTTTGTATATGGGTAACTGTATCGTGGGTTCGAATCCCATCCTCTCTGCTAATTTCTTTTTTTAAATTTTTAGAAAAAATTAATTAAAGAGTAGTTCGAATCCCATTTTAGTTGCTAAAAATTAATTAAAGGAAGTTTTCAAATACAATATCCTAATCAAAATAATTCTCAGTTTATGCGATTTTATTTTTCCATACTAACTTTATTTTTCTTTTTTAGTGCTTTTGCACAAGAAGAAGTTGTGGAAAAAAAAGTTGTGGATTCTTTATACAGAGAAGATCAGATTTACTTAAATTTTACTTACAATAGCCTTCAGAATTTAAACGGAATTAATCAAAATAAATTTTCATCTGGTTTCTGTTTGGGTTTTTTGAGAGACATGCCTATTAATAAAAATAGAACAATTGCTATTGCTGCTGGGTTAGGTTATTCATTAAATATTTACAACGATAATTTATACCAAAATAGAGTAGAAGTAGCTGCTGGTGAAATTGAGAACACTTACGAAGTGTTGTCGTCAGATATTTATTATGACAAAAATAAGACTTCATTACATTATTTAGATTTACCAATTGAATTTAGATGGCGTTCTTCAACTCCAGATTCACATAGATTTTGGAGAATTTATACTGGTTTCAAAATGAGTTATTTAATTGGTGATAGATATAAATTTGTAAATGACGTTCAAACAAAAGTATACAAGTCAAATAATGATTTGAATAAATTCCAATATGGTTGTTATATGGCTGCAGGTTGGAATACTTGGAATTTTTATGCATACTACGGATTAAGTCCAATGTATAAATCTGCTAAAATTAATGGAGATAATATAAAAATGACCACTTTTAACCTTGGGTTACAATTTTATATTTTATAGCCATAGTATCCACAAAAGCACCTGCGGAAGCATTCCTGCTGCATATCCTATAATTAATTCTTCTATTGTATGAGCTTTCATTACTAATCTCGATGAAGCAACAATTCCTGTTATTAAAAACAATGATGCAATGGTATAAATGATGTTTAACTCATTATGCATGCTCAATCCAATTACAAAAAAACTAAGAGCACTCATTGCTATCATATGAATACTTGCTTTGATTTTGACAAAAATTAATGCGAAGGCAATAAAGGTGCTACCAATTCCTCCAAGAAAGAAAAAATACAATTCAGGAAAACGTTCTATAGTAACACTTTTCTGAATTAAAACTGCAGTTAAAATCATTTGCATTAACAACGGAATTTTTCTTTGAGATAATTCTGAGAGCATTATGGTATCTACTTTTCCAAAAGTTCTAAGTAAATAAAAGAAAGATAGTGGAAGAAAAAATGTGATAATAATTACTTGAAGCAACAGCAAATAATATTGTTCGGTTATGTAATAATTACCTCCAAAAAGTATATAAAAAACCGTACCCAATATCGGAATGAAAATAGGATGGAAGAGGTACGAAAAAAAAGGAAGTATTTTTTTCAAAATGAGTTATTTGATAAACAAATATAAGATTTTTTGAATTAAATCTTCTTTCTCATTCGAGCCACAGGAATGTCTAATTGCTCACGATATTTTGCAATAGTTCTCCTAGCAATAGGATATCCTTTTTCCTTTAGAATTTCTGCTAATTGATCGTCTGGAAGTGGTTTGCTTTTATCTTCCTCTTCAATAGTATTTTGAAGAATTTTTTTGATTTCTAAAGTAGAAACATCTTCACCTTGATCATTTTTCATGGCTTCAGAGAAGAATTCTTTTATCAATTTTGTACCATAAGGAGTGTCAACATATTTGCTATTAGCAACACGAGAAACAGTTGAAATATCTAAACCAACCATATCAGCGATATCCTTCAAAATCATTGGTTTCATTGAAGTTTCTTCACCATCAAGAAAATATTCTTGCTGAAAATGCATAATGGCATTCATTGTAACAAATAGTGTTTCCTGACGTTGTTTAATGGCATCTATAAACCATTTAGCAGAATCCAATTTTTGCTTAATAAACTGTACGGCGTCTTTTTGAGAATTCGATTTGTCTCTCGAATCTTTATACGTTTGCATCATTTCTTGATAATCTTTAGAAACATGCAACGAAGGAGCATTTCGACCATTTAAAGTTAATTCTAATTCTCCATCATTAATTCTGATGGCAAAATCGGGAACAATATTTTCGGTAACTTTATTATTTCCTGTAAAAGAACCTCCTGGCTTTGGATTTAATTTTTCAATTTCATGAATTGTTTTCTTCAAATGATCTTGAGAAATTCCGTATTTCTGTAATAATTTGTCGTAATGTTTTTTAGTAAAAGCATCAAATTGATGTTCGATGATATCAATGGCTAAATCTACATATTCTGTAGGAGTTTTGTGTTTCAATTGCAATAACAAACATTCTTGTAAGTCACGTGCACCAACGCCTGCAGGTTCTAATTCGTGAATTATGTGCAACATTTTTTCAACCATTTTCTCGTCAGTATAAATACCTTGAGTAAAAGCCATATCGTCAACGATATCTTGAATATCACGTCTTAAATAACCATCATCATCAATACTTCCTACAAGAAATTCCGCAATATCTCTTTGCTCATCAGTAAGTATAAAAGTATTCAATTGATTAATCAAATCTTGATGAAAACTTACTGGCGCAGCAAATGGACTTTCGCGATCATCATCGTCATCACTATAATTATTGGCTTGAAGTTTGTAATCTGGTGTTTCGTCGTCACTCAAATATTCGTCGATGTTGATGTCATCAGCTTCGATGTTGTCGCTTCCTTCATAATCATCATATTCGTCATTGTTGTCAAGTTCATCCTTTTCATAAACTTCTTCTTCATCTTTACCCGATTCTAATGCCGGATTCTCATTCATTTCCTCCAATAATCGTTGTTCAAAAGCCAACGTAGGCAATTGAATCAACTTCATCAACTGAATTTGTTGAGGAGATAATTTTTGAGATAATTTGAATTGTAAGTTTTGCTTTAACATTTTAAGTCACTAATTTTTTTGTTTTTCTTGCCACGAAGGCACAAAGTCGCTAAGTTTTTTATTTCTTTTTTTGTCATCAAAGCACTAAGTTTTTGTCTCACTGCTTTTCACTGTTACTAGAAAGAGTTTTTATAATAAAATTATAAAAATTTTTCTTTGTGTCTTAGCGTCTTTGTGGCAAATTATCTTGTGTTTATAAATCTTTTTATTCCATTCTTAATTAATGGAACATTAAAATTAATTAAAAATCCTAATTCATTATTTGTTAATCTTAAGTGGCTAATAATTTGTGCTTGCCACACGGGATTTATAATCTCTACTGCTTTAGTTTCAACAATGACAAGATTTTCAACAATCAAATCTAATCTTAATTTTTCATTCGATTGTATTCCGTCATATATAATTGGAATATCAACTTGTCTTTTTACAATTAATCCAGCTTTTTCAATTTCATAAGCAAGACAAGCTTCATAAATTTTTTCTAACAATCCTGGTCCAAGTTCTTTGTGTACTTTAAATGCTGAGTTCACAATAACTCTCGCTATTTCTTCAATTCTTTCTGATGGCATATATAAATTTGTTTTTGGCTTATAAAATAGTAAGGCACAAATCAATTAAATCTTTGCGTCTTAGTGTCTTCGTGGCAAATTTCCGTGTCTTAGAATTCTGCGTTTTGTGGCGTTCTTGGAAAAGGAATTACGTCTCTAATATTAGACATTCCTGTTACAAACAATACCAATCTTTCAAATCCTAATCCGAAACCTGAATGCACTGCCGAACCGAATCTTCTTGTATCTAAATACCACCAAAGTTCCTCTTCGTCAATTCCTAAAGCTTTCATTTTTTCAACCAATACATCGTAGCGTTCTTCTCTTTGCGAACCACCAACGATTTCTCCAATTCCAGGGAACAATATATCCATAGCACGAACGGTTTTTCCGTCCTCGTTTAATCGCATGTAAAATGCTTTAATATTTGCTGGATAATCAAACAAAATTACAGGACATTTGAAGTGTTTTTCAACTAAATATCTTTCGTGTTCACTTTGTAAATCTGCACCCCATTCGTTGATGATATAATTGAATTTTTTCTTTTTATTTGGAGTAGAATCTCTTAAAATATCAATAGCTTCAGTATATGACACACGTTTGAAATTGTTTTCTAATACAAAATTCAGTTTTTCTAATAAAGCCATTTCGCTTCTATCAGCTTGTGGTTTTGATTTTTCTTCTTCCAACAAACGACCTTCTAAAAACTTCAAATCGTCTTGGCATTTCTCCATCGTATATTTAATTACATATTGGATAAAATCTTCTGCCAAATCCATATTGTCGTTCAAATCATTGAAAGCCACTTCTGGTTCAATCATCCAAAATTCTGCTAAGTGACGAGAAGTGTTAGAGTTTTCAGCTCTAAATGTTGGTCCGAAAGTATAAATTTGTCCCAAAGCCATTGCAAAAGTTTCTCCTTCTAATTGACCAGAAACCGTAAGATTAGTTTCTTTTCCGAAAAAATCTTCTTTATAATTTACTTTTCCGTCTTCCGTTCTTGGTGTGTTGTCAAACGGTAAAGCGGTAACTTTAAACATTTCGCCAGCACCTTCAGCATCAGAACCTGTGATGATTGGTGTGTTTACATAAACAAATCCTTTTTCTTGAAAATAAGTATGAACTGCATGAGCCAAAATAGAACGAACTCTCATAATTGCTCCAAAAGCATTCGTTCTAACTCTCAAATGTGCATTTTCACGTAAAAATTCTAATGAATGTTTCTTAGGTTGCATCGGAAATTTCTCTGCATCTGAATCACCCAAAATCTCTAGTTTAGAAACTTGAATTTCATATTTCTGTCCTGCACCTTTGCTTTCTACTAATTCACCAATTACTGAAACTGCAGCACCAGTTGTAATTCTTTTTAAAGTTTCTTCAGGTGTGTTTTCAAAATCTACAACACATTGAATATTGTTAATTGTCGAACCATCGTTCAACGCTATAAATTGATTGTTTCTAAAAGTTCTAACCCAACCTTTTGTATTTACTTCATAATTCGCTTTCGAGCTATTTAATAAGTCTTTAACTTTTGTATGTTTCATTTTAATATTAGATTTTAAATATTAGATATCAGATATCTTATGCAAATATAAATTAATTATTTTTCTTCTAAATTTTCTTCGTCTTCTTCTTTATCAATTATATTGATTGTTGGCTCATGAAACTCTTGTTCGTTTGCTAATTTCTTATTTAAGGTTAAAACCAAACTAGGCAATAGCATTAAATTAGACAACATTCCAAAACCTAATGTCATAGCAATTAATCCACCAAGAGCAATGGTTCCTCCAAAACTTGATAGCATAAACACAGAAAATCCTGCAAATAAAACTACCGAAGTATAAAACATACTAACACCAGCTTCATTAATTGTGGCAAAAACCGATTTTTTTATTTTCCAATTATGATTGCTAAGTTCTTGACGATATTGAGCCAAAAAGTGAATGGTATCATCAACAGAAAGTCCGAAAGCGATACTAAAAACTAATATTGTAGACGGTTTTAAAGGAATTCCAAAATAACCCATTAATCCAGCAGTAATTACCAATGGCAATATATTAGGAATCAATGCAACAATAACCATTTTGAACGATCTGAACATAAAGGTAATTAAAAGCGAAATCAAGAAAATTGCAAAAAGTAATGATGAAACTAAATTTTCAAGTAAATATTTTGTCCCTTTTTCAAAGACAGAAGCTTTTCCTGTAATAGTAACTTTATAACGATCAGAAGGGAATTCTTGTTTGATTTTGGCCCAAAGTTTTTCCTCAATTTTAGCCATATTTCCTGTACCAATATCTCGCATAAAGGTTGTTATTCGAGCTACTTGTCCATCTTTATCAACGTAACTCTTCATTAAGTCTTTTTTGCCATTTCCTGCAAATGCATTTTTAGCATAGCTAGCAATGAAAGCTTGTTCTTGAGAAGTTGGAAGTTCGTAAAATTCAGGATTTCCATTGTAATAAGCTTGTTTAGAATATTTCACAATGTTTAAGATAGAAACCGGTTTGGAAAGTTCAGGAATGTCTTCGATTGTTTTTTGTAATTCATCCATTCGTTTTAAAGTAGAAAGTTTTAAAACGCCTTGTTTTCTTTTAGTATCAATTGTTATTTCTAGTGGCATAACGCCATCAAATTCTTTTTCAAAAAATAAAATGTCTTTAAAAAAACCAGTTCCTTTAGGCATGTCTTCAATCAAACTTCCAGAGGTTTTTATTTGTAAAGCACCAAAAATACTTAGACAAAAAAGGATTGCTGCAACTATATAAACGTATGTTCTTTTGTTTTTTACCGTTTTTTCAATCCAAGTCATGAAAGCACGAGTATAATTTCTATTCAAGTGTTCCAGATGTTTAGAAGTAGGAACAGGTTGATAGCTGTAGTAAATAGGAATAATGATTAAACAAAGAAAAAATAACAATACAATACTAACAGAAGCTACAATTCCAAATTCTTTTAAAATTTCGCTATTTGTGATTATAAAAGTGGCAAAACCAGCAGCAGTTGTAAGATTGGTCATTAAAGTTGCTGTTCCAACTTTAGTAATTACACGTTGTAAAGCTCTAGCTTTGTTTCCATGATTGGCGTATTCTTGTTGGTATTTATTGGTTAAAAATATACAATTTGGAATTCCGATTATAATCACTAGAGAAGGTACAACGGCTGTTAAAACTGTAATTTGATAATTAAATAATCCGAGTAAACCAAAAGTCCACATTACACCTATTACAACAATTAAAACAGATATTAATGTAGCACGATGTGATCTAAAAAAGAAGAAAAATATTAATGATGTTATAAATAAAGCTGCGCCAACAAAAAGCCCAATTTCATCAACAATGCTTTGAGCATTAAGTGTTCTGATGTAAGGCATTCCTGAAACTCTTAAATCAATTCCTGTTTCTTTTTCGAAAGCTTCAATTTTTGGAATAAATATTTTAAATACATAGTTTTTACGTTCTATAGTATTTACAATTTTCTTGTCTAAATATATTGCAGATCGAATAGAACCACTTTTTTTATTGAAAAGCATTCCTTCATAAAAAGGCATTTTTTCAAATAAATCTGATTTTATTTCAGAAAGATATTTTTCGTCTAGAGTTTTTAGCGGATTAATAAACGGAACTAATTCAAATGATTCTTTTGATTCGTTTTTTTGGAGTTTTTTTAAATCATTTATCGAAACAACTAATTCAACTTGCTTGTCTTTTTTTAAATCTGACATTAACTTATTCCAAGCAAGGAAAGCTTTTGGTGTAAAAAAAGTATCATCTTTTACGCCAACAACAATTAGATTTCCTTCTTCGCCAAACTTATCTAAAAAAGCATTATATTCTTTGTTTACAATATGGTCATCAGGAAGAAGATTAGCTTCAGAATGTGTAAATTGAATATTTTTCCATTGATAAGCAAGGAAAATGGTAATTAATCCGATAATGATTAATATAGTGATTCTATTTCTTAGTACGATTCCTGCAATAAACTCCCAGAAACCTACTTTTAATTTATTTTTCATCGAAAATTTTAAAACGAGTGCAAAGGTAGTGAAAAGTGCTTGAATCATTAACTGTTAGAGCAAAAGTTTTGAATATTTTTTACAATAAATTAAAGGATAATTCCTTTATTTTTTTCAAAAAAGATTTACATTTGAAAAAAAATTAGATGAATGCATCAATAATAATTACAGTCTGCGCACTTCTGCTTCTGGCATACGTTTTTGATGTAACTTCTTCTAAAACAAGAATACCTTCTGTTATTTTATTGCTTGCTTTGGGTTGGTTTGTTAAACAAGGAACAATGTTGTTAAATATTCCTATTCCTAATCTTGAGGCAACACTTCCATTAATTGGAACAATTGGTCTGATTTTAATTGTTCTAGAAGGTTCACTAGACTTAGAATTGAAGAAAGAAAATTATACTTTAATTGGAAAATCTGCAATTGTAGCTATTGTTCCGATGTTACTTTTAAGTTTTGGAATTGCACAGGCAATTTACTATTTTGACACAACAATTTCTTTCAAAGATAGTTTGGCTAATGCAATTCCGATTTCTGTTATAAGTAGTGCCGTTGCAATTTCTAGTGCTAAAAACTTGATTCACTCTCAAAAGGAATTCATCACTTATGAAAGCAGTTTGTCTGATATTTTCGGTGTAATTTTATTTAATTTTATTACACTTCACAGCGAAATTGATGTTGCTTCTTTCGGATATTTTATATTGGATTTATTTTTTATTCTAATAATTTCTTTTGCTGCAACAGTCGGATTGGCGTTTCTTTTAAGTCGAATTAAACACAAAGTAAAATTCGCTCCAATAATAATTTTAGTAATCATGATATATTATATTTCTAAAATATATCACTTACCAGCTTTAATATTTATTCTTCTTTTTGGATTATTAGTTGGAAATTTAGACGAATTAAAACACTACAAATTTGTAGAAAAATTGCGCCCTGAAATTTTAAATAAGGAGATACAAAAATTTAGAGAATTAACAACAGAATTCACTTTTTTAATAAGAACTTTGTTTTTTATTCTCTTTGGATTTTTAATTAAAACCAACGAATTATTGAATCAAGAAACTATAGTTTGGGCTTCGGTGATTACGATTTCTATTTTTGTTATAAGAGGAATTGTTTTAAAAATAGTTAAGCTAGATTTGAATCCTTTACTTTATATTTCACCAAGAGGATTAATTACTATTTTATTGTTTTTGTCTATTCCAGCTTCTCAAACATCTGCTTTAGTTAACAACTCTTTAATTATTCAAATTGTAATTTTAACGGCTCTTTTCTTGATGTTTGGGTTAATGTTTTCTAAAAGTAATCAAGAAAATCAAAACCCTAAATCTAAAACATAACTCAATTTCAAAGCGAAATTATCTTCAAATTTTGGCAAAGCATTTGGACCATATCTCATAAAAAAGGTTAATCCAAATCCTTTGAAAATTTGGTTGACTTCAACGCCACTTTCAAAAAAACCGCGCTCCATAGTTTTGTATTGTAGTCCGATGTGTTGTTCTGGTTTGTCTATTTCACCCCAAGCCATTCGTGTTACAACGGAAATAAGTGGTTTTATTTTATAAGCTAATTTCACTTTGTTGAAAGTGTGTTTTACGTGAAAACTCACATATTTACTCGAGAAAAATTCATTGAAAAACATGGTTTCAAAACTGTTTTTTCCGGCAAAGGTGATTCGTTTAAACAACGTTTCACGATTTAAATTATTTGGCGCAATACTATATAAATGCGTCAATGGAACGTTTCCAAAAGCAAATCCGCTTTGGAAAATTAAGGATGTATTTTGTCCAGAAAGGAAAGGAATTTCATGAGTAATGCGCAAATCTATTTTTGAAAAGTCAAAATCGCTGTCGAGAATGTTTTCAAATGATTTTGTAAATTGAAAAGAGAATTTTGGGAATCTTTTTTCGATTTCAAGTCGACCAGATGAGGTTTGCATGTAACCACTAAAAGGACTCCATTGTATCGCAAACTGTGCTGTTGTAAAAGTAAAATTGGAATACAATTTATCATTTGCATTATAAATATATCCAAAAAGTGGTTGAATTTCTGTTCTAGCAAGACCAAAATAAATGTCCGTTTTGGGAACATATTTACTTTCAATAAATGTAGAATAGGTTTTGTGATTGTAAAATGTAGAAATATTTATTGGTCGTGGATCATAAATCTTAAAGCGACGTGATTGTGTAGCAAATTGAATTTGCCCAATTTCACTCAAATCATCTACATAAGAAGCACTAACCCAGGAATTAGTCTCTTTGTTTAGTAAATAGGAAGGTGTGATTCCGTATTTTAATTTGTCGTCCTTAAATCCGTAAGCAACGTAGCCACTAATTTTGTATTTATCTGAAAGTTTATTGTTTGTAACGCCACCAATTCCTAATCTAAAACCTTCATAATTGTTGAATTTTATCAACGTTTTTAAGTCGATATCTACAAAATTTACTGGAACATAACCATTGATTATTTTTTTACCCAAAAAGATTTTTTGTTCAATATTTTCCGCTACAGATAAACTATCTAGATTGGTATAAGTACGCAATCTTCTTCTGTCTAAAGTGTCCTTTTTTAAGAATTCCCAATATGAGTCTGGCTTAGACATACTGGCTTCTGGAACATCAATCTTGATACTTGGTGTTTTGAAGGAAACTGCCTCATTTATTTTTACATCGTATGGTGTAGATTCTAGTTTGAGATACATTTGGTCGGAAGCGTCTTTTTGCAAACCTTCAATGCTTGAATTGAATTTTATGGTTCCGCCAAAAACTTTTAAATCTTCACTATTGTTTCCTTTTACAACGATAAATTTTCTTTTTTCAGGAAACCAAACTTTATGATCTTTTAGATAATTAAAGGTATAAGTAGCATTAATATTTACAATTCCGTAAATTCTGTAAAATGCTTTTGCAATGGCAAAATTTTCAGCATCAACAAACAGTAATCCTCTTAATTTGTTAGAATTTAATTTTTTAGGTTGAAAATAAATTCTATAAACCGTTCGGTTTTGAATTTTTACAGTATCAATGATTTTGAAAACAAACAATTTTCTACCATAACTAGAAATTGGATTTCGAATAGGAATTTCGAGAATATCCAAGCTGTTTTCGTATAGTGAATAAGAAACTAAATTCAATCCCAAATATTCATAAAGTGGTTTTTTGAATCCAGCCATTCTTGAAGCTATCAAGGTTTCTTTGGTGCCAGAATTGTTGTGTTGTAATAAATTTACCTTCTCAGTTTGATAAATATGTTGGTTTTCAACTAGTTTTTTAAATTTATAATTGGTAGAATCAAATTGCATTTTCTTTTTACCAAAAAGTGATTTTTTGTACAGAGTATCAATTTTGCTAGAAATAGAATCTGGATTGGCAGTTACAAGTAAGTGTTCGTAATTTTTATATTCAAAAGTATTTAAAGCTTTTTCTGGTTGATTGCTTTTCTTGTTTTCAATGACTTTTTTGATGATAAGATTTACTTGATTCTCCGAAAAAATTTCTTTCTCTTTCATGGTATTATTATTTACCATTTTTATGATTAGAAATTTGGCGCCAACAGTTAAATGATAATTTTTATCATAATATCCTTTGTATGTGACAACTATGGGTTTCTTATCATCGGTTATTGTAATAGTAAATTTACCTTCCCAATTGGATGAAATAGTTTTGTTATTGTGAGTGATTTTTGCAAAAGCAATTGGTACAGTAGTATCATAATCAATTACTTGACCTTGCATTATTTTTTGGGAAATAGCATAATTGCAAAACAGAATAAATAGAAAAATCCAAAATTTTCTCATTAAGATGATTTTGTTTAAATCGTGTAAAAGAATTATGACAAATGTAGGAATAAAAAAATCCGCTCGAACTATCGAACGGATTTTAATATACATTTAACGAAAATTATACTTTCATTATTTCAGCTTCTTTTTGAACTAAATGCTCCTCTACTTTTTTTATAAAACTATCGGTTAGTTTTTGGATAGTTTCTTCCGCTACTTTACAAACATCTTCAGAAACGCCTTCTTTTTCTTGTTTTTTGATATCTGTATTAGCATCTTTTCTATGGTTACGAATACCAATTTTTGCTTCTTCAGCTTCGTGTTTTGCTTGCTTTACTAAATCACGACGACGCTCTTCAGTAAGTGGCGGAACGCTGATGATGATTAAATCACCATTATTCATTGGGTTAAAACCTAAATTGGCAATCATAATTGCTTTTTCAATTGGTTGTAACATACTTTTTTCGTAAGGTTGAATAGTGATAGTTCTAGCATCAGGAACATTCACATTTGCAATTTGAGAAAGAGGCGTTTGCGAACCATAATAGTCAACAAAAACGCTACCCAACATTTGTGGAGACGCTTTTCCAGCTCTAATATTTAAAAAAGATTTTTCTAAGTGTGCCACAGAACCATTCATTGCTTCTTTAGCTTCATCAATTATAAAGTCAATTTCTTCCATTGTATTTCAGATTTTATTCTAAAAGTTTTCTAATTATATATTTACTACTGTTCCAACATTTTCGCCTTCACAGATTTTTAGTAAGTTTCCTTTTTTGTTCATATCAAATACCACGATTGGCAATTTGTTTTCTTGACTTAAAGTAAAAGCCGTTGTGTCCATTACGTTCAATCCTTTTTTAAGTACATCTTCAAATGAGATATAATCAAATTTCACAGCAGATTTATCTTTTTCTGGATCGGCAGTATAAACTCCGTCTACTCTAGTTCCTTTTAATATTACATCAGCGTGAACTTCTACACCACGTAAAACTGCAGCTGTATCAGTTGTGAAATAAGGATTTCCTGTTCCTGCACCAAAAATAACTATTCTTCCTTTTTCTAGGTGACGAACAGCTCTTCTTTTTATGTATGGTTCAGCAATAGCTTCAATTTTTAAAGCAGTTTGTAAACGAGTCAACATTCCTTTGTCTTCTAATGCTCCTTGCAATGCCATTCCGTTGATAACGGTTGCTAACATTCCCATATAATCACCTTGCACTCTGTCCATTCCGTTACTTGCTCCTGCAACACCTCTAAAGATATTTCCACCTCCAATAACTATTGCAATTTCTACACCTTTGTCGTGAATTTGCTTAATTTCATTAGCATATTCGGCTAAAATTTTTGGGTCGATTCCATATTGTCTTTCACCCATTAATGCCTCACCACTCAGTTTTAGAAGTATTCTTTTGTATTTCATTAGTAGTTATTTATTTTGAACAAGGTTGTGTATTTCTAGTGCAAATATAGTTATTATCTGATTTTATGAAATAGTAATTTAAAAATTATCCTTCAATTGTTCAAATGATTTTTTTGCAGCTTGATAACCAATTTCAAAAATGCTATCCATTTTAGTTTTATTGGTTTCAAATGTACTAAAACTGACCAACTCCTCAGGTTCTATAACCCAATCACAATGATTAAACTTTTGAAAATTGGAATTAGCAGAAAGTAAATCAAACGCTCTTGTAGTAACAGCTTTGATAGAATTCAAATCTTTAGCTTCAATTTTTTGTATCGGACTAACATAGACACCAATAATATTGTCGCACCTTCCTTGCAAAACATCAGTTGGAAAATGATTTAAAATACCACCATCACTATACAAATTTCCATTGATTATATAAGGAGAAATTACACCAGGAACTGCCGAAGAGGCAAGAACAGCATCTACAACTCGAGAACTATTATTGAAAATTTTGAGCTTACCTTTTACCATATCAGTAGCAGTTATATGCATTGGAATTGGCAAATCACTCATTTTAGCATCTTTAAAAATTTCTTCAAAGTACTTTTTAAAAGATTCCGAATCAATAATTCCGGCTTTCTTTATAGTAAAATGTTTCCAATGAAAAAAATAAATTGATTTAAAAAAAGATAAAATTTCCTCAGGAGTTTTGCCCCAAGCATATAATGCCCCTACAATGGCTCCTGCACTTGAACCAGAAATTTGAGATGGTTTGATGTTTTGTTCATCGAGGAATTTTAAGGCACCAGCATGAGCTATTCCTTTCGAACCACCACCAGATAGAGCCAAACCGATTGATTTTGATTGTAAGTCCATTCCTGTTTTTTGTTTAGATAACGCTTCAGTGTAATTATTGTTACAATTCTTTTGTAAAAATAAAACTAATTTTGCTGAATAAATTTAACAATGATGAATTCAATTATAGAGAAAAGTTTGAAAGACAGTTTTTCATATCAAGAATATAGAAGTTTTGTTACTGATTTGGCTAAAGAAGATAAAACTACAGGCCATGAACAAAGAGAAGATTTAATACATTACACGCAACTAAACGAAGCAAGATTGCATCGATTGGATAAAACCATTCAAGTTGTTGATGAAGTAAAAACTGTTTTACAAAATCTGTCTAAAGAATATACTTGGTTGGTTATTTCAGAAAGTTGGTGTGGTGATGCTGCGCAAATTCTTCCGGTTATTAATAAAATGGCTGAAGTTTCAGATAAAATAGATTTAAGAATTGTACTTCGTGATGATAATGAAAATTTGATGAATTTGTTTTTGACAAATGGAACCAAATCAATACCAAAGTTAATTATTATAGATAAAGCTACTAACGAAGTTATTAATGATTTTGGACCTAGACCAAAAGGCGCTAAACAACTAATTTTAGATTACAAAGCAGCTCACGGAATTGTTGACGAAACTGCTAAAATTGAATTACAAAAATGGTACTTGCAAGACAAAGGAATTTCTACTCAAAAGGAAATTATGGAGTTACTTTAATAGCTATTATTTAAATACCGGAATGGTCAATCCCAAACTGATACTTCCGGTGTTTTCAATGTTTCTAACTGCAAATCCATTTAAACTGACATCGGCAAAAATGATAATTTCATCTCCTACACCAATTCTAAATTTATTATAATATCCAGAGAGATTACCGCGTCCTATTGCGAAAGATTTTCCTAAACCATATTGAAATAATAAAGAAACATCGTCATTAATTCTTGGTGTTAAAACTATGGAAGCATAAACAGGAACGCTGAATAGTTTTTGTTGTGCAACGACATCAAATCCGGTGTTCAAACTCAGACCAATCCATTCGCTGAAATGAATTCCGTAACCAAATTTTGCTCCAATTCCATCGGGAAGAAACCAATAATCACTTCGATTTCCATTTTCATCAATTTCACCATAGGTTTCATTTCCTCTGAAAGGAACACTTATGTCAAAAATAAAAAATTGACCATTTTCACTTAATGGTTTTGATTTTTCTTGTTCATTATAGGATTCTAAATGACTTTTCTTGTCAGTTATAGTGTCTTTTTGTGTTTGTGAAAAAGAGGTAATGGAAACTAAGACAAAAAAGGGAAAGAAGATTTTTTGCATATTTATTAATTTTCAAATGCTTCAGGCGAAACGCCATTAATTACATCGTAATCACCAATTTTTGTTCTTCGCAAAGCTGATAAGTAAGCTCCTGAATTAAGTGCAATTCCAAAGTCAAAAGCTAACGAACGAATATAGGTTCCTTTACTGCATTTTACTCTAAAATCTATTTCTGGTAGTGCAATTCTTGTAATTTCAAACTCGTGAATTGTTGTTTTTCTTGAGGCAATTTCAACTTCTTCTCCTGCTCGAGCGTGTTCGTATAATCGTTTTCCATCTTTCTTGATAGCAGAAAAAACAGGTGGTTTTTGGGCTATTTCTCCAAGAAATTGTTTGGTTGTTTCTAGAATTAAGGCTTCCGAAATATGTTCGGTTGGAAAAGTGGCATCAACTTCAGTTTCTAAATCGTAACTTGGTGTTGTTGCTCCAACAGTAATTGTTCCTGTATATTCTTTAGCTTGCGCTTGAATTTCTGTAATTTTTTTGGTGAATTTTCCTGTGCAAATAATTAATAAACCTGTCGCCAAAGGATCTAAAGTACCAGCGTGACCAATTTTAAATTTTTTAGGTAAATCGTATTTTCTTTTTAAAATGTATTTCAATTTATTCACCGCTTGAAACGAACTCCAAGTTAACGGTTTGTCAATTAAAAGAATTTGACCTTCAAGAAAATCTTCGGCTGTTTTCAAATTTTATTTGTTTAAAGAAAAATAAGTCAATAAAATAATTCCAGCTATAATTCTGTAGTAACCCCAAGGTTTAAAACCATATTTTTTAATGATTCCGATGAAGAATTTTATAGCAATTATCGCAACAACAAAGGCAACAATATTTCCTATCAGAAACAATTTTAAATTCTCACTTGACTGGGTTAATAATTCGTAACCTTTCAATTGTGAAACTTCATAAGTTTTAAGGAAAAGCGAATAAGTAGTAACTGCCAACATTGTAGGAACTGCAAGAAAAAATGAAAATTCTGCAGCCGTTTCTCTTGTCAATCCTTGTTGCATTCCTCCAATGATGGAAGCAGCAGAACGACTTGTTCCTGGCATCATCGCTAAACATTGCCAAAAACCAATAGTTACGGCTTTTTTGATTGTAATATCTTCTTCGTTAGCAACTGTTGGAGTATTAAATCGTCCATCAATAAATAGGAGAACAATTCCGCCAAGGATTAAAACTATAGCAATTGGAATAGGATTTCCTAGAACGGCATCAATTTTATCATCAAATATTTTCCCAAGAACCAATGCCGGAATTACAGCACAAGCCAATTTGATATAGAAATTGATTTTTGTAAAGTCAAAAAACTTTTTCCAATACAAAACTACAACTGCGAGAATGGCTCCAAATTGAATTGAAACTTGAAATAATTTTACAAAATCATCTTCTTGAATGCCAAAGAAAGAACTTGTAAAAATCATGTGAGCAGTTGAAGATACAGGTAAATATTCTGTTAATCCTTCTACTATTGCAATAAGAATTGCTTGAAGTAAATCCATTTTTCAGTAATTAGTGATGAGTGATAAGTAAAAAAGTAATTAGTAAATAGAATTATAAAACTATTCACTAATTATTATTCACTATTTACTAGATTTAGGATTTTTGAAAATAGAATAAATTGTAATTCCAAAACCAATTAAAACTACTGTTGGAGCCAATCTAATTCTTCTGAAACTAAATACATCTTCATTAAAAACTTTTGGATCAGTGCTTCCACCACCAGACATTAATATAAATCCTAAGGCAATAACTGCAATTCCAATTAAAAGAAATTTATAGTTGATTTGATCAAAAAGAAAATCTGGTTTTTGTTCGTTATTTTTCATAAGTATTCTTTCTTGTATCTATTTGTCTATTAGTATAAATCGTCAGTTCTTAAATTTAAGAAACGTTGTGTTGCAAAGTGAGTACTTATCCAAGTAATTAAAACTCCAAGAACTAAAACTCCCAATAAAACTACAATAGTTAATTCAATATCTTTAAAAATATCCAATGCAGGATAGTTTGTTGATACATATAAAAGAACTCCAAGTAATGCTAATACAGCTAAAGCAGCTCCAATAATTCCTAAAATAATGCTTCTTTTTACAAATGGTTTTCTAATAAATGATTTTGTAGCACCAACCATCTGCATAGTTTTAATGATGAATCTGTTGGCATAAATAGAAAGACGCATCGAACTATTAATTAGCAAAACAGAAATAAAAGCAAAAACACCACTAACAATTAAAACCCACATACTTATGGTTCTAACATTATCGTTTACTAATGTGATTAATTGTTTGTCATAAACTACATCGGCAACCAAAGGATTTTTACGAATTTGACTTTCCACTTTAGAAAAACCTGGATTGGTTACATAATCCGCTTTAAGGTGAATGTCGTACGAGTTTTGCAATGGATTTACTCCAAGAAATTGCATAAAATCTTCTCCAATTACTTCTTTATGTTGTTTGGCTGCAGTTTCTTTTGAAACATATTTGAAATCTTTAGCAAATTTTCCTGCCTTCATTTCGGCTTCAAATTGCTTGAAAACAGTGTCGTTGGCTTCGTTTTTAAAGAAAACAGTCATTACAATATCTTCTTTAAAGTTGTCTGATAAACGTTTAGAATTGATAATGAAAAGACCAAGCATTCCTAGTAAAAATAATACTAAAAACACACTCATCACAACTGAAACATAGGAAGTGATTACTCTTCTTTTTTGAAATTTATCGAAATTTGATGACATACATTGTAATTTAAGCCGTAAAAATAATAAAGAATTTGTTTATTCATAGTTTATAACGTTTAAAGTTTTGAGTTTAGTACAATAAATGTAAATTTGTGACCAATTAGCGTAGACATTAACTTTCGATTAACTTTCAAGGTTTTAAGTAAAAAAATTAACAAAGTAAATTCTTACAATAGTGATGTTTATCGCCGCTAAAATTTTAATGTAAAAAGGACGAATGAAATACTTTCACGAACAAATCGAAGCCAAATGGCAACAATACTGGGCAGAAAACCAAACTTTTGCTGCATCAAATAACAGCGAAAAGCCAAAATATTACGTTTTGGACATGTTTCCTTATCCATCAGGAGCAGGATTACACGTTGGGCATCCGCTAGGTTATATTGCATCCGATATTGTAGCTCGATTCAAACGTCATAAAGGTTTTAATGTGTTGCATCCACAAGGTTATGACTCTTTTGGTTTACCAGCAGAACAATATGCTATTCAAACTGGGCAACATCCAGATACAACAACTAAAGAAAATATTGCACGTTACCGTGAACAATTAGATAAAATCGGATTTTCATTCGATTGGAGTAGAGAAGTGCGCACTTCAAATGCCGATTATTACAAACACACCCAATGGATTTTCATTCAATTGTTCAATTCGTGGTACAATAAAAATACAGACAAAGCAGAAGATATTACAACTTTAATTACTTTGTTTTCAAACGAAGGAAACGTTACAGTAAATGCTGTATGTGATGACAATATCGTTTCATTTTCAGCATCAGAATGGAATTCATTTTCATCCGAAGAACAACAAAAAATACTATTACAATATAGATTAACCTATTTAGCAGAAACCGAAGTAAACTGGTGTCCAGCATTAGGAACCGTTTTAGCCAACGACGAAATCGTAAACGGAGTTTCTGAACGAGGCGGTCATCCTGTGATTCGTAAAAAAATGACACAATGGTCGATGCGAATTTCAGCTTATGCCGAAAGATTATTACAAGGTTTAAACGATATCGATTGGAGCGAATCCATCAAAGAATCGCAAAGAAATTGGATTGGAAAATCAGTTGGAGCTTCGGTAGATTTCAGATTACAGAACGCAGAAGGCAGTATTTCAGTGTTTACTACAAGACCTGATACTATTTTCGGAGTAACATTCATGACTTTGGCTCCGGAACACGAATTGGTTTCACAAATCACAACACCAGAACAAAAAGCTGCGGTCGAAGCTTATGTGGAAGCAACAGCAAAACGTTCAGAAAGAGAAAGAATGGCCGATGTAAAAACCATTTCGGGAGTTTTCACTGGTGCTTTTGCCGAACATCCATTTACTAAAGAACCAATTCCGGTTTGGATTGGCGATTACGTTTTGGCAGGCTACGGAACAGGCGCAGTTATGGCAGTTCCTTGTGGTGATGAGCGTGATTATGCTTTCGCGAATTTCTTCAAAGGAACTCACGGAATGCCTGAAATTAAAAATATTTTCAATCAAGATATTTCTGAAGCGGCTTATGGTGAAAAAGGCGGTTTCGAATTAGTAAACTCAGATTTCTTAAACGGATTGGGTTACAAAGACGGAACAAAAAAAATCATAGAAGAACTAGAAAAAATCGGACAAGGAAAAGGAAAAACCAATTATCGTTTGCGTGATGCTGTTTTCTCTCGTCAAAGATATTGGGGCGAACCCTTTCCAGTGTATTATGTGAATGGATTGCCACAAATGATTGATGCTAAACATTTACCAATTGTATTGCCAGAAGTTGAAAAATATTTGCCAACCGAAGACGGACAACCGCCATTAGGAAACGCAACAACTTGGGCTTGGGATAGTGTGAATTGTTCAGTTGTTAGTAATGATTTGATTGATAATAAAACGATTTTTCCTTTAGAGTTGAACACGATGCCAGGTTGGGCAGGAAGTTCGTGGTATTGGATGCGTTATATGGATGCACACAACGAAAACGAATTTGCCTCAGCCGATGCACTAAAATATTGGGAAAATGTAGATTTATACATTGGCGGAAGCGAACACGCAACCGGACATTTATTATACTCTCGTTTTTGGAACAAATTTCTAAAAGATAGAGGATACGCACCAACAGAAGAACCATTCAAAAAATTGATTAATCAAGGAATGATTTTGGGAATGAGTGCGTTTGCATATAGATTGAGAATTAATTATTCTCCAAATAAAATTTATAATGGAACAATTGATTTTACATCAATTTATAATACTTTCATTTCAAAAAATGATTTAGATAATTATATAAAGAATAATATTCTTCCAGTTAGAATTAAAAATTTTATTTCAGATGTTTTTAATCTTGATGTTTTAACTAATTATGGAATTGGTGAAAGTTTTCCTAAAGACTCTATCTCAGAAAATGAAATTGAGATAGTGGTTGATGAGGAAATTATCAGATTGAAAAGAGAAATTTCTTTTGATCCATACCAAATTGACATATCATTAATTAATGAAATATCGAACGAATTAAATATTGAAAAATTCTTAGGAAGTAGTTTGTATAGAGAAGATTATGATGCAGAATTTGTTTTAGAAGACAATTGTAAATACATCGTTGGTCGCGAAGTAGAAAAAATGTCCAAATCAAAATACAATGTGGTCAATCCAGATGATATTTGTAATGATTATGGTGCGGATACCTTGCGTTTGTATGAAATGTTTTTAGGCCCATTGGAGCAAGCTAAACCATGGAATACTGCTGGAATTACAGGTGTTTCAGGTTTCTTGAAAAAACTATGGCGTTTGTATTTTGATGATAATGGTTCTATCGTAACAAATGACGAACCAACAGCAGATATGTACAAATCGTTACACAAAACCATCAAAAAAGTTACCGAAGATATCGAGAATTTCTCGTTCAATACATCGGTTTCACAGTTTATGATTTGTGTAAACGAATTGGCTACTATGAAATGCAATAGCAGAAAAATTCTTGAACCATTAGCGATTTTGGTTTCACCTTATGCACCACATATCGCTGAAGAATTATGGTCGCAATTAGGTCATGAAGGTTCTGTTTCAACTGTAGCTTTTCCAATTTGTGAAGAAAAATATTTAGTAGAATCTGAAAAAGAATATCCAGTTTCCTTTAATGGTAAAATGCGTTTCACGATTAAATTGCCTTTAGATTTAACCGTTCCACAAATTCAAGAAATTGTAATGGCTGATGAAAGAACCATCAAACAATTAGACGGAAGAACACCAAATAAAGTAATTATAGTTCCAGGAAAAGTGATTAACTTGGTGGGATAATTTTTCAATTATTATTTACCGCAAATTCGCAAATTACTATATTGAAATTTGCGAATTTGCGGTTTTTTTATATCTATTTTGTAACATTTTTCATTTTTTACGTATAAGTAAGAAACAAGTACAATGAAAAAACACGAAGTTCACATTCTAAAGAAAACTGCTGGTTTTGGCGGAATGAAAGAAGAATTAGCTAAAGAAGTAGAACATTTTCTTGATAAAAAAGTAAATGAAGGATATGAAATAGTCAATATTTCTTTTACTTATTATGAAGCTAGTGAGTTGATTGCGTTTATAACTATTTGTAGATAATAAATGTCAACTTGTCATTTTTTAAATTTGGCTTGTAATTTGATATTACTTTATAAACTTTAAAAATAAAATTATGGGAATGGGATATATGGTTTTAGCTGGAATTATCATGCTAATGAGTTGGTTCGTAAGCAACCGATTGAAAAGCAAATTCGAGTTTTATTCAAAATTACATTTACAAAACGGAATGTCTGGTGCTGAAATTGCTGAAAAAATGCTAGCAGATAACGGAATCTATGATGTAAAAGTAATTTCAACACCAGGACAATTAACGGATCATTACAATCCGTCTGATAAAACAGTTAACTTGAGTGAATCAGTTTATAATCAAAGAAATGCCGCAGCTGCTGCAGTTGCCGCGCACGAATGCGGACACGCTGTACAACATGCAACGGCTTATAGTATGTTGCAATTGCGTTCTAAATTGGTGCCAATAGTTTCTTTTGCATCCAATATCGTTCAATGGATTTTACTTGCTGGAATACTAATGGTAAATACTTTTCCATCGTTATTACTTGTTGGAATTGTGATTTTCTCTGCAACAACTTTGTTTACAATAATCACTTTACCAGTTGAATACGATGCAAGTAATAGAGCTTTAGCATGGTTGAAAAACAAAAACATGTTAAACCAAGCCGAATATGCTGGAGCAGAAGATTCACTAAAATGGGCAGCAAGAACTTATGTTGTAGCCGCAATTGGTTCGATAGGAACTTTGTTATATTATATCTCTATCTTTATGGGTAGAAGAAATGATGAATAATTTGAATCAAGTATAAAACAAAAATCCGTCTATAACAGACGGATTTTTTTATTTTACAAAGGTTGATAAAATAACCAATATTGACAACCAAACTACTCCATGTATAATAAGACATTTCACATGACTTTTTCCACCATACAATTGACGAACTAAATGCACCATAAAGTAAATCAAACTAATTGGGACGAATAAATAGAATAAAAGAACACCAAAATTAGGCGTTTTTGCATCGCCAGGAAAAAGTTCATAACAAACACCTGCAATCAAAATGTAAATAGTGTAAAAAGCAATCGTAAGGTTTTCTTTTGAAAATTTGTTGAGGTTCATATATCTAAAATCTAAAATCTAATATCTAAAATCTAAAGTTGTATTTGTCTTTCAATTTGTTGTTCCAATGAGATAAAGGTTTCTGTTCGAGAAACACCATCAATGGGTTGGATTTTTTTATTCAAAAGTTGCATTAGATGTTCGTTATCTCTACAAATAATTTTGATTAAGATACTCCAATTTCCTGTTGTGTAATGACATTCTAAAACTTCAGGAATTTTTTTTAATTCTTTTACAGCCTCAGCATTGGATGCAGCTTTTTCTAAGTAAACACCAATAAAAGCCATTGTTTTATAACCTAAAACTTTGTTGTTTACAATAAACTTTGAACCAGAAATCACACCAGCATCTTCTAATTTTTTCAATCGTTGGTGAATGGCAGCTCCTGAAATTCCTATTTTATTAGCGATTTGCAAAATTGGTTTTCGAGCGTCTTCCATCAAGAAACGAAGAATTTCTTTATCGATTCCGTCAATTTCAATTTGAAGTTGATTGATTTTCATTGGTTATAATTTTAAAGCAAAAATAGATATTTTGTTTTAAAACGAAATAAATTTTAAACAGAAACCGCTAATTTATCAGGATTATAACCAATATAAGGCATTACAGTTTCTTTGAAAATCACTCCAAATTCTTCTAATTCTTTCAAAATAGGCTCGTAAACTTCTTTTCTAATCGGTAATTGAACCCCAGGCGTTTTTATGTTTCCGTTTAAGATTTGTAATGTTGCCATTGCTACAGGTAAACCAACAGTTTTTGCCATAGCAGTGTAGGTTTGATCGTCACCAATACACACCATTTTGGAATCAATTTGTTGTTGTTTTCCATCCAATTCGTAACCAAATTTATGATACATTACAATCATATCTTTGTCGTTAGGTTGTAAAGTCCAACTGTCATTTAAGATGCGTTCTAGAATTTGTGCAGGAGTTGCATTTTTTAGACCAACAATTTTGTTTGGGTTGAATAAATCTAAGTCTAATAATTTGTCCCACATAATGTCATCTTGCTCAATATTTAGAGCTAAGCGCATTTTAATTTCAACAGAATCTGTTGGATGATATGGTAAAAATGAATTGGTAAACTCACGGAAACTCATTGTTTCAGAATTTTCCATTACGTAAGTATCATCAGTCATTCCTAGTTGGACAAACATGTTCCAAGCTTTAGAGAAACCAACTCTTCTGATAGTTCCACGATATAAAGTCAACACGTCGTCTAGACCATAAACGCTTCTGTATTTTAGAGAATCTCTGTTGGCGTAACCTTCAAATTTTCCGTAGCCTTCTACTAATAAAAACTCAGTTCTACGAAACAATTTATTGTATGGAATATATTTGTATTTACCTTCTTGAATGAATTTTGCTGCACCACCTTGACCTGCTAAAACTACATTTCTTGGTGCCCAAGTGAATTTATAATTCCAAAGATTATTATCAGATTCTGGAGCAACCAATCCACCACAGAACGATTCGAATAAAATCATTTTTCCGCCTTTTTCACGAATTTCATCAATGACTTTCATAGCACTCATATGGTCAATTCCTGGGTCAAGCCCAATTTCATTCATGAAGATTAATCCGTTTTCTTTGGCAGCAGCATCCAAACCTTGCATCGCATCTGAAACATAAGATGCAGTAACCATGTGTTTTTTGAAAGTGATACAATCTTTAGCAACCTCAATATGCATGTGAGCAGGTAACATCGAAATTACAATATCTGCTTTTTGAATTTCTGAATGACGTTGTGTTTCATTGTTGATATCAAGCTGAATGGCAGTTGCATTAGGATGATTATTGGTTTTTCTTTGAGCCAATTCTAAAGATAAATCACCAATAGTTATATGAAGATTTTGTTCAACAGATTTGTTTAAAAGGTATTGAATTAAAGAAGAAGCCGAACGACCTGCGCCTATGATAAGAATGTTTCTCATGGTTTGTTTGTAATTGGATACAAATTTATGAAATTGGAATGATTTTCATTAATAATTTGATAAAAACAAAAAAGCCCAACCAAAATTGATTGAGCTTTTGAATTTTATGTAATAATTTATTCTAAACCTTCAAGGTCTTTTTCTAAATCTTCAAGTTCCTTTTTCGCTTCTTGTTTTGTTTCAATTTTTTGTTGTTCAAATTGTTGGTCTTTTTCCACTTCATCTTTTATTAGATAAGTTTTTCCCAATACAAATATTACGCAGATATAGGCTATTGCAAACAACCATTTAACAAGTTTACGTTGATCGGTGTCTGATTTTTTGAAAGTTATAAAAATCAAAATCAAGGCAGCTCCAATTGGTAAAAGAGCTAAAGTATCTAATGGAAGTATCGAAAAAACAATACTCAAGATAACAAACACAAATGATAAAATTAATAAAGCCTTTCTCATTTTAAATTCCAGTTGCAGAAGTTAATGCTAATTGACCTGTTCCAACAGGAATACTAAACTTCATTAATGCAGGTACTTTTTTTGCATCGGCGGTAAGCCAAATTAAGTTTTTGTCTGTTCCTTTTAGCTTGTTAGTTTTTGCACCAATAGATAATTTGTAGCATTCTTTTTGTCCAAGATTTCCTGCGCTAACGCTTTCTGTTCCCATGTATTTCAATGTAACTGGAATCTCTTTTTCGTCAAAAACAATGGTAAATGATTTAGTTTGTCCTGATTTCATTTTCGAAAAATCGATAGTTCTTACTTTATAAAGTAACGATACTACATCTAGAGTCGAAGCACCAATATTGAAAGTACGAGTTGTTTCGGGATTATTCCTTTTTTTTGAGGTGCTTGTGACAGAATTTCCTTTGAAAACGTATTTTTCTTTTTTAGTGTAACCACCTTCGTCAACACTTCTTTTATATAAACTTGGTTTTAAAGTGGTCGGGTTTACGTAAGCTTCATAAATATCTCTTATTTTGAAAAATTTATCCCATTTGCTAAACGTTGCTAATTCGCAATTCAAATGTAAATAAGTGTTTTTTGAAGTACTCTGAGTTTCTGTTGACATGGTTACTTGAGCCAATTGCGTCATCAATCCACTCATATTATAGGAACCAGCATAAACTAATTTTTCACCTGATGGAATTACTACTTTGTTGTCTGCTGTAAATGAGCAGAAAATCAATAAGGTAGCGATAATAAATGTTATTTTTTTCATTTCTTAAAATTATGATGCAAATATAAAATTTTAAAATTGTTAAATTCTAAAGGAAAACATAAAAATCCTTTAGCATCTCATATATAACTGATATTTTTGTTTAAAATTATATACAATAATAATTATGGATAAGAAAATATTTGGAGCAGCAAGTTTTTTTGGAATGACAGCTATTATTCTCGGAGCTTTTGGTGCTCATGCTTTAAAAAAAGTTCTTTCAGTTGACCAATTAGTAACGTTTGAAACAGGGGTAAAGTATCAAATGTATCATGCATTATTTTTACTTTTTTTAGGATTAAATAATCATTTGAGTTATAAAATCAAGAAAACAATATTAGTGTTGACGATTTTAGGAATTATTTTCTTTTCAGGTTCTATTTATTTATTAGCGACAGATAGTTTAACC
>Ga0209572_1000747_pt1 | contig 37403 bp, 33 predicted proteins | sample EBPBio232012_DNA_FD_185867 | JGI IMG/M metagenome (GOLD analysis project Ga0209572, IMG submission 185867) | Wastewater treatment Type I Accumulibacter community from EBPR Bioreactor in Madison, WI, USA - Reactor 1_1/23/2012_ DNA (SPAdes)... | ecosystem: Engineered > Bioreactor > EBPR >...
AAAACACCGCCAACAGCGATATTACCTTCGATGCCGGTGTGGCACTCAGTGCCGATACACTTGAACTGGAGCTGTTGTTGGATGCATGGCCGGAGGAAATCAGCTGGCAAATCCTCAATCACTTTGGCGATGTCGTGATTGAAAATGAAGAAGACTACTTGATAGATTATGAATTGGCCACGGAGAACTTCTCCCTGAATGGTGATGGTTGTTATACCTTCAAAATAATGGACACCGGTGGTGATGGATTGCATGGTTCGCAATGGGGCGCCTTTGATGGCAGATGCTCTTTGAAATCATACAATTACCTGGACTCCCTTGTTTATACCATTATGGATTATGATGGTAGTTATGATTTCGATGTGCTAAGCGCAGAGTTTGAAGTCAACAACGATGTGGCACTCAACATCACCTTGAACAACAAGAGCGCGAAGGACTTCTCTGTATTCCCCAACCCTACCAACGGACAAGTGAACATTCGTTATACACTAGAATCATCGGAGGTAGTTCAAATAGAACTCCGCGATGTAATGGGCAAACTATTGATGCAAGAAAACCTTGGCAACAAAACTCCGGGTGTGCAACAACAAACTATTTCTTTAGAAGAAATGCCTGCGGGTATTTATATGATGAGCTTGAAGTATGGCAATAATGTGCATACTACACGTGTGATAAAAAGATAATTCTTCAATAAGTATAAAAAGAAGAGCCGCTAGTGATAGCGGCTCTTTTGTTTCTATAGAAAACCCTCTTACAAATCAAACTTGATTCCCTGCGCAAGTGGAAGCTGTGTAGAGTAGTTGATCGTGTTGGTTTGTCTGCGCATGTAGTTTCTCCAAGCGTCAGAGCCAGATTCGCGGCCACCGCCAGTTTCTTTTTCCCCGCCAAAAGCCCCGCCAATCTCAGCACCGCTGGTACCGATGTTTACGTTGGCAATACCACAGTCACTTCCTTCAGCAGAAAGGAAACGCTCAGCCTCGCGCAAGTTGGTAGTCATGATGCTGCTGCTCAAACCTTGCACCACGCCATTTTGCATAGCAATGGCTTCATCAATCGTTTTATACTTCATGATGTAAAGGATAGGAGCAAATGTTTCGTGTTGCACAATCGGCAACGATGAATCTTTCACCTCGATGATGCAAGGTTTCACATAGCAACCGCTGTTATAACCTTCACCTTCCAATACACCGCCTTCTACTATCACTTTTCCACCTTGCTCTTTCGCGGCATTGATGGAGTTGAGGTACATCTGCACGGCATCTTTATCGATAAGCGGACCAACGTGATTGTTTTGATCCAATGGATTGCCGATGCGCAGTTGACCATAAGCCGAAGTCAATTTTGATTTTACATCTTCAAAAATGCTTTCGTGGATGATAAGTCTGCGTGTAGAAGTGCAGCGTTGTCCCGCAGTTCCTACTGCGCCAAACACTGCGCCAACGATGGTCATTTTGAGGTCAGCATTTTCGGTAACAATGATGGCGTTGTTACCACCAAGTTCCAACAAGCTTTTTCCGAAACGCTCAGCCACCGTAACGCCAATGATGCGACCCATGCGCGTGCTGCCTGTTGCAGAAATCAACGGAATGCGCGTGTCTTTAGTCATCATCTCGCCCACCTTACCAGCACCGCTGATGATGGAAGAAATACCTTCAGGAAGGTTGTTGGCTTCAGCCACTTCGTTCCAAATATTTTGACAAGCTACTGAGCAGATCGGTGTTTTCTCAGAGCCTTTCCAGATACAAACGTTACCGCAAATCCACGCCAATGCGCTGTTCCAAGACCATACAGCCACAGGGAAGTTGAAGGCCGAAATGATACCTACCACACCCAGCGGATGCCATTGCTCATACATTCTATGACCCGGGCGCTCGCTGTGCATAGTCAAACCATACAGCTGACGCGAAAGACCAACTGCGAAGTCGCAGATGTCAATCATTTCTTGCACTTCGCCAAGACCTTCTTGCAATGATTTTCCCATTTCATAAGAAACCAATTCGCCCAGTGCTTGTTTATGAAAACGAAGACGGTCACCAAACTGACGAACGTATTCTCCACGTTTCGGAGCAGGAATGCTTCTCCAATATTTTGCAGCTTCCAACGCTTTTGCAACTACTTTTTCGTAATCAGCAGAAGTTGTAGCCGTCACGCTGCCAATCAAAGAACCATCGGCAGGAGAGTACGATTTGATTTCCTCACCCGATGCGAAAAACTCGCGACCCGTAGAGGTTCCTTTATTTGTTTTTTGAATGCCTAAAGAGGCAAGTGCTTTATCAATGTCAATAATTGCTGAAGTGGCAGTTGTGCTCATCGTTGTTTCAAATTTTTTGAGGGTGCAAAAGTAAGGAATTAGCGAAGGGCGAAAAGCGAATTGGTATAAACACAGCACAAGCAATTAACCCTTGTTAAGAAGGATTTTATTAGAGAATCATCGATTAAACCATCCCTCTTTATGGGCGAGGCTTATCACTTGAGATTTCGAACACACATGTAGCTTTTCGTAGATGTTAGCAATGTGTTTTCGAACGGTGTGCACACTCAAGTCCATTTGCGTGGCTATGCTCTTGGCATCCATTCCTGAAACCATCCACTCCAATACATCCCTTTCTCTTTCGCTTATAATTGCAGGTACCGCAGATGAAGCTGTATTCTTTTCATCGATTTGTGAGCGGCTCAATAACTTCAATGCTTTACGCGCAATGGCAGGACTCATGGGAGCTCCGCTGAACTCCATCACGTTTTGAACAGCTGCTTCAAGTATTGGAGCACTTTCATGTTTCAATAAATAACCTTCTGCTCCTGCTTTGATGGCTTCGAAAACTTTGTCATCATCATCAAAGACAGTGAGTACCAAAAAATGAATGGACGGGTAGAGATGGTGAGCGAGAGCAATTGTTTCAATACCATTCATACCGGGCATTTCTAAGTCCATAAAAATCACATCAGGTCTTTTAATTTCAGGAAGACCTTTGAGTTTTTCCAGACACTCATGACCATTGTTGGCAACGAATATCAATTCGCAATCTTCCATCTGCTCCGCCTTCCTTAAGAAAGCATTGCGATTGATTTGTTGGTCTTCTGCTAAAGCTATTTTTATGATGGATTTCATCGGGAACAAAGTTTATTGAGTTGATGTCTTATGCCAATAACTAAATTGTATTAGCAGGATAAATCTTGACTTCAGTTCCGCTTGGTTGAACAGCATTCCACTCAATGATGCAATCCATACTTGAAGCTCTTTCTTTCATGTTGTGTTTGCCATTGCCTTCGTAAGCGGGATTGTCTTTTGACAATAAACCTTTGCCATTATCTCTGATGGACAAAGACCATTGTTCTCCCCCGCTTATAGCCATAATCACTTCATTGCCCTCGCTGTGACGAATAGCGTTGTTCACGGCTTCTTGCACTATCATAAAAAGATGAAAGGCATGAACAGGCGAAAGCAAAACATCTTCCTCAAGATGTTCTTCTACTTTCATCGTGATAGAGGGATAATTGGAACGCAAGCGTTGTAGAAAAACTTTGATACGATCACTAATGTCGGTGAGATACAAGGCATCTTTTCGCAAGGCCCAAATAGTATCGGCTAACAATGAAACCATTTGCTGCGAGTTGGTCTGCAACAGTTCTATATTGTTTTTTGAAAGATGCGATTCTTGCAACAATTCATCCGCATTTGCTTTGATGCTTGCCGCATAGCTTCCTAGACTATCGTGCAAGTCTGCAGCTATGCGATGGCGTTCTTTCTCTTGCGCTTCTTTCACTGCGATAGAAGAATTTCTCTTTTCTTCTTCCAACATCAAAAGCGTTTTCAGTTCATTTTTTCTGCGGTAATTTTTGAAAAGCAACCAAGAAATAATGATGACTAAAAGTGAAAGTCCTAATGAGCTAAACAACAAAGTATTCTTGCGTAAGATGTTCAAACGTTGCGATACTATGGTGTTCTCTTTCTTCTGAACCTCGTATTTGGTCTGCATTTCAGCAAGTGCATCAGTAGAGTTGATTTGAGCAATCGTGTCTCGGGCAGCAATGATTTGTTCCAAAACATTAGCATACTCAGCGGTCGATCCTATCGCTTTATAACATTCCGCCAATCGCTCGTAATACGAAGCGCGAATGGTGATTTTACTTTCTATAGCTAAACGCTCTTTACAAAATGCAATCGCTTTATCATACTCTTGGTTGAGCATGTAATAGTCAATCAATGTGAGAGAATAATTCAAATCACCATCACTCACATGAGTCTTATCATTGAGTGATTTCAGCTCGCTCAATGTTTTGCCTGCTTCTTCTTTTTTCTTTTGTTTTATGTAAATACTTGCTTGGTATTGCAATGAGATAGCAAGATTGTAGCTGTCATAGGCCGCCCTGAAAAGTTTGATGGCTTTGTCGTTGTAATAAACGGCAGAATCAGGCAAACTCATTTGCTCATACGATTTTCCAAGTGTGCTGTAAATTGTTGCTAAGACATTTTCGTAAGAAGGGTTGTCTTTTGGAAGTGTGGTTAATGCTTGTTTATTCCATTGAATAGATTTTTGAATGTTTCCTTGTCGTGATTCAACCACTGCAATTTGTTGCATGGTGTAAGCCGCAAAAAAGTTATCATTGAATTTTTGTTCTTCTTCCAATAAAGGATACAACACCTCAAGCGCTTTTGCATAATTGCGCTCGCCTTGGTAGGTAGTCGCTTTAAAGTTTTTTAGTTTGAAATAAATATCTTGTGAAGCCGCATTTGGCGCAGAAAGATTTTTGAGTTCTTTGTCGATCACTATTCGAGCGCTGTCATTCTCACTTTGTAAATAGTAATACCACGCTATGTAATAAACTGCTAAACTTTTCTGCTTTGGAGTACCAATTTTTTCCGACAGGCGCATGGCTTCAACCGAGTAAGCATCATAGCTATCTGCATCTAAATCATTTTGACTGCACAATGCCAATAGTGCTTCTAATTTTTGGGAATCATCAGCGGCATTATGAAGTTGCTGCTTTAGGCTATCGATAGTGCTTTGTTGTGCATTTAGCTCAATGTTGCTTTTAAAAAGCAGCATAATTAGGAGCAACCGTATACAACAGCGAAAAACCATTTCACAAATCAAACGAAAACTCTTGCTTCTTGCGCTAATACAAATTGATTATTTATTGCTACGATGTTGATCAAGTACCCTCACAATCCTACATGGCTGTGTGGTTATAATCCTTTTCTTTGTAGCATTCAAAAATCAAGTTTATGCCTGTCATTCTTCCCGTTAGAGATATTCATCCGCAGTTTGGAAAAAATGTATTCATTGCTGAAAACGCTACCATCGTTGGTGAAGTGACCATGGGCGATGATTGCAGTGTTTGGTTCAATGCCGTTGTGCGCGGTGATGTGCACTTTATCAAAATCGGCAACAAGGTGAACATTCAAGATGGCGTGGTGATCCATTGTACTTATCAAAAATGTCCTACAACGATTGGCAACAATGTTTCCATCGGACACAATGCTTTAGTACACGGCTGCACTATTCATGATAATGTGTTGATTGGAATGGGAAGCATTGTGATGGACAATTGCGTGGTCGAAAGCAATTCTATCATCGCAGCGGGTGCTGTTATTTTAGAAGGAACCCATGTTGAAGCAGGAAGTATCTACGCAGGCGTTCCAGCCAAGAAAGTCAAAGAAGTGAGCAAAGAACTATTCGAAGGAGAAATACAACGCATCGCGAATAACTATGTGATGTATTCTTCGTGGTTTAAGAAGTGATTGTACTAGGTATTAAGTACAAAGTACTATGAACACCTTATGGTCAAGTTCAGTCAATGCTTCATCTTAGAGGACGCTATTCAAATACTTTGTACAATTTTAGAACCCCAAATCCGCCTTTGTCAAAGTCTCTTTAAAAGTGATGGGAACATTTTTTGAAACAAACAACGCTTTGCCTCTGATATGTCCATTGCCTTCCATGATGTATTCCGTTTTGAAAAGCAATGATAGCAAATCACCCGTGAGTTCGGCAAGGTTGGCGAATTGGGCGGTACACTTGAGTGTGATAGTCGATTGTGCTTTCTTCGGAATAACAAGCTTCTCTTTCAAGTGAACTTCGCCCAAAGGTTTACCTTCAAACATCATGTTGATTTGTGATTCAGTCAAAGTAATTTTATAACCGTTCGGATTGTAAACTGTCAAGAATATTTCGCAGTCTGCACCATCCGTGCGGAATTCATTGATTTTAAAATCCAGCACTTCTTTTACCTCCACATCTTTATACATCGTACAAGATGAAACAATGAAAACAACCATCAACAGGGCAAACAACTTTTTCATGACTGCAATTTTAGATAGGAGTTAACAAAGTTCTTACCAAGAATCGTGTTGTTCCGAGTTCAGCAACCTAATCTTATCAAATGATTTAATTTCATTGAAAAAATAATTACAATCATCCTGTTGTTCATTCCAAAGAAAATGTTTCTTCAATAGATAATATCATTCATCAATAAATTTATTCATGACCTTGATTCCATCATAAGACGCCTTAAATGGATTTCTCTTTTCTCTAAACTCAACAATTAACACATTTTCAAAATCAATACACACGGTATTCTGTTTCAGGCTAGATAGATTTCTTACCAATAAATTGAGTTGCCTTTTTTCATAGTCAAACTCATAACCAACGATGAATTTGTGATTACGGAATTTAAATACGAAAATCAACGCAATCCCTATTGCTAAAAATAGTATTAGAACAATAAGCCAAAGGTTCTGCGAAAAAAAAGAAAAAAATTCTTCATAGCTCATTCCTCTTCCGCTCCTGCGCTTGGTCGCAGCCATGAATATAATAAAGTTAATAGCGAAAAAAGAAAAAACCAACATAGAGAGAACTTCAGCCGCCATATAGCGGAATAAGTTCTCTCTATTCGATTTAGATAATATCATTCCTCAAACTACTGCGCGTAGTAATGATGGAAGTATGGAATCGTTTCAATTCCTTTGAAGTAGTTGAATAATCCGTAGTGCTCGTTGGGCGAGTGAAGTGCATCACTGTCAAGACCGAAGCCCATCAACACCGTTTTCACTTGCAACTCTTGTTCAAACAATGCAACAATTGGAATAGAACCACCACCTCGTGTTGGGATTGGCTCTTTTCCATAGGTCTTCAACATCGCTTGGCTTGCGGCTTTGTATGCCTTTGAATCCGTTGGAGTAACAACGGGTTCGCCACCATGGTGCGGACGCACTTCTACTTTCACACCTTTTGGAGCAATGCTTTCAAAGTGCTTTTTGAACAACTCAGTAATCTCATCGCTCACTTGGTTTGGAACAAGACGCATCGAGATTTTTGCAAATGCTTTGGATGGAAGAACAGTCTTCGCACCTTCGCCAATGTAACCGCCCCAAATTCCGTTGCAGTCAAGTGTTGGACGAATGCCTGTGCGTTCAATGGTTGTATATCCTTTTTCACCCCAAACATCTGCAATACCCAAATCTTTTTTGTAAGCTTCGATATCGAAAGGTGCTTGATTCAAGTCTGCTCTTTCTTTTTCAGAAAGTTCTTGCACTTTATCATAAAAACCTGGAATGGTGATATGATTGTTTTCATCGTGCATGCTTGTAATCATCTTCGCAAGAATGTTGATAGGGTTGCTTACCGCACCGCCATAAACACCGCTGTGCAAATCGCGGTTTGACCCAGTTACTTCTACTTCAACATAGCTCAAGCCACGCAATCCACAGTCGATAGAAGGTGTGTCGTTTGCGATGATGGATGTATCGCTAATCAATATCACATCGCTTTTTAATCGTTCTTTATTTGCTTTAACGAAAATGCCAAGGTTGCTGCTGCCACATTCTTCTTCACCTTCTATCATGAATTTGATATTGCAAGGAAGAGAGTCTGTTTTCATCATCGCTTCAAAAGCTTTAACATGCGAAAACATTTGTCCTTTATCATCGCAAGAACCACGAGCGAAAATGGCACCATCCGGATGTATTTCTGTTTTGCGAATCGTTGGTTCAAACGGTGGAGTTTCCCAAAGCTCAAACGGGTCGGCAGGCTGCACATCATAGTGACCATAAACCAAAACAGTTGGCTTGCTTGGGTCAATTATTTTATCGCCATAAACAATCGGGTGGCCCGCTGTTTGGCATACTTCCACATTATCAGCACCCGCGTTGCGCAAGTGATTGGCAACCGATTCAGCGCATTTGGCAACATCCGCTTTATAGGCAGGGTCGGCACTCACGCTTGGTATGCGAAGGAGTTCAAAGAGTTCGTCTTGAAAACGTTGTTTGTTTTCTTGAATGTATTGAATAGCTTTTTCCATAATGGTTTTCTTGTAAGAAATGGGAGGCGAAGGTAACATTTAGGTGTACAGGAAACTGCTTAATTTTTGTTGTCGAAAATCGCACTACATGCTCCAAATTCGCCCCTGAAATTATTATGGAATCACACCCATCACTTTCGTTTGAAAACACCGAGATTGCTTTTGGCAGTAAGAGCAATAGCGAATTGAAAAAATCCTATTACCTCTTCAAACTCATTGGCAGTCCTGCGATGGTGAGTTTTGGGAAATTTGCTACCAACACCGCGCTTGCTTTGCGCATTCCGATTGGTTGGGCCATCAAAGGAAATATTTTCAAGCAGTTTTGCGGTGGTGAAACCATTGCCGAATGTGCGCGTGCCACAAAGGTTTTGGATAAATTCAACATCGGCACCATCCTCGATTACTCCGTGGAAGGAAAAGAAAGTGAAAAAGATTTTGATGCTGCTACCGAGGAAATCTTAGAGACGATTCGTACGGCAAATGGCAACAAGAACATTCCTTTTTGTGTATTCAAAGTAACAGGTCTTGGTCGTTTTGCATTGTTAGAAAAAGTAAATGCGAATGAAACATTAACTGATGAAGAAGTAAGCGAATGGCAACGTGTTCGCAATCGCGTAGATGAAATTTGTGCATTGTCATTCAAAACAGGAACACCGGTTTTTGTAGATGCAGAGGACAGCTGGATTCAAGACGCTATCGACCACCTTGCTGATGAAATGATGGAGAAATACAATTCTTCTGAAGCGATTGTTTATAACACCATTCAGCTTTATCGCCATGATAGATTGGCGTTTTTAAAAACTTCTTTTGAAAAAGCAAAAGCCAATAATTATTTCCTTGGGCTAAAGCTTGTTCGTGGTGCTTATATGGAAAAAGAAAGAGCACGGGCAGTAGAAAAGAGTTATCAAGACCCCATTCAGCCAACTAAAGAAGCGAGCGACAGAGATTATGATGCAGCCCTTGATTTCTGTATAGATAACATTGACCGAATTGCTATTTGCGCAGGCACGCACAACGAAGAGAGTAGTATGCACCTTGCCAAGTTGATGGATAAAAAAGGGATTGCCCACGGCAACAAGCATGTCTATTTCGCGCAGCTATTCGGCATGAGTGACCATATCAGTTTCAATCTGGCCAATGCCGGTTACAATGTTGCGAAGTATGTTCCCTACGGTCCAATTCGCGAAGTCATTCCATATCTCATTCGTAGAGCACAAGAGAACACCTCTGTTAAAGGACAAACAGGAAGAGAGCTTTCTTTGATAAATAAAGAGATGAAGAGAAGGGGGATTTGAAACGATATTAAGCTAACCTCTTCCTCACCATATCTTCCAAAGCACTTACCCAAGTTGGGTTGTCGTTAAGACTTGGAACGAGTTGTACTTTTTCTCCGCCATATTTTTCGAAAAGCCCTTGATATTCTTCGCCAATTTCAATGGTCGTTTCAAGGCAATCCGCAATGAAAGCTGGAGAGTAAACCAAGATTTTTTTCTTACCCTTTTTCGCCAGTTCTTCAATAACCACATCACTGAAAGGTGTAATCCATCCTTTGCCCAAACGCGACTGAAAAGCAACGGAATACTTGCTTTCATCAAGCCCCAAGCCTGCGGCTATAGCGCGGGTTGTAGCGTAACATGTGGCTTTGTAGCAAAATCTATTCTCTTCATTCATTTCCGTTTCGCAGGAATGATTAGAGCATTTATTATCATCATAAAGTTTGTCCAATTGCCGCTCAGGTAAACCATGATAACTGAACAGCACGTGGTCGTACTCCGCTAAGTTGAATTGCTTTCCGTTTTCGATAAACGCTTTTAGGAACAACGGATGATCCCAAAACTGAGAGATAAATTCTACATCAGGAAACGCCCACATATCGCGCATAATGCGCATGCACTTATCTATAACAGAGCCCGTACTTGCTGATGCGTAATGCGGAAAAAGCGGAATAATCAAAATCTTATCGGGGTTCCATTTTCTCACAGCAGTCAACGCGCTTTCCAATGATGGGTTTTGATAGCGCATGCCAAGGAACACCTTCACATCAGCCTCAATCGTATTGTCAAATCGCTCTTGTAAAAGTTGTTGAACTAGCTTGCCATAATGAATTAGGGGAGAACCGTTTTCCGTCCAAAGGTCTTGATAAAGCTTCGCACTGTTGCGATGACGAAACGGAACAATAATACCGTTTACCAGCAACTTGCGACCGATCCAACTGATGTCAATCACCCGCGGGTCATTCAGAAATTCGGTCAGATAACGATAAACATCTTTTGGTTTCGGGCTATCAGGGGAGCCCAAGTTGACAAGCAATACAGCAGTTTTTTTCTTCACGCTACTTCTATAAAAATGGAGGCACAAAGATGGACATTGAGTATTCATCGTTCAAAAATTCAAAGATTCTCTGCAAACCTATGATTGACTAGAAAAAAGCAGATTCTGATGACTTGACATCTTTTGTATTCTGTAGAACACTTTATTCTGACTGAAATGGCGGACTATTGCTTTCACCCTTGTACCTTCGCGCGCCATGAGCAGTATTGTTACACTGAGTGAGTTTATTATGGAGCAGCAGGCGGAATTTCCGTATGCCTCCGGAGATTTATCGCGCTTGTTATCGGACATTGGTGTAGCAGCGAAAATCATTAACCACAAAGTGAACAAGGCAGGCTTGCAGGACAACATTCTTGGGGCCATGGAAAGCACCAATGTGCAAGGTGAAACCCAAATGAAATTGGATGTTTTTGCCGATAATGCACTTTTGAATGCGGTGCGTTGGGGTGGACAAGTTTGTGGCGCTGCCAGCGAGGAGAACGAGAAGTACTTTGCTTTCGATTCCGAGATTTGTAAGAAATCCAAATACGTTATCCTCTTTGATCCTTTGGACGGCTCTTCCAATATTGATGTAAACGTTAGTATTGGAACTATTTTCAGCATCTTTAGAAGAAACAGCAGCGTGGGCGATATGGCCAACGTGAATGATTTTCTGCAAAAAGGAACAGAGCAAGTTGCAGCCGGCTACGTTATTTATGGCAGCAGTACTATGCTGGTTTATACTACCGGGCATGGCGTTAATGGATTTACGCTTGAGCCAAGCATTGGTGAGTTTTGTCTTTCTCATCCAAATATGCAAACCCCGGACGATGGCAAAATCTATAGCATTAACGAAGGAAATTTGCTTTCATGTAGTAAGGGTGTGCAGGCTTATATTGATTGGTGTAAGCAGACGGACAAAAAGACTTCACGTCCGTACAGTGCGCGCTACATTGGTTCATTGGTAGCGGATTTTCATCGTAATTTACTAAAAGGCGGCATCTATATTTATCCTGGAACAACCAAAAATCCAGATGGAAAATTACGCCTGCAGTACGAATGCAATCCTTTGGCATTTATTGTTGAGCAAGCCGGTGGCAAAGCAACCGATGGCAAAACAAGGATAATGGAAATTAAGCCAAACAACCTTCATCAAAGAGTTCCATTTTTCATAGGCAGCAAAAACATGGTAGAAAGGGTTGAAAAACTCATTGCTGAATTAGAGGTTGAAAAAGTTCAACAATAAATAAAAAGGATTACGGTGTCAGATAGTCTCATTATCATACCAACTTATAATGAAAAGGAAAACGTTGAGCGCATGTTGCGAACAGTGTTTGCATTGTCCAAGTCTTTTCATGTGCTGATTGTAGATGACGGTTCACCTGATGGAACTGCAGGCATTGTAAAAAATCTTCAACAAGAATTTCCAAATCAACTCCACATCCTGGAAAGGAAAGGCAAGCTAGGTCTTGGAACAGCTTATATCGCAGGTTTTCGTTGGGCGCTTGAGCGCAATTACGGTTATGTTTTTGAAATGGATTGTGATTTCTCACACAACCCAAATGATCTTGTTAGACTTTATGAAGGATGCACCACAGGTGGCGGTAATATGTCGGTTGGTTCGCGTTACGTAAAAGGCGGTGGAGTAAAAAATTGGCCATTCAAAAGATTGGCGATAAGCTTTTGTGCTTCACTTTATGTGAACACCATTCTTTGGCTAGGTGTACGCGACAGCACAGCCGGATTTGTTTGTTATACAAGAAAAGTTTTGGAAACCATTGATTTAGAAAGTATTCAATTCATTGGCTATGCTTTTCAAATCGAAATGAAATACAACACCAAACAACTTGGCTTTAAAATAGTAGAAGTGCCAATAACCTTTATTGATAGAGAACTTGGGGTGAGCAAAATGAGCATGAATATTTTCAACGAGGCGGTAATAGGTGTTTTGAAAATGCGCTTTAGACGCATCAGTCGCAAGAATGTGAAGTAGTTCACTTCAATTGTTTTTATAAAATGAAAACACTAATAAAAAACATTTCGGTTATTAATGAAGGCGCTTGCCAATTGGCTGATGTTTTCATCAATAATGAAAACATTGAAAGCATATCATCAGTTGGAAGTAGAGCTTATGAAGCTAATAACATCATAGACGGAACCGGGCTTCATCTTTTTCCAGGTGTTATAGATGACCAAGTGCACTTTCGTGAGCCGGGACTCACATACAAAGGTGAGATTTATACTGAAGCAAAAGCCGCTGTTGCCGGAGGTATTACTTCGTATATGGAAATGCCCAACACCAATCCGCAGACGCTTACTCAGACATTATTAGAGGAAAAATATCAACGCGCTTCTGAGGTTTCGCTGGCCAATTACTCATTCTTCATGGGAGCGAGTAATGACAACCGCGAAGAGGTTCTTAAAACAAATCCTAAGATTGTTTGTGGTATAAAAATATTTATGGGTAGCAGCACCGGCAATATGCTCGTTGATAATCGCGCAACGCTTGAAGCGGTCTTCTCTGAAGCTCCTTGCATTATAGCAACACATTGTGAGGACGAAGCTACCGTCAGAGCCAATCTTGAAAAATATAAGACCGAATACGGCAACAATATTTTACCTCAGCATCATCCACTTATTAGAAACGAAGAGGCATGCTATCGCTCCTCCTCCATGGCGATTGAATTAGCTGAAAAACATGGAACAAAACTGCATATCCTGCATATTTCTACCGCGAAGGAAACTGGGCTTTTTAGAAATGATATTCCACTTAAGGAAAAGAAAATAACAGCTGAAGCGTGCATACATCATTTGTGGTTTTCGGATGCGGATTATCTTACTAAAGGCAATTTTATCAAATGGAATCCTGCCGTAAAATCTGCAAATGACCGAGATACAATTCTAGAAGCAGTTCTGTCTAACAGAATAGATGTTATTGCTACCGATCATGCGCCACATACCCTTGAAGAAAAACAAAAACCGTACTTGGAAGCACCTAGTGGTGGACCACTTGTGCAACATTCATTTGTTGCTATGCTTGAGTTGTACCATCACGGTAAAATAACGTTGGAACGCATAGCCGAAAAAATGAGCCATGCTGTTGCTGATTTGTTTCAGATAAAAAATAGAGGCTATCTGCGCGAAGGTTATAAAGCCGATATGGTCATTGTAGATTTGAATCGACCTTGGCAAGTGAAAAAAGAAAATCTACTATATAAATGCCAATGGTCTCCGTTTGAAGAAACTACTTTTCGTTCACAAGTTGTAACCACGTTTGTCAATGGCCATGCCGTTTATAACAACGGTCTTTTTGACGAAACCAAAAAAGGACAACGATTATTGTTTAACCGATGAAAAAATCACTTTTCCTAATCGCTTGTTGCGTACAATTGATTATAGGGTGTGGTGAAAAAAAAGGAGTTCCTCCAGCCAATCTCATTCCTGAAGATAAAATGATCGGCTTGCTGACCGATATTCGTTTACTCGAAGGTGCTTATAGCCTCAATTATCGGCAAGTTGATACATCGGAGTATAAAATTGAATCCTACTACCAAAAGATATTCAAGGATTATAATGTGACCAACGAACAATTCAAGACAAGTTATTCTTTCTATTCTACCCAAGAAAATAAGATGCCGGCTATAGAAAATGCAGTCATTGAGAGATTATCAGAAATTCAAGCGAAACAAGAAGCTCAAAAATGAAAAATCCGGAACTTTCGTTACCGGATTTTTTTGTATTTGAAATCTAAGAAATTAATTCTTTGTTGAGGAAGGTTTATCCTTCTGAATATTCTGAGACGACCTATTGCCAAGGTTAAATGTTATTGGCATAATGAAACTTGAATCTATTGGACTGCCATTTTTTGAAGCAGGAGTCCAAGTAGGCATTGCAGAAACAAAACGAACGGCCTCTTCATTAAGCAAATAGTGCACTCCTTCCGAGACTTCCGGGCGACTCACTTCACCGGTTGCATCAACGGTAAAAGTGACATAAACAGTTCCTTCCAATCCACGCTCTTTAGCCTCAGCTGGGTATTTTAAACTGTCGGTAATAAGTTTTTGTAATGCTGACATTCCGCCCGGGAACTTTGCAGGATTGGTGGAACGCGTTTTTGCTTTAAAGTTTTCGTCCGGGTAATAGCGATCCGGCTTTTTGGAGCCATCAAAACTCCAACGTTTCCAAGTACCTACTTTCAAGCCGCTTTTGTACCGACCTTGTGATTCCAAATTTCCATTTGCGTAGTAATAAGTAAAATCACCATTCTGAACCTGCAATTTTTGGTCAGAAAACGCTCCGGTCATCATCACCTCGCCTGTGATATATCGAATTACCACTTTGTAAGAACTATCCTGACTTATTGAAACTTCACGCGTGTACTTTGCTTTATCGGCTACGGGTAGAATGTTGAAATAAGCATCTAAGAATTGAGTTTGAGCCCGCACAGCAGCGCTTTCCAATATCAACGCACACAAGAGTACAGACAAACGCAGAATTTGCTTCATAGTTAACTGATAATCGTTAGGTAATTCCTTTTAAATCTAATAACAAAACAAAAATATACACTTTAAGACGTACAAACAAGTTGTGGTTGGCTATTAAGCCAAAATTTGTGCCGTTATTTGCTCTTTCAATTGAGATGGATTACGTTTTCGAAAAGGCTTGGAACGACACAGTTAGCAGAATTTCAGCTTCTTATGGTGAAAAACTTGATTATGCTGCTATTCTTTTTCTTATTGGGGTGCAAGAGCTTAGCCATGATTATCAAAAGTTCAAAAAGAACGAAAAGTTAGAGCTTATTCATATTGGAATATGTTCTGTTCTTGCTCCATATGGTTATTATAAGTTTATTGGACGAGATGAACAAGGGTGGCCGCATTTTGAAAGAACTGAAAGCTTACCAAACTTATCCCCGGTCGAACAAGAACTTTTGGTTCGCAAGGCCATAGTAAAATACTTTTCTGAAAATTAGCACCGGGGCTAAGCTTCGCGTTTTCTGTATTTTACCAGTTGCGACCATCTTATCGATGGCTCTTCCACAACACGATAAAAAATCCATGCAAAAAATATTGATACCGCTAAAGCTGCTAACAAAAGCAAGGTTTGCGTCCAAAAATTATGTGCGTACCGAGCGGTGAAATACAAAAACTGACCTCCGGTTAATCCGTGAATCAAATAAAGCGAGTAAGAAATTTTGCCTAAGAAGTCCACAATTCTGCCATGCCATGTCATTACAGCAATGGCGTAAGCTGTTAATGTACAAGCCACGGCCACTTCAGGACTTATCTCAAATCGCATATCCACCATACAGACGGCAATGAGAAGCACCAGTACAAGCCCGCTAATTTTTTTAACATGGTAAAGGAAAAGTGCAATACCCATCGCGAAAACAGGCGCATGATAGAAAATAACATGTTTACCGGTATCATGGTCAAACAAATGCGCAGATAAGATAAAAGGTATAAACAGCAGTACGGAAATCCAAGTACGATTAAGAATGAAAAGCGGGTACAATAAACCTATCAATAGATAATATTGAAATTCGATGGCAAGCGTCCAATAAACATCTTGATACCAATCTTCATCAAAGAACTTTGCAGTAAGAAAGAAGTTGTGAATTATACGCGACCAATCCAAAATCAACGACTCGTTATCCTTTATGGCAAAACAAATCGCCATAACAGCCATAATGGCAAGAGTAGCCAAAAATGGTGGATGTAATCGCAGCAACCGCTTAGCCACAAATCGAAAAAAATTAATGATGTGATAGCGACCATACCACATGGAAAGAGGAATCACAAAACCTGAAATGACAAAGAACACGTAAACCCCAATGTGCCCTTGCCATCCAAAATATTGAATTGGATTACTCTCATCATAGAGCAAGCCCGTTTTATCTCTATGCCAGCTGAAATGGAACACGCACACCATCAGAGCTGCAATGGCCCTAAGTGTATTAATAACAGGAACCTGATTCGGTTTGGAAGCCACTAACTGAGGCAATTTTGTTTTAAGGGCGCAAATAAAATAGTGAAATCAATTACTGCCCTACCTTAAATTCAACAGCCACTACAGTTTCTCCTTCAGAATTGAGTTTAAGCTCCATTTCCTTCGTGGCAGAGTAGTTCTTACTGGTTAAAACTATTTTGTACTTTTCATTTCCTTGTAAAGTCCACTTCACCTGCCCCATTTTATCTGTCTTACCTGTGGCAACAGATAATCCAGTTGATGTTGAGAACACCTCTACCACCCCGCCCTTTATGGACTTTCCTTTCTTATCATAGAGTCCCACAACAAGTTGGGCGAAATTATTTGCTTCATAGCCCCGAGAAATCATCGGATAACGAGAAACATCTATGGCATATAAGTCACGTTCGCCAAAACTGTCATCATACTCAGCCGCTATCATCAATGTTTTGTTATCGCTTGTAAGAGAAAAGGTTGATTCCTCATTTACCGTATTAATTGGGTATCCCAAATTGACAGGCTTGCTCCAAACTCCATTCACAAGGTCAGTTTTAAAGATATCATAGCTACCCATTGTTAGATGACCGTCCGTTGCGAAATACAAGGTCCTTCCATTAGGATGAATAAACACGAACTTCTCATCATATTCGGTATTGATAGTTATACCAAGATTCTGCGGTGAGCTCCATCCGCTGCCAGATTTATTGGAGACATATATATCACCTTGTCCATTTCCTTCAGGTCGCTCACTTATAAAATAGATGGTTTTTCCATCAGCCGTCATCGAAATAGATGATTCAAAATATGTAGTATTTACCGGTCGTGGCATTTTGATGGCAGCCTGCCATTCTTTATTTTCCTTATTGAACAAAGAGTAATAAATATCCCCGGTTGTTGTGACCGTGTTTTTATAGACATACATCCCAGTGCCATCGGGGAAAATGCTCAATACTGCATCATGTGTTTCCGTATTAAGTTCTCCTTCTACAGCAACAGCTCTTTCCCAGTCGCCCGTTTCAGTATTCAACGTAGAATAATAAATATCTTCAAAGTGTTTGTAATCACCATCCGTGTCCATTCTCCCACCTTTTGTATCTATTCTTCTTGCAGTAAAAATCAAGAGCTTCCCGTCAGCAGAAATACTTGGCGTGTAGTCATCATATCTCGAGTTGATTTCTTCACCCAAATTTTTTATAGTTACATCGGCCTTGTTTTTCATCATCTCTTTAGCATAGTTACATTCATCAATGTATTTCTGTGCAAGAAAATAATCATATCCGCCTTCCTTCACTGTTTGCTGGTACTTTTTGTAATAAACAATCGCCTCATCAGGTTGTGCTGTACGATGATGAATTTGTCCATAATAAAGATTGGAACGACTGGATACCTTAGGGTCAAGTGCAACCGCCTTATCGAGATATTCAAGTGCCAACTTGTAGCGCTTCAATTGATAGTGGCACTCTGAAACACCAAAAAGAGCATTGCTGTTATTAGGCTCGGTATCAAGAATTTCTCTATAAATGGTAAGCGCGCCCCGTACATTATTCTTGTTGAATTCGCTGCGTGCGGCAATGATTCTTGGGCCGACCAACGCCTGATCCATAAGACTAGTTCCTTTGGTTGATGTCGAGTCCTTTTGCGCAACGCTCAAAGAGACTAATCCCAAAAAAACAACCACCAGCACAATTCCTCTGTTGTTTAGAATAATCATATATAGTTTGAAATAGGAGTGTCAAAAGTACTTGAAATGCCCATGTGTCAATTATACAATTCGCACGTTTGTCTAATAGTGTTCCGTTTATATCATTTTGAGAATATGAACTAAGATAGAATGCCACTCAAATAAATTTGTCCAAATAAAGAAAACCCTAAAAGTGCAAAGCATAACGGAAAGCAATAGTCTATACGAGAATTTGGATAAAATGTCCATCCATGAATTGCTCGTGCATATCAACGAGGAAGACACTAAGGTGCCGATTGCTGTGGCGAAAGTCATCCCAGCAATAGAGAGGTTGGTAACAGCCGTTGTGACTAAAATGAAAGCTGGTGGCAGACTTTTTTACATGGGCGCAGGCACAAGTGGTAGATTGGGAATTGTGGATGCTTCGGAATGTCCACCAACGTTTGGAGTGGAGCAAGGTTTGGTTGTTGGCTTGATTGCAGGCGGAGATGCCGCCATTCGCAAAGCAGTTGAATTTGCAGAAGACGATACCGAACAAGGTTGGAAAGATTTGCAAACGTTTGGCATCAATGCCAATGACGTTATTATAGGAATTGCTGCTTCGGGAAGAACACCTTATGTCATTGGAGCTATGCAAACATGTCGAGCCAATGGAATTACTACAGGCTGTATAGTTTGTAATTCAGGCTCGGCCGTTGCTGCAGAGGCCGACTTTCCTGTGGAAGTAGTTGTAGGCCCCGAGTTTGTAACGGGTAGTACACGGATGAAAAGCGGCACCGCACAGAAATTGGTGCTCAACATGATTTCTACGAGTGTGATGATTCGACTTGGAAGGGTGAAGGGAAATAAAATGGTAGATATGCAGTTGAGCAATCACAAACTTGTTGACAGAGGGGTACGCATGGTGATGGAGCAAACAGGACTTGATACCATAAAAGCGGAGGCTTTGCTCCAACAATATAAAAGTGTAAGAAAAGCGGTAGAACAATTCCTATTGGACAAATAGAAAAACGATAAAATGCATACGCTCGAGCCCTATTACAATTGGAGAGGTTTTTACATTGCAAGTGAGGACCCCAACTCGCCTTTTTATGAGCGTGAATATTCTGAGTTTGAGTTCTCTGATAAAATTTATAACCACTATATCCATCCGCAGTGGGATCAGTTTGGCAGTTCTACTTTGTTTGCTAAGATTCTTTATGCGCAATACGAAGAAGGTTTTGCCATCATAGAACTGATGGGCGAATGGAATGATTTGCTTTATAACGACATTATGTTCCTAAAACGTGATTTAGCAGAGGTTTTAATGAATAACGGTATTTCAAAATTCATTTTAATTGGTGAAAATGTCTTGAACTTTCATGGCTCTGATGAGAGCTATTATGAAGAATGGTTTGAAGACATCAACGATGCGGACGGTTGGATTGCGCTGCTCAATTTCCGTGATCATGTGTTGCATGATATGAAAGCAGCCAACATCGACAGCTACTTTGTTCTTGGAGGAAAATTGAATGAGATTACTTGGCGCACCATGAATCCCGAGCAATTGTATGATACCATCGAAAATCAGGTGCAGCGCAGGTTAGCTATTTGATATGGTTTTCATCTATCAACTTTTTCACCGCGATTTTATCTGAAGGAAAAGAAAAGTCATCTGCGTTTAAATCTCGCAGTGCGATCCATCGAAATGATTCTTCATTGTCCACGAGTTGTTTAAAATCAAAAGGCTTTTCGGATGATTTAAAGCGTTGTTCTTCTTTCAACCTTGCTTTGTAATAAATGGCAAGTACTTGATCGCTCGGATTGAATTGCGATTGAACGAGGATGTCGGTTGTATAAAAGTGCTCCGTTACTTCTATTGCTTGGCCAAGTTCTTCCACTGACTCGCGCATGGCGCCTTCCACTGTACTTTCTCCAAATTCTAACCCCCCGCCAGGTAATTTTGTGTAATGTTTGCCTCTAATAATTTCATCGGAAACCAGCAAGCCTTTTTTCTCATCTTTCAGAAGAAAATACACACGCACATTGAACCTGTTTATAACTGTTTGCATTCTTCACTTTTTTGTAGCTCTAAGCATTTCTCTTTTGCCTGGTGGGCCTTTCAATCTTTCAACAGAAAAACCTGCAGCTTCCATATTTCTGCGAACTTGCCCTTTGGCGCAATAGGTAACAAGTATTCCACCCTCTTGCATCAATGTCGCCATTTTTTCAAAAATGGATTGCTCCCACAACTCAGGCTGAACAGGCGGCCCAAATGCATCATAATACACAAGGTTAAATTTCTTATGAGTGGAAAAATCTTGAAACGATGATTGAACTTTTTCTAAAGAAAAATGATTGGTAATAGCGACAGATTCATTCCAATGCGCTTCATGAATTGAAGAAAAATAGTTCTTCAATTCATCTGAACTATCATCAGCGAAGTTGAGTGATTTGTATGTTTCTCCATCCAATGGAAACGTTTCAAGCGTTATGCAATGGGCTTTTGCATCCTTAACTAACAAGGCTTTCAGCGTAAGCCAAATATTTAATCCAGTACCAAAACCAACTTCAAGCAAGCGCACATCATTTGTTTTTTCCAGCAATTTTTCCAAACCATTTTTGATAAAAACATGTTGCGATTCTTGAACTGCTCCATGACGCGAGTGATAGGTTTCATTCAAAGAAGGAACAAAAAGAGAATGACTGCCGTCTTCAGTGATGATGACTTTTACACGCTCGTCAGATTCGCTCATATAACCTTAGTTTATCTACAAATGATGTTGGAAGAATTTCCTTTTATTGGCAAAAGAAACGCTCTATTGAACCGTTACTTTACGCAAAATTTCATTCCCATATATGGCAAAGAAACAAAGCAAATCGAAAAAAGTGACTAACGAAAAATCGTTGGCGTTTTTGGAAAAGTATATCAACAACTCTGCTCCAACAGGGTTTGAAAAGACGGGCCAACAACTTTGGCTTGATTATATCCGACCGTACATTGACACGCACATAGTGGACACGTATGGTTCCGTTGCAGGCGTTATCAATCCTGATGCGGAATATAAAGTGGTGGTGGAAGCACATGCCGATGAGATTGCATGGTTCGTACATTACATCACATCCGATGGATTTATCTACCTGCGTAGGAATGGTGGTAGCGACCACATGATTGCTCCAAGTAAACGCGTAAATATTTACACTGAAAAAGGTATTGTGAAGGGCGTGTTTGGATGGCCTGCTATACATGTGCGTGAGCCCGGTAAAGAAGATGCGCCAAGCATGAAAAATATTTTCCTTGATGTAGGTTGTGTTACGAAAGATGAAGTAGAAAAACTCGGTATTCATGTCGGTTGCGTTTGCACCTTTGAAGATGAGTTTATGATTTTCAACAATCGTTACTACTTGGGTCGTGCCCTTGATAACCGCATTGGTGGTTTCATGATTGCGGAAGTAGCTCGTATGTTGAAGGAAAACAAAGACAAGCTTCCGTTTGGTGTTTACTTCACGAACTCAGTGCAAGAAGAGATTGGTTTACGCGGTGCTGAGATGATTGCTCATCGTATCAAACCAGATGTTGCGATTGTAACGGATGTGTGTCATGATACACAAACTCCGATGATGAATAAAATTGTGAACGGTGATTTTGCATGCGGAAAAGGCCCGGTAGTTAGTTATGGACCTGCAGTGCAAAACAACTTGCTCAAGCATATTATTGACAATGCAGAGAAAGAAAAGATTCCATTCCAGCGCGCGGCTGTATCGCGCAGTACAGGCACGGATACTGATGCCTTTGCTTACAGCAATGCAGGTGTTGCAAGTGCTTTGATTTCATTGCCATTGCGCTATATGCATACTACAGTGGAGATGGTTCACATGGAAGATGTGGAAAATGTGATTAAGTTGATTTATCATTCTCTAAAGTCTATCAAGAACAAGCAAGACTGGAGATACATTAAATAATAAAGCTTTAGATGCGTGAGTTGTGCTTTATTTTTGAAGTGATAACTCACGCATTTTCTTTTCTATAAAATCAAACGATGGACTTCTTCACAGAAAATCAGGAATTGCTTATCTATATAGGAGCGGCATTAGTTGTATTAATTACGGGCTATTTCAAATTCAGGTATGAGATTGCATTTCTTTTTTCCAAGAAGGAAACAGAAGGAACGATTACCAACTGGATGTCTTCCACTGAGGACGGTAAGCGCTATTTCTACCCGATGATTGAATACTATACTTTGGAACATACCAAAATCACTTTTCGTGCGGAAGAACGCAGCGAGGGAAAACCGATGTATGAGCCAGGCACCAAAGTCATCGTGAAGTATCTTCCTAAAAAACCTGATGTGAGGAAGGTGGTTTATCCTTCTTGAAGAGCAATAGATTTCCCCTCCATCAACGACTTTAATATCCCAATCGCTTTTGGAAGCTGTGTGACGTTATCAAAAGAGAAGCGAAGGCTACTGTCTTTTTCATACATCTTTCCTGCTGTAGGATTTTGTTTGATGAATTCTAAAACGTTGGTGAATTTTTCGCTTTGATAGAAGGGTGAATTTTCTTTGGTGATGAAGTAGCCAATCATTTTCCCGCTTTTTAAAACAAGCTTTTCAAAACCTATTTCACGTGCGAGCCAACGAAGGCGCATGGTTTCTATCAACGATTGTGTTGGTCTTGGAATTTCGCCAAAACGATCGACAAGGTTGTTGGTGAAGGAGGTCATTCCTTCTTCGGTATTGATATCATCGAGTTCTTTATACAAGGCGATACGCTCGGTGATGCTGCTTACATAAGCATCTGGGATGAGAATTTCGAAGTCGGTTTCGAGCACGGTTTCTTTCACAAAGTTTTCTGTCTTCTTGATTTCTTCTTCATACAAATCTTTGAAGTGCTCTTGTTTTAATTCATCAATGGCTTCGTTCAAAATCTTCTGATAGGTCTCAAAACCAATGTCGTTGATGAAGCCGCTTTGTTCGCCACCGAGCAAGTTACCTGCCCCTCGAATATCCAAGTCGCGCATAGCGATGTGCAAGCCCGAACCCAAATCGCTGAATTGCTCAATGGCCTGCAAACGTTTGCGTGCATCATCGGTAAGCAGGTGAAGCGGTGGCGAAAGGAGGTAGCAAAATGCTTGCTTATTATTTCTACCAACACGACCACGAAGCTGATGCAAATCGCTCATGCCAAAATGATGCGCATCGTTGATGATGATGGTGTTTGCATTGCTGATATCGATACCGCTTTCAACAATAGCGGTGCTGACTAAAACATCAAAAGCGCCTTCGATAAAATTGCTCATTACATCTTCAAGTTCATCACCTTTCATTTGTCCATGTGCCATACCAACGCGTGCATCAGGACATAGGCGTTGAATCATTCCTGCAACTTCTTTCAAATTTTGTACACGATTGTGGACGAAGAAAATTTGTCCGCCACGTTGAATTTCATAACTCACTGCATCGCGCACAACTTCTTCGTTGAATGGACGCAGTTCCGTTTGAATAGGATGACGGTTTGGTGGTGCGGTTTGAATGATGGACAAATCGCGAGCACCCATCATAGAGAATTGCAATGTTCTTGGAATAGGCGTGGCAGTAAGTGTTAGCGTATCAACATTGGAGCGAAGTGTTTTTAATTTATCCTTTACTGCAACACCAAATTTTTGTTCTTCATCTATGATAAGCAAACCCAAATCTTTGAACTTTACTTTCTGACCAACGAGGCCATGAGTGCCTACCAAGATGTCTATTTCACCTTTCTCTAACTTCTTCAAAGTATCGCTCAATTGCTTTGCTGTTTTGAAGCGATTCATGTAATCAACCTTCACGGGAAAGTCTCTGAAGCGAGCGGAGAAACTTTTGTAATGCTGCAATGAAAGAATGGTTGTAGGAACGAGAACAGCTACTTGTTTGCCGTCTGTGGCTGCTTTGAAAGCCGCGCGCATGGCTATTTCTGTTTTACCAAAACCAACATCACCACATACCAATCTATCCATAGGCGATTCGGCTTCCATGTCTTCTTTCACTGCTTGCGTTGCTTTCAATTGGTCGGGTGTATCCTCATACATGAATGAAGCTTCAAGCTCTGTTTGCAAATACGTATCAGGATGATAAGCGAAGCCTTTTGTTGCTTTTCTTTTTGCATACAGCTTTATCAAATCGAAAGCAATCTCTTTGACTTTGGTTTTTGTCTTGCGCTTAAGATTTTGCCAAGCGTTGCTACCAAGCTTGTCCATGCTTGGTGCTGCGCCATCTTTCCCTACATATTTTGATATGCGATGCAGTGAGTGAATGCTTACATAAAGAATGTCACCACCTTTGTATGTGAGTCGAATGGCCTCTTGCTCCTTTCCATTTACATCAATTTTTTGCAAGCCCGCAAACTGACCGACACCATGATCTATGTGCACCACATAATCTCCAGGCTGCAATGCCATGATTTCTTTAATGGTGATGGCCTCTTTACTTTTCTTAAAACCTTCCTTCAAACGGAAGCGGTGATAACGCTCAAAGATTTGATGGTCGGTATAGAGAAGAACCTTGTTTTCCTTGTCCACAAAGCCTTCTGAGAGCTCAACGGTTATCGGAGAAAAGTTTACGATGTGGTCCTTATCATCAAAAATTTGATATAGACGCTCTATCTGTTTTGGCTGACCGGCAGCGATGATATTGTCATAACCAGCCTTCGCATTATTGGCAAGATTGGTACTGAGCAAATCGAAATTCTTGTTGAAAGCAGGTTGCGGCTCCATATCGAACGCGATGGTTTGTCCATTTACAAACTTGCGCTGGATACCAAATTCAACAATGGTGCGCACTTCCAATTGACGCTGCAATTCGTGACGCGTGACATACAATTCCTCTGGCTTTTGATTGGTCATTACACCGCTGAGCTTTTCGTATTGGCGTTGCGTTTTATCCAACTCAATATCCACCTTGCTCAAAGCACCTTCGGTATCTTTTATCCAAACAATAGCATCGCTTGACATAAACTCAAGGAAAGAAACGCGCGCTTCTTCAGTCGCTTGTTTTGTCACGTTGGGAACAATCGTTGCCTTCGTCATCTTCGCAACACTCAGTTGCGTATCGGGTTCGAACTTGCGAATGCTGTCCACTTCATTTCCGAACAACTCGATGCGATACGGATGATCATAGCTGAAAGAAAATATATCGATGATACCACCGCGCACTGCGTATTGACCCGGTTCATAGACGTAGTCCACTTTTTCAAAGCCGTACGCTTGCATCCATTCATCTACAAACTCCAAATCCAAACTATTGCCTTGAATGATTTCGAACGTGGCACTTTCAAGGTCTTTGTGCGTGATTACTTTTTCTGCAATGGCTTCGGGATAGGTTATAACCACAGTGAAATCGCTGGAGTCCGATTGCTTTTGCAAAGCATTGAGCACTTCGGCACGCATAGCCACATTGGCATTATCAGTTTGCTCAATCTCGTATGCTACCCGCGCGCTGCGCGGAAAGAAGAACAATTGACCACCTTCGGGTTTAGCGAGAGCCACATTGATATCGTTGCCTTTGCTCTGCAAGATGTTCTCTAAATCGTTGAGGAAATAGGCCGCTTCTTCCTTGTCGGGTAAAACGAAAATGTGCTTGCCACGTTGCTTTTGCAATACACCTGAAGCCACAAATGCGGCAGCCGAACCCACGATTCCCTTGGCATGAATCTTTGAGGAACGGCTTGCTGTTTCGCTAGCAATAGCAAGTGTTTTGGGATGAGAAGCGTATCTCGACAACAAATCTGATATGAACATGTAGAAAATAGTTTAACCCCGTTGGGGCTCAACGGGGTTTTTAAAATTCGGTGCAAAATTAGCGCAACGCAATCATCAATTCATTTTGGATAATAGCAGTTTGTATAGAAGTTTGTGCCGTGTCAAAAGAGAGTTCTTCGCTAGAAAAAATATTACCTGCATCGCTCATGCAAGAGCATGTTTTCATTTTGGCATCGCACAACGAAGCTGGAAAAAATCTTGTGGCACTTGGCCAAGAAGAAGAATTTGTACTGAATGAATCAAGTGAAAATGCTTTGCGCGATTTTCAGCATTGGTTGGACAAACGCAAGGATTGGTCGTTTGGATTTATTTCTTATGATGTCAAAAACTGCATTGAAGATTTAGAATCGAGGCATCCAAAACATTCTGAATTTCCATTGATTCATTTTGTAAGACCAAAAATTGTTGTTGAGTTTGATGTTGCAAATGGTGAGGTAAAGATTCTGAAAGGTGCGAATCATTTGAAAGGACATTCTTCATTTGATGATGGTATAAGAAGTTTGTTTGCAAAAGGCGATTCAACAACACCTTCTCAAAAGAATGTGTTGCTACCACGAATAACTAAACAGCAATACATAAAGGCTGTAAATAAACTTCAACAGCACATTCATCAAGGTGATATTTACGAGGTCAATTATTGTCAAGAGTTTTTTTCGGAGCAAAAATTAGAACATCCATTTGCAACATGGCAGCGATTGAACACCAGAACTGAAGCACCTTTTTCATCTTTCATTCAAACGGGTAATAAGTATTTGCTTAGTGCATCGCCTGAACGATTTTTAAAGAAGGAAGGAAACAAAATCATTTCACAACCTATCAAAGGAACTATCAAACGCGGCAAGACTGAGCAAGAAGAAATACAACTTAAATACGAGTTGTTGCACAGTGAAAAGGAACGCTCGGAGAATGTGATGATCGTTGATTTGGTAAGAAATGATTTGTCTAAATCAGCAAAGCGCGGCACTGTGAAGGTAGATGAGTTGTTCGGTGTTTATACGTTTAAAACGGTGCATCATCTTATCTCAACTGTAAGCGGTGAACTGAAAGACAATACCACATTCACACAACTTCTCAAAGATACTTTTCCGATGGGAAGCATGACGGGCGCTCCGAAAATTAAGGCCATGAAATTGATTGATGAACATGAATACTCACGCAGAGGTTTGTATTCGGGTAGCGTTGGTTATATCACTCCCGAAGGCGATTTTGATTTCAATGTTGTTATCCGCAGCATTACTTACAATGCCGTCAAACCTTACATCAGTTGTAGTGTTGGAAGCGCAATTACTGCGCTAAGTGACCCAGAAAAGGAATATGATGAATGCCTGTTAAAAGCGGAGGCTATTATTCAATCATTGTCGTAACCAATTGCGCTTGAAAATTTTTACGATTGGGAATAAATAAATGATTTTGCGTTCCTATTCTCTTATCCAAACATGAAGATATTCTTTAGAAGAAAAATAGTTATGCGTTCACTTTGGATGCTTGGCGTGCTGTTTGTGCTTTTGAATTTAATGTGTTTCTTTCATGCTTACAAGCTCACTCACTTTGATGATGCGAGCGTTGTAAAGACAAAACGTGCTTAAAAACTCACTGCTTCCGAAAAAATAAAAGCGGCCTTCTTTGGTGTCAATAATCCAAAGCCCATCAACAGAAGTAAGCCTAATTCAAATTTCAATTCCATCTATATTCAAAGCAATGCAAAGCTCGAATGTTGGGATATGCCTGTCGCAAAGCCAAAAGGAACAGTGGCGTTCTTTCATGGTTTTGGCGGAAGTAAATCTTCGATGATAGAAGCAGCCGAAGCTTTTAACGAAATGGGCTATTCTGCCTTTCTTGTTGACTTCATGGGTAGCGGTGGTTCGGATGGAAATCAAACAACCATTGGTTATGACGAAGCCAAAAACGTCACTGATGTTTTCAATTATCTGCACCAGAGAGGAGATAAAAAAATTATGCTTTATGGTTGTTCCATGGGCTCGGCTGCCATCATGAAAGCTGTTGCCGAAAAAAGTGTGCACCCAACTAAAATCATGTTGGAATGTCCCTTTGCCACCATGTCCGAAGCCGTTGGTGTTAGGCTTAGCTCCATGAAAGTTCCGCAATATCCTTTTCGTCCCTTACTAATGTTTTGGGGTGGAGTACAAAATGGATTCAATGCTTTCTCACATAACCCTGAAGATTATGCCAAGCAAATTACTATTCCCACATTGATGATGTATGGCAAGCGTGACATCAGAGTAACACTGGAAGAAACAGAACGCATCTACAACAATCTACCTGGGAAAAAGCAACTAGCCATTTTTGAAAATGGCGGACACGGGAGATACCTTGATAGATGCAAAGAAGAGTGGATACGAGATATAAGAGCTTTTCTTAAAGTAAGTATCACTCCTTCACAAACCTTCTCACCAAAGTCTTGCCTGACTTCACCTCTGTAAGACGAAGTAGATAAACACCTTCTGATAAAGCTGAAGTATCAATAGTATGGAAACCCGTATTGTTAAATTGATTTGACAAGACTGATCTTCCGGAAATATCCATTACCTGTATGTTATAATTACAGTAGTCAGGATTCAACTGAAGATTCAAATGATGCCTTGCGGGATTAGGGTAAACGAGACAATAAACCTCGTTTTCCAATTCTCCTACTGACGATGGATTATCATATTTCATCAATGCACCAGTTATACCAACAGCATAACCAAGTGATGACGAGTAAAAAGTCATCCTCGTCAATCTATTTTCCAAAGGATAGTAAAATTCCCAAGTAAGACCTCCGTCATCAGTCGCCAAAATAGTTGCCGAATTTTCATCCACATCCCCGCCAACGACAAAGGCATTATTGCCATCATAGAATTTAACGGAAGATAAATAATCGGTTACGCCTCCATCAATAGTTGACCAGAGATTACCTCCATTGGTGGTTTTGATTATAGTTCCCCCGGAACCTATAACCAATCCATTATCATTATCAGAGAAATCCAATTCAAACATAAGAACACCTAAACCCGTGGGCACTAAAGTCCAGCTGTTTCCTCCGTTGATTGTTTTATATACATCGCCATCATAATTAGATGCAAAACCTATTTGAGATGACAAAAACCTCAAGCTGCCTATTACATCTGGAGAGCTTAGCGACAGGGCCGTCCATGAAACGCCCCCATTGGTCGTTTTATATATTTTTCCCGATAAACCAGAAACCCCTCCGCTTGCATAACCAATATTACTATCAACAAAAGCAATTCCTCTAAAATGAAAGTTCGCTGGCAGTCCTGATGGAGTGACACTTATCCAACTTTGTCCTCCGTTGATTGTTCTCAGCATCGTGCCATTGTTTCCTATAACTAAACCCTTATCGGCATCAAAAAAATAAATGTTGAACAAGGCAAGATTGACACCTGAATTTAGGGTGCTCCAATTGACTCCGCCATTTATTGATTTTTTTATCAATCCATCTGACCCACAGATATACACCACGTCTTGAGTTGGCGCTGAAACACCCCATAAATCAGTATTCGTACCACTCTGAATACTGTACCAATTCTCAAATTGTGCGATTGACGAGGATGCAATACTAAGTAGACAAAAGAAGGTGGAAAGTTTAATGATGTTTTTCATGTTCGTATAAGAGCTGAAAGCCAAATTTAATCGATTGGATTCCATTGCTAGTTAGTGTTTGGCCGAACAACTCGTGTTTATTCCTTCACAAACCTTCTCACAACAAACTGTCCGCTATTTGAATCCATAAGACGCAAAAGATAAACGCCCTCAGACAAATCAGAAATACTAAGCGAGTGAAAGCCTGAATTATTAAATTGCTCCTCCATCACCAACCTTCCAGCAATATCCAATATTTGAGCTGTGTAGAGATTATAATCAGGATTCATTTGAAGATGCAACTCATTCTTCGCAGGATTTGGATAGAGCGCTGCTAAAGGAACAGACTCTTCTTCCACCCCGATCCAATCAGGCATTCCGGATTTAAAGACCGGCCGCAACATCAATGAGCCTTGGATAGAACTTGAACTCCAAGAACCGCTTCCGCCCAATTGATAAAACAATTTTGTGGCGTTGGCATTCGTGTTTTTATCCAAGCCGATGTTCAACGATACATTGTTCTGTTGAACCCAGCCAATATAAAATTGTCCGGTGACTTCGATTGGTTCATCTAAGCGATAAAAAGCAAATTGGTTGGGTCCGCCTTCAGAAAAATATTGCGGCTCCTGAAATGTAAAATTTTCTGAAATAATACTACCGGGAACTCCGCCTCCTTGACCCCAAGCTTGCAAAAAGAATGTTTGATTATCCGCCAAATACATAAAAGGGATATGGTACATATATACTCCGTAAAGGGTGTCAGTAACCTCTGCTGTATATCGAACAGCTACTTTGCCGCCCGTGCTTTCCAGTCCATAAGCCCTCTCAGCTGTTCCATCATCATATGAATAATAATTGTAGAACTTTTGATTATAGCACATCGTGTCATTTGCTAGTTGAGCATCGGTTGGGTCATGATATACGCAAACTTCAAATTCCGAATTTTCTGCATCACTAGAGTTAAAAACAAAGCCTTCCGTTGAAACAGTTTTCTCCAATTCACGATGGTCATTACTTTGTCCGTCCACCAAGTTTTCTCCCAATTTAATCTGCACCCCGTTGTGCTTCACATTCCATCTAGTTACAATATTTTTTGTCGGGCCTAAGTTCCTTTGATAATAGCTAAACTCATCTTTCATAAAGAATGTAGGATTTGAAAGAAAGTGTGTCCACGGAACTGCTGTATAATCGAAATCAAGTAATGTATTTACCAGGTATTGCTGGGCTACTTCTTCATAGTCAAAGGTGGTTTGATTAAAGTCTTCTGTCAGATACACATAGTCAATATGCCAATGATCCATCGCACCCATTTTCGTTCCTTTATTAATGAAACGGAAACGAAATCCATCTTGCAAATAAATTTCATCACTCACGTGAAGCAGTACGCGCGTAAACTGATCGGTAACATCTGATACATCCGTTTGCCAAACTCTAAACCATTCGCCATTGTTTAGCGGTGTGAAAAATTCAAGTGTGAGCGAATCTCCTTGACTAAATATAGCGTCTCCTTCAGGTTTATTACCCAAACCACCGACTTCATAATGAAACATTAGATAAACGCTATCAGCATCAGTATATCCCGAAAGGTTAATGGGTAATGAGGTAAGCGAATCGCAAGGTCCCCAAGGCAAGTTGACATCGACAATGCCTGTAAAATAGGTGGTGTCAATGTATGGTCTGCCATTGCTTTTCATTCCATCTAAAGTTGCCACACCAATAGTCAATGGAGAAATGGGATAGGTAGAATTGATATATGCGCTGTTGTCGCTCCAACGCTGCCACTCTATTGGAATATTAGGATCATTTGTAGGCAATGAGTAACGAGAGAAGTCATCAAAAAAAGGAAGAGAAAGCGAATTGCGATTGCCTGATTGAAGTCGTTGCGGAAAACGACCTTCCTTCTCATGTCTTTGGATTTGTTCAATAGAATAGGGCATGGCTGATTCCACCTCGTATTGAGACCAAATAACCGAGTTGTATAAAACAAACAGTACAACAACGGCTAAATACTTAAAATTCATTATTCAATTAAAAAATTAAGGCACGCTCAAAGTATCATTTGAGCATGGCGTATTGTATAACCACAAATCTACAATCCGGCCGGGTGTTACCCCCAAAATAGGGTCGGCTTCCGGATCTTGCTTACAAACGTGAAAAGCGGCAGAATCTTGTGATGTCGGGTGAATTATTTCTGGCTCAAATCGGCAGTTACAAACAAGATTCATTGTCTGCAGAAGTTCTTCTGCTTCAGCGCATGTTTTACCCCGCAAATCCGGCACTGTTACTCTTGAATTAGCTGATCGGCCTATTACAAGCTTCACCTTGCTCCCACGAGGAATTTCATAATCAGGGTTTATCTTTTTACCTGCATAAGTCACTCTTATAATACTACCAGCCATGGTATTATTATCCTCATACAAGGTGTCAAAATCAATGCCTTTGTTGGCCAACTTAATCATGGCCACAGTAGCAAAATCTCCTTCTTTAACCCCAACTTTCTCCATGGGTGGAGAAAAACGATAGATGGTCAAAAAGACTTGTCTTCCTTCTTTCACTTGGCTTTCTGCTGAAGGATTCTGATCCAAAACAGTACCCGGAACAGCTTTCCGGTCATAAATGCTATCGATTACCAAGTATTCCAAATCACGGTCGTCCAATGAGGAATAAGCCTCTTCCAGCTTCATGCCCCTCAATTCCGGAACAGAAACAAACTCACCATGATCGGTGTACCATCTGAGCCAAAACCACGAAACGCCAATCAAAACGGCATATAGAACACCAATTTTTAAAATTGCTTTTCGGAATACCGGAGTTTTGATGTAACTAAAAAATGACATACAAAAATTGAAGAGGTCAAACTTAAACCACAGAACAATTCATCTTCTATGTTTATTGTAAATGAAATTAAGAGCAGGCCATGCAAAAACTATGAATGCAAAATCTTTAAACTCCTTTATGAACATCAACGGCTTACCGTGTTTAGTTTTGTCCTATGGTTTATGAAGCTTCCCTTTCTGGAATTTTGAGGATTATTTTATGGATAATAGCCATCTCTTTTCTTCTAAGATTAATTGCAAGATTGGCACTACCCTATGTGATGAAAAGGGCAGAAGAAAATATGCGACAAAAGATGAATGATTTTCAGAATAGCCAACGCCCAACTCGCAATGAGGGCGATGTGTCTATTGATAACGGTCGCAAATCAAGCCAGAATAAAAACCGCGATGGTGAATTTGTTGATTATATCGAAATTAAAGACTGAGGACATCAACTACGAGTTTACAAAATTCCAAAGCATCGCTAACTTCCACCCCAAATCTCTTTTGATACATATTTCTTTTACAAAAAAGTATGAAGTCATTTTTTATTAAAGCCCTACCTCATGCGGTTGCAGTAATTGTCTTCGCTATTATTTCGGTTACATTTTTTTCCCTTATCGGGGACGAGTATGCACTAAAACAATCAGACATCCAGCACATTATGGGCATGGGTAAAGAAATTAATGATTATCGCATGATGCATAACGGTGAAGAAGCGCTGTGGAGCGACAACATGTTTGGAGGAATGCCTGCCTATCAAACCGGGGTTCGTTATCCATCCAATGTTTTCTCGTACATCGAGCCGGCATTAAAACTAGGCTTGAACGGAGCTATTGGAACGCTGTTCATGTGCATGTTAGGCTTCTATATTTTTTGTCTGTGTGTTCGTGTCAATCCTTGGTTAGGTATTGCAGCAGCAGTTTCTTTTGGATTATCAACTATTAATATTCTCTACCTAGGTGCCGGGCATACCTCTAAGGTGAATGCAATCGGTTACATGGCTCCTATTCTTGGAGGCTTGTTACTCGCATTTCGTGGCAAATGGGTTTTGGGAAGCGCTGTATTTGCCCTTTTCATGACACTTCATCTACGAGCCAATCACCTTCAAATGACTTATTATTTAATGATGTTGCTTGGTGCAGTTGCGCTTGCCGAAGTGATAAAACTTGTATTGAAGAAAGAACTCGTTTATGCGCTGAAAACCTCTGCATTGTTACTGGTGGCAACGATTATGGCAGTGCTATCCAATGCCGGAAACCTTATGACCACTTATGAATATAGTAAGTTAACCACGCGCGGCAAGTCGGAGTTGACTATGACCAAAGACGGTGCGGCAAAGGAATCTTCGGATAGTCAGGGGTTAAAAACGGATTATATACTTGAGTACAACATGGCTCCCGGGGAGCCTTGGTCAATGGTGATTCCAAATGCAAAGGGAGGCTCGTCTATGGTGAGTCTTGCAGACAATAAAGAAGCATTGCAGCAAGCCGACCGTAAAACGCGAGAACAACTCAAAGGATTTCCGCAATACTGGGGCGAGCAAGGTGCTTCTGCTGGTGCGTTCTACTTTGGTGCAGCCATGATGTTCCTGTTCGTTCTAGCACTCATCTTTATAAAAGACAGCATTAAATGGCCTTTCCTAATCCTTAGTATCCTCGCCATCTTCTTAGCCATGAAAAATATGCACGGGCTGAATGATTTCTTCATTCACAAATTCCCTATGTACAACAAATTCAGAGATACTAAGATGATGTTGGTGCTGATACAAATAATGGCTCCGGCACTTGGCGTACTCTTTATTGACCAACTCATTAAATCTGAAATTACTCCCAAGCTGCGCAAGTCACTTTGGATTGGGTCCGGTGCGCTATTGTTCATCTTCATACTCGTTATGGCTTCTCCTAATATGACAGGGCCATTCATTTCGTCCGCTGAGGTTGAATACTTGGACAATGCCCGAACTCAATACAAGGGACAAGCAGACACACTGAGCATGATTGACTCGATTGAAGATTCCTTAGTTGATACCAGGCATTTCATATTCCGCCAAGATGCCCAACGCAGCCTACTATGGATATTGTTTGCCGTTGTTTTGGTCGTGATGGCATCGTTGAAAAAACTCAATGTGTATGTTGCTGCATCTGTACTATCGATTGTTTGCGCTATTGACATGTGGAGTGTATCCTCGCGCTATATGAATGAGAGCAAGGTCAAAAATCCTCAAACCGGAAAACAAGAATATCGTCATTATGCCAAGATTGACGATATGGCGATTCCCTACAGCCCCGACCAATGCGACTTATTTATTCTTGAAAAAGAAAAAGAAAACGTTGCAAATTTCGATGGGATAAAAGGTCAGCTGCTCAATGAAATGCTTGCCAACAAGCCATACAGCCAAGTAAAAGACAAGAAAAAGCTTGAGTATGCAGCGGCTTTTGGGGCTTTGGGGCTTAATACAGATTATCGCGTTTTGCTGGCCAATCCGGCAGTCTTTTCAGAGGCGAGCATGCCTTATTTTCATAAAAGCATTGGTGGTTATCATGCTGCAAAGCTGAAGATTTACCAAGAGGTGATCGATTTTTACCTTCAAGATGAAATTGTTGCATTGAACCAAGCTTTGCAAACCCGTAGTAAAGACACGGTGGATACGGCTCTTCAAAATCTTCAGGTATTGAATATGCTCAATACGCGCTACATCAAGTATGCGGGCGAGGCTCCTCCTTTGGATAATAGTATGAATGCTTTTGGCAATGCTTGGTTTGCGAAAGACATTCAATTCATGCCAACGGCAGATGCTGAGATGGCCGCTCTTGCAACCGCGGATTTAAGAAATACCGCATTGGTGCGCGACAGTTTTAAGGGCGTGGTAAAACCAACCCAAGGATTAGACTCAACAGCAACTGTCTCATTGACTAGTTATGGCACCAAAAGACTAATCTTTTCATCTAAAAGCAACGTAGAAGCACCCGCCATCTTTAGTGAGATTTATTACCCTGAAGGATGGATTTGTCGAATAGATGGAAATGAAGTTCCGGTGTTTAAGGCAAACTATATTCTGCGTGGAGTTCAAGTCCCTGCAGGTGAGCACCAAATTGAATGGAGCTTTGAACCGGCTTCATATTCAAAAGGAACAACCATCAATTACATCGGTTCTATCTCGATACTTATGTTCGTGCTGCTCATCTTCGGTCTCAATCTGAAGAACGAGGTTTTGAAGCAATAATATCTGCTCAAAAATTCTAACAGCATGTCGTGCCGCCCCATCGAGAGAAGGCGACCCTCATCGCTATACGCAATGCTGCTAAGGCTGAAGCTTTCTATAGGGAAGAGCAACTTTGCAGAACAATCCCTTATTTTTTTAGATAAAACTATCTTTTGTGAGGCTTAAGCCTTTGAAGCGCGCAAAACTGTCCCTTTTCGTTCGTTTTGGTCAGCCGACCATTCATTTTGGTCAGCTCACCAGCGGTTTTGGTCAGCCGTCCGACAATTTTGACAATAAGATGAATGCGTGGCTCATCATTATAGTTCCACCGCTGTCCAAAACATTGGAATTGGAGACGGAAGTAACATTTTAAGCGAGCGCTATTATATAGTCAATTTCTCTCCAACTTTTTGGTCAGAAAGTAATTTCCCTCAATCAAAATCCGGTGGATGGCTCGGATTAAATGATTGACTGAAAGTTCTCGGAAAAGAAAAAGGCTGCTCAATAAGAACAGCCTTTTATATGGAAGAAAAATAAAATTCTATTAATGTGCGTGCTCACCCGGACGCATCGGAACGTTTTGTGGAATAAACTCCTCTTCACGCTCAGGATTGTTGTAATCATAAGCCCAACGGTGAACCTCAGGCAAAGCACCGGGCCAGTTACCATGGATATGCTCCACAGGCGTTGTCCATTCCAACGTATTAGACTGCCATGGGTTCTGAGTAGCCTTCTTACCATAATAGGCACTATGGAAGAAGTTAAAGATGAACAGCAATTGAGCGGCTCCACCTATGATAGCGAAAGTGGAAATCACAGGGTTGAGGTCCATTACCCAATCTAAGAATGGGAATTCTGAATAGTCGTAGTAACGTCTTGGCGCACCTGCCATACCCACAAAGTGCATCGGGAAGAACACGCCATATCCGCAGATAAGCGTAAGCCAAAAGTGCGCATAACCAAGTTTGTTGTTCATCATGCGGCCAAACATTTTTGGGAACCAATGATAAACTCCACCAAGCATACCAAAGATGGCTGAAAGTCCCATTACAATATGGAAGTGCGCAACTACAAAGTAAGTATCGTGGACATTCACATCAAGTGCAGAGTCCGCAAGAATGATACCGGTAAGACCACCTGTAACGAAGGTTGACACAAGGCCCACCGAAAATAGCATGGCGGGCGTGAAGCGAATATTTCCTTTATAAAGCGTGGTGATATAGTTGAACGCTTTTACCGCAGATGGTATCGCAATAAGGAGCGTTGTGAAAACGAACACCGAACCAAGGAATGGATTCATACCCGTTACATACATGTGGTGTCCCCATACGATGAACGAAAGGAAACCAATAGCCAGGATAGAACCCACCATCGCCTTATAACCAAAGATTGGTTTGCGCGAGTTGGTAGCAATGATTTCAGATGAAATACCAAGAGCCGGAAGAAGTACGATATAAACCTCCGGGTGACCAAGGAACCAGAACAAGTGTTGGAACAATAGTGGCGAACCACCCGTTACGTCCAGCGCTTCACCTTGAATAAATATATCAGATAAATAGAATGCTGTTCCAAAACCTCGGTCCATTAACAGCAATACAACTGCGGATACAAGAACCGGGAATGATAAAATACCGAGAATAGCTGTAACCAAAAGCGCCCAAACTGTCAGAGGAAGACGAGTCATGCTCATTCCTTTAGTACGCAGGTTGATAATAGTTACTACGTAGTTCAAACCACCTAACAATGAAG
>Ga0209572_1000748_pt1 | contig 37388 bp, 31 predicted proteins | sample EBPBio232012_DNA_FD_185867 | JGI IMG/M metagenome (GOLD analysis project Ga0209572, IMG submission 185867) | Wastewater treatment Type I Accumulibacter community from EBPR Bioreactor in Madison, WI, USA - Reactor 1_1/23/2012_ DNA (SPAdes)... | ecosystem: Engineered > Bioreactor > EBPR >...
TTCCGGTTCCTTCTTAGGGTCTTCACCGTATTCGTTCGCTTCCCAGTCGCCTTCCATTATCATATAGATGAGCAACCATATACCACCTATGGCCGGTATCAAACGCACAAGCAGTTCTGTTCCCGCAGAGGGAGAGGGCGCAGTTTGTTCTCCAAGAGAAAAGGGTGATATCAGGATGAAAAGAATTATCCATGATATAATGGTAGGAATGATGGCAAGCAGAAGCCACCACGCACTTCTTCCGGTATCGTGCAACCTGCGCACCATCACTGCGGCATGGGGCAAAACCGTGGCCACGGTATAAATGGGCATCAGGTAGAAACTTTTACCACCTGGATAATCTGAGAGTTGTAAGAGAATGTCAATGCCTCCAAGCACCAGCATGATAAGAAGATGAAAGAGGATAAACATCCAGTACTCTTTTCTGCGCGCCCTTCCACCAAAGTTGGCGTATTGCTTCAACACACGGATATACCATTTCATAGTTTGATATGCTATTAAGTAAGGTGACGAATGTATTACCTCTTGAAGACATTGAACATTTGAGGATACCCATTTTGGTAGAATAAAAAAGGACGAAGATTAACTCCGTCCTCTTCAAGGGGCTTCCAATTATTTCAGTTAGGCTATAACTTAATTCTCTGGTTTTATGCTTGCAAACAAATACTCGCGGTTCATGCGGTTGATGTTTTCAAGTGAAATATTCTTAGGACATTGCACTTCACATGCTCCAATGTTTGAGCAATTGCCAAATCCTTCTTCGTCCATTTGTTTTACCATATTGAGAACACGTGCTTCTCTTTCTACTTGTCCTTGCGGTAACAAAGCAAGCTGAGAAACTTTTGCACTCACAAACAACATGGCGCTTCCGTTAGGACAGGTTGCAGCGCACGCACCACAACCAATACAAGTAGCCGCATCAAAAGATTTATCGGCATCTACTTTCGGAATAGGAATCGCATTCGCATCCAATGTTCTTCCTGATGTGTTGACAGAAACGAATCCACCGGATTGAATGATACGGTCAAAAGCACTGCGGTCAACCATCAAATCTTTAATCACAGGGAAGCCCTCGCTTCTCCATGGTTCGATATAGATAGTATCACCGGAGTTGAAGGAACGCATGTGCAATTGACAAGTAGTAACGCCACGGTTTGGGCCATGTGCCTCACCATTGATAAACATGCTGCACATACCGCAAATACCTTCACGGCAATCATGGTCAAACGCAACAGGATCGTCTCCTTTTTCTACCAAATCATTGTTGAGCACGTCAATCATTTCAAGGAAAGACATATCAGGTGATACATCGCTCACTTTGTACTCAACTATTTTTCCTGAGTCATTGGCGTTTTTCTGTCTCCAGATTTTCAACGTCAAATTCATATTTCCACTCATCTTATTTAGGATTGTAGGATTATCTTATTTATAGCTACGAGCTTGAACTTTGATGTTCTCGTAAATCAAATCTTCTTTGTTGAGCGTTGGGTTAGATGGATTGCCTGTCCATTCCCAAGCGGCAACATATTTATAGTTCTCGTCATCACGCAAGGCTTCACCTTCTTCCGTTTGATACTCCTCACGGAAGTGGCCACCACAACTTTCATTTCTATTCAATGCATCAAGACACATCAATTCTCCCAAGTCAATGAAGTCAGCAACGCGAGCTGCTTTTTCCAACTCAGGGTTCATTTCGTCAGCTTTGCCGGGAATACGAACATTCTTGTAAAACTCTTCGCGTATTTGTTTTATCTCTTCAATGGCTTCTTTCAAACCTTGTGCATTACGAGCCATTCCGCATTTATCCCACATCACTTTTCCAAGTTTTTTGTGGTAGTAATCAACGGATTTTGTACCGCCATTATTCATCAAACGATGGATGAGGTCAAGTACATTTTTTTCAGCCTCTGCAAACTCAGGTGAATCAGTAGAGATTTTTCCCGTTCTGATTTCATCCGCCAAATAATTTCCGATGGTGTATGGCAATACGAAATATCCATCAGCCAAACCTTGCATCAATGCGGATGCTCCAAGACGGTTAGCACCATGGTCGCTGAAGTTAGCTTCGCCCGCTGCATAACATCCTTTGATAGAGGTCATCAATTCATAATCCACCCAAAGCCCACCCATGGTGTAGTGCACTGCGGGATAAATCATCATTGGAGTTTTATATGGATTTTCTGCAACAATTTGCTCATACATCTGGAACAGGTTTCCGTATTTCTCTTCTACTGTTTTTGTTCCAAGTTCTATGATTTGTGCTTCTGTTGGGTTGTGAATACCTTTTATAGTAGCGGCAGTTTTTCCGTAACGAATGATAGCCGAAGAGAAGTCAAGATAAACGGCTTCACCCGTTTGGTTAACACCATAGCCCGCATCACAACGCTCTTTTGCGGCACGGCTCGCCACGTCACGAGGAACGAGGTTACCAAATGCCGGATATCTTCTTTCTAAGTAATAATCTCTGTCTTCTTCTTTGATGTCAGTTGGTTTCAGTCTTTTTGCTCGAATGGCTTCAGCATCTTCTTTCTTTTTCGGAACCCAAATGCGTCCATCGTTACGCAACGACTCGGACATCAATGTCAATTTCGATTGATGATCACCACTAACAGGAATACAAGTAGGGTGAATCTGTGTGTAGCATGGATTGCCGAATGCCGCACCGCGTTTATGTGCTTTCCAAGCAGCTGTAACGTTGCTACCCATAGCGTTGGTAGAAAGGAAGAACACGTTGCCATAGCCGCCTGTGCAAAGCACTACAGCATGCGCTGAATGTCTTTCAACTTTACCCGTAACAAGGTTACGTGCAATGATGCCACGCGCTTTTCCGCCAATCACAACCAAGTCCATCATCTCATGGCGGTTGAACATCTCAACTGTTCCTTTACCTATCTGACGAGACAATGCAGAATATGCGCCAAGCAACAACTGCTGTCCTGTTTGACCTTTTGCATAAAACGTTCTAGATACTTGTGTACCACCGAAAGAACGATTGTCCAACAATCCACCGTAATCACGAGCGAATGGAACACCTTGCGCTACACATTGGTCAATGATGTTGGCGCTAACTTCCGCCAAGCGATGAACATTGGCTTCACGCGCACGATAGTCACCACCTTTAATGGTGTCATAGAACAAACGGTAAGTGGAGTCACCATCGTTCATGTAATTCTTTGCAGCGTTGATACCGCCTTGTGCAGCGATGGAGTGCGCTCTTCTTGGAGAGTCTTGAAAGCAAAACGCTTTCACTTTATAACCCATCTCCGCAAGAGAGGCAGCAGCACTTGCCCCGGCCAAACCTGTTCCAACAATAATAACTTCTATGTTACGCTTGTTGGCAGGGTTTACAAGATGAGCGCTGTCTTTGTATTTCGTCCACTTATCGTTAAGGGGTCCTTGGGGTATTTTGGAGTCCAAATTCATTGTGTCTGACTTGTGACTTTGTTTGACTTTTTAATTAATGAGCCTTTTCTCTTATTGCTTTTATTAGGCTATCCATTCAAAGAACATGGCAATCGGCATTGCAGCAAAGACAGTGGGAACCACTACACTGAACACATCTCCAGCGAAGGCAATCGTTGTACCGTATTTTGTATAGTTGAAACCCAACGACTGAAAAGCACTTCGGAAACCGTGCAGTAAATGCCAGAATAATGAAAAGCAACCCAAAACATAGATTACAACAACCCACCAGTGTTGGAAAACGAATTTCATTTCACCAAAAAGGTCTTCATATTTCTTGCCCTCGTAAAATACATGGGCATGGTCAATGGTCAATCCTGTAATTCTTGTTCTTAACCAGAAATGATAGAGGTGCATTACAAGGAATAGCAGAATAAGCGTACCAAGCAGCGCCATGCTGCGAGAATACCACTTGCTGCTGGCATTGGCTTTTTCATAGGCATACTTGACGGGTCGAGCTTTTCTATTTTGAAAATAGAGCATCAATCCATCCACAATGTGAAGAATGAGCCCTAGAAAGAGCACAATCTCCATGGTACGGATGATGATATTGGTTCCCATGAAGTGAGCCACTTTGTTGAAAGTCATACCGCCATCGTTGAAAAAGATGGCCGCATTGACTGCGCAGTGTACTACTAAGAATGAGATAAGAAAAAGTCCGGTAAGAGACATCCAAAACTTCTTCATTAACGAACTTCCAAAAAGACCTTTAGCCATAATGCTATTGTTGGATTCTACTATTTGTGAATAACGTGCCGCGAATTTATGACCGCAGCGACTTTGGCTAATACCGTTATTTTCATTTAGACTGTTTACAGATAAATTGCCTTTTTTACGGTCATTACCGTATTTCAACAGGGGTTGAGTAATCGTTCATTTGCGGCCTACAATTCTGGCTCTTCAACCAAGCTAAGAATAAAAGACTCCCAACATTTGCCGTTTGATTCGCTTTGAGGTTATGTTCACACGGCAAGGGAGTCTTTTTTTTGTCTATGTAAATCAGTGACTTCCACTTTTTTTTCTAAAAAATGAAACATTCAACCTTGCAAGTGGCGTTAAAGACCATGTAAGTTCTCATGTAGAGAGATATTAGATAGTTTAATTGTTTTCATTTATTCCATGAAGGCTGCTCAACGGAGCGGCCTTTTTGGTTTTTTGGTCATCTCGTACCCCGAATCGTCTTAGCTTTCCCCTATGCAATTTGTGAAAAACACTTATTTCAATGATAACGATGTGGCTGAATTGGCTTGGGCTATTGGTTCATCGCCATTAATGAATAATTCTGCTTCAAAAGACAAGTATAATATTTTGGGAGAAGAATGGTTTGAGACGCAATTCGGCTTGCATGTTGATTGGTTAAAGGATTTAGATTCCAATCCGGAAATATTAAGAAGATGGTTGAACGATGATGCACAAAAACTTTTAGGAAAAAGATTTGAATCGCTATTGGCATTTTGGTTTTCTAGCAGCCCGTACTTTGAGTTGTTGCATCGCAATATTGTTTTTCATAACAGTCAGAACAACACATCAGGCGAGGCAGATTTTCTTATCAGAGAAAAGGAGAGCGATGAAATCTGGCATATCGAGTCGGCATGCAAATATTATCTAGGGGTAAATAAATCCTCTAATTGGAAAAATTGGATTGGACCAAATGGCCATGACACACTTGAACTGAAGTTGAATAAGGTTAACAACCAATTACGCATTTTTGAAAGAGCTGAAGGAAGACGGTTTCTAAAAGAAAACGATTTACCCAAACCTCATTCTTTTCTATTGATAAAAGGATATTTCTTTCATCACTTCAGTTTGATTGAAGGAGCTGTTTCTCCAAAAGATTCGCACAGACATTACAATGGTGGTTGGTACATTTATGAAAATGAGTTGCCACATTTTAAAAGCGACTTGGCGCAATGGTTATTGCTACCAAAAGAGCGTTGGATAAGCCCTTTCTATAGTGCTGAAGAAGTTGCTGTTTTAAGTGGAAATGAAATGATAGAGCAATGTCGTCAACATATTCGAAAATATGCGAAAGCACCGATGATAATACAAGTCGAATCACGTGAAGGAGCTACTGTGGAAGTTTCTCGTGGGTTTGTGGTTCGTGATGCATGGCCCCATTTTTAGAAACATCAACGGCTACTTTTAACCTTCCTGCACTAAGTTTTTTTAGTAAACGAACAACCAACAAGGCGAGTAAAGTACTGCCGATGGCTACATAACCAACAATGTCAAAATTCATCAGCGGGCTGTGTTCACCTGATTGCGTAACAATGGCTCCAGCAATAATTCCGGATGCACCACTACCTAATGACATCATTGAAGAGTTGAGACTCATAAAGCCACCACGATGTTCAGGGTTGACAACGGTGGTCGAGATAGTGTTGGCAGGAATCATTCTTCCGGAAACGACCACAAAGAACAACCCTGCCATTATCAATACAAACCACAATGGCACAATAGGAAGATGCGTCACTACTAAGATGCAGAAAACAGAACACCATGCGGCAATGGTGAATATGCGAAAGCGGCCGTATTTGTCCACCCATTTGCCTACAATTCGACCACTGATTACAGTGCCCGCGCCACCAACCAAGTAAATCCATTTAATGTCGCTTTGGCTAAGCCCTACATTGTTGATGTAATATGGGGTCATAAAGGACACCACAGTGAATTGGCCCATGATGAGCAGGATGGTAAATGCTAAAGCGTTGCGCTGTTCGCGATTGGTAAACGCCAATCTGATAGTTTCCATTCTGTCATAATCTTTTGTCTTCTGCTTGATGTGCGCAGTAAGGCTTGGGATGTACTTTATTCCAAATAGTAGAATTGGGACAGAAAGCAACGACACACCAATAAAGGGCACGTGCCAATTGTTGTCGAACATGTCTACAAGTGTCAATGCAACAGGCATTCCAATAACAGCTGCCAAGGAGAACGCGATGGTAATAATTCCCATCGCTCTTCCTCTGCGTTCAAAAGGCACAACATCACCTACAATGGCTAAAACAAGTCCGCCCATCAGTCCACCTGTTAAACCAGTGATTACACGAGTAAGAATGAATAGAATGTAGTTAAGCGATTGATTGTCCGTGTTGGGAAGAATGGCGCTACTCAAAGTGCCAATGATGAATCCGCAATAAGCTACCAACAACGCTTTCTTTCTGTCCAATCTGTCAAGATAGAAGACACCTAGAAATGCCGTAACAAAAGCGGCAATACCATAAGACGAAACAAGTATACCGTATTGTGCCGGGTTTATCTCAAGTTTTTTTTGAAGTATATCACCCATGGGCATCATAATCATGAAGTCCACAATGTTGGTGAATTGGATGGCCGCTAAGGTCAATAGCAGTGCGCGTTCGTTCTTTAATTCCATACGTTTTGCGGAGACACTATTCTTCGCTTTCTTTCATCTCTAAAATGCTCAAGGCTTTGCTTGGGCATTTCAATACTTGACTCACAATTTCATCTTTGGTGGCACCTTCAGGGTTTATCCAAGGCTTTTCGCGTGGTTTGAAAACAGAGTTCAATCCTCTAGCGCATATAGCAGAATGGATGCATAAATCAGGTTGCCATACAACAGTGATATCCTCTTTTTTGTAATGCTTTGTCATGCGGTTATTTTTTATCAAAAGAAGAGAAAATAATTCACGCGCCAAAGCTATTGAGGTGGAAATCAAATTGTCCTTGACCTTGGTTGTTTTGACTTATTTTCAGAAGAATGGGTAAGAACAGCGCGTTATTTCTCCTCCCAAACACTCTGCGCATTCTTCTTTTTGAAATAATCATCCAGTGCCTTTTTGCCGAATACGGAGAACACAACTGGAGTGACAACAATATCCAACAATGTTGATGAAATCAATCCTCCTAGAATGACTGTTGCCACAGGATAAAGAATTTCCTTTCCTGCCGCTTGTGCATCCAGCGTGAGTGGTATGAGTGCAAGAGCAGCTACGAGAGCGGTCATCAAGACAGGAACTAGTCTTTCCAGTGAACCCCGCACAATCATTTCTCTGCTGAAGCTCTCACCTTCATGTTCTATCAAATGGATATAATGTGAAATCATCATTATACCATTTCGAGAGGCAATACCTGTAAGAGTTATAAATCCAACCAATGTGGCTACAGAGAACACTCCGCCTGTGAGCATTACAGCAGCTACGCTTCCTATCAAAGCCAACGGTATGTTCAGCATAATTTGCAACACAATTCTCCATGAATGAAAATGAGAGAAGAGGACAAGAAAAATACCTGCAAAGGATGCTAAAGACAACCAAAGTATAAGTCTCGAAGACTCCTTCTGCGTTTCATATTGACCATCATAGCGAATGTAAAATCCTTCTGGCAATACTACTTTTTCACTGATGTTCTTTTTGATTGCTTCCACAGTTGATGCCAAGTCTGCACCCTGAACGTTACAACTGATATTGATTTTGCGCTGCGCATTCTCATGACTGATGCTGTTGATTGCCGGAGTGTATTCGATGGTGGCTATTTGCCCTAGCGGAATCAATCCACCTGAAGGTGTGTCGATAAGAGTTTGGCGTATGTTCTCAATATTGCTGCGTTCATTGTCATTAGTACGAAGCAGAATATCAAATGAACGATCACCATCCAAGATTTGTCCTGTCACTTTTCCATTGTAAAAAACTTCCAAATCTTTTGCCACCTTTCCCGCTTGCAAGCCATAACGCACAAGCAATTCTCGATTCACTTTTATAAGAAGCTGCGGAACCATGGTTTGTTTTTCCACTTGAATATCCACTGCGCCATTTACTTCTTGCATGGCGGCTGAAATTTCCGCAGCAGTTGTTCTAAGTGATTGAAGGTTGTTACCAAACAACTTGACAGCAACTTGTGCGCGTACCCCTGACATCAAATGGTCTATGCGGTGTGAAATGGGTTGACCGACACTAACACTTGCTCCTTTTATTACCTTAAGCTTGGATCGTAAATCAGCAATGATTTCTTCACGCGACCGTTCTATATCATCTTTCAACTCAACCTCTATTTCTGAATTGCTCACGGGTTCTACGTGTTCATCAAGTTCTGCTCTACCGGTTCTTCTGCTTGCGTAAGCTACTTCGGGAACCTGCAACATCAGCTTCTCGGCAAGTGCTCCCATGCGGTTGCTTTCCTCCAATGATGTACCCGAAGGTGCCACAATATTGATAGTAAAAGAACCTTCATTGAACGGTGGAAGAAATTCACTTCCGAAAAATGGAACGATAGCAATCGCACCGGCAATTAGGACAATTGCTCCGACAATCAAGGGTTTAGGATTATCGAGTGAATGTTTAAGCAGCTTTACATCTTGCCTTTTGAGAAAACGAACAAGCGCAGTATCGTGGTCTTCTTTTTCCACGGAAATTTTTCCTAATAAATAACTACAAAGAGCAGGCGTTACGGTGAGAGAAACTACAAGTGATGCAATGATGCTTGTGATATAAGCCACACCAAGTGGAATGAATATTCTTCCTTCTATCCCTTGAAGGTAAAAAAGTGGAATGAATACTAATACCACAATGATAGTAGCATAAACAATGGAGTTACGCACCTCGCTACTCGCTTCATAAACCACGCGCATGATAGGCTTGGCTTCCGCTCTTATCTCGGGGTCATCAGATTTCAACTTGAGTGCATTTTCTTTCAATCGCCTGAAGACATTTTCGACATCCACGATAGCATCATCTACCAACTCGCCTATCGCAACGGCCAATCCACCTAGTGTAAGCGTGTTGATGGAGATGCCGAATAGTTTAAACACCAATGCCGTGATAAGGATGGAAAGTGGAATTGCTGTGAGCGTGATTATAGTGGTTCTGAAGTTGAGCAAGAACAGAAACAGAATGATAATGACCAATATGAATCCATCACGCAGAGCTTCTTCAACGTTACTGATTGAATTGGTAATAAAACTTTTTTGCTGAAATATTTCAGGATTGACAGTAATATCTGCGGGCAATGAAGCTTTAAGGTTTTCGCAAACACGCACTATCTCATCTGTCAGTTCAACAGTGTTTACGCCTGGTTGCTTTTCAACAGTGAGAATAACCGCTGGCTTGCCATTGATTCCCGCATCACCGCGTTTGATAGCTGCGCCTTCTTTTATTTCAGCAACTTGTTTAAGAAGCACAGGCATGCCTTCTCTGTTAGTGATGACAGTGTTTTCTAAATCTTCCTTTCCTTTTGCTCTACCAACAGTTCTGATGAGAACTTCACTTCCATATCTATCAAAGAATCCACCTGTGGAGTTGGAGTTGGTTTGTTGCAATGCTTCATCCAATGCGTCTATTCCAACTTGAAATTGCAATAACTTCTGAGTTGAAACAAGTACTTGATATTGCATTCGCTCACCGCCCATTGGAATCACTTGAGACACTCCTTTGATGCTCATGATTTGTCTTCGTACAACAAAATCAGCAAGCGTTCTCAACTCCATGGCGCTTGTAGAATCCGCACTCAATCCAATGTACATAATTTGTCCCATCACAGATGAAATGGGACCCATCACAGGAGTAATGCCATCAGGGAGTTTGACGGTTTGCAATCTTTCAGCCACTACTTGTCGTGCTTTGAAAAGATCAATGTCCCATTCAAATTCTACGAACACCATTCCAATTCCTATGGCACTGGAACTTCGAACGACTTCCACACCCGTGCTTCCGTTCAAGGCCATTTCAACAGGCAAAACGACTTGTGTTTCGATTTCCTCAGGCGCCATTGCATTAGCCTCTAAGAAGATGGTAACGCGCGGCCTATTCAAATCGGGTAATACATCCACGGGCAAGCGAATGATGACCAATGTTCCATAGACCAACAACAACGCGGCCGCGGCTACAACGAACAAGCGGTTGTCTAATGAAAAGCGAATAAGACGATTGAGCATGGTATGAATTTCTTAAAAATGTCATCGCCATTCAGGCGAGTTTATATTGAGCGTGCCGATAATTAATGCTGATGATTGTGGTCATGACCGTCATGCGAATGACGGTCATTGTCATTTGCATCGCCTTGCTCAACATCAATCACAAAGTCTGTAGTGTGCAATTTTCCTTTATACATAAACTGAATCCATGCACGATAAATTCCAGGTGTACTAAGATCTGTATGCATGTGCAATACCTTTCCTTCAACATCGGCATGAATGTGTTCATAGCTCTTGTCATTCATATTGATAAGAACTATGTGAGCTTTTGTCCCGAGATAATTATCCAAAGTAGAAGCATCAATTTCTGCTCCGTCTTTTGTCAATATGCCATCTATATGAAGCATTTGATTCGTTTTGAAACTTCCACTTCCGCTGCGCAGTGTAAGTGCAACACCGTTGTCAGTAGAGGTAAGTTTTGAAGCTTCAAAATTTTGAGCTGGCTGAGGTTTGCCGGAAACTACAATGTTTTTTTTCTCTAACTGATGTGTTGCTCCACTTGGTTGATAATCTGCATAGAGAATGTAATTGCCACCACTTGGGAAAGTCATTTTCATTTCATAGTTGCCATTTGCATTGTATTCCGGATGCAAATGATAGAACTCTGAAAGGTCTTCGCTTACTGCAATCAAGTGAATCTTTTTTTCATGAACTACATCAAGCGGAACCAATGCGGATTCATTGGAAAGATTGATTGGTTTCAATTGAATTGTCACTTCCTTTCCCGCTTCTATTTGTGCAGGTTCAGAGGCAATGTCCATTCTAAACTTCGTTTCGTTTACTTGTTTTATTTTCTCTAAAGGCATTCCGCATTTTGAACATTTGTCTCCTTCATGCCCATCTATTTCGGGATGCATGGGACACGCAAAATCATGGGCATGACTAGAGTGGTTATCATGTGAGTGCGAGTGATTGGCTGAATTGTTACAGGCGAAAACGGTAGTGATAACTGCTGCAACTAGAATGAAGATTGATTTCTTCATCCCTTTAAAAATGTGTGTGTAATTCATGACGTATTTCATTTAATGATTTTTATTGATTGAGATAAATCATCTTCATTTGATAAGTCGCGTTGGTCACAACGCGTTCGCCAGTTTGCAAACCTTTGGTGATGTTCACTGTAGTTCCATTGTCATTGCTAACGTTAACAAAGCGCAGTTGATAGCCTTCCGCTGATTCTTTCACAAACACACAAGCTCGTCCGTCCACTTCTGTTATTGCAGAACTTGGAATGACAATGGCTCCAGCTTCTGTCGGAATCATGGCTCGTACTGTTACGTACTCTCCAATCTTGAATACGTTATCGGGATTGCTCACTTCAAAAAGCACGTGTTGCGACTGATTGCTTTCATGCAACGTTTGTGGTATCGCCAGAAGTGTTGCTTCTATATTGTTCCCAAGTGCATCCAAAATCACAAACGATTTTGCGGCTTTCATCATGGAAGTAGCGTTGCCATAAACCTGCGCATCTATATATATTTTAGAAGGATTCACCACGGTGAACAACGCTTCACTTTGTGCCACGGGTGTACCGATGCTTAAAGTGAAATTATCTATCACTCCACTGATTGGTGATTTGAGTTCGAATCTTGTTGCTGTTTTGTTTTTGAAAAGCTCTAAGTTGTCTTGAGCTTTTTTGAAACGTGCTTCGGCTTCGTCTAAATCTTTCTTCGCGGCTATATCAGCAATTGACTTCATACGATCAAGTTCTTTTCTTGCAGCATCATATTCGGCTTGAAGATTATTTCTTTCCGCTTGAAAAGCCATAGCCCCTGCAGCATCTACAAAACCTTCTATTATAGCTAGTGTTTGGCCAACAGATACCTGACTGCCGACTGATGTATGTAACGATATAATTCTACCTGTTTGCGGAGCTGTGATAATAGCTTGTCCGCTGCTGCTCGGTACAACTGTGCCATAAAAATTTTGCACCATTACCTCATCACCAGATGTTACTTTTTGTGTGAATACATCAAGTAAGAATTGTGACTCTTTCGGCACTTGAATGGAATTGCTGAATACTGTTGTCTTCTTTTGTTCTCCATGGTCGTGGCCTTCGTGCGCTTGCATCACCGATGGTTTTGTTGGAATGAACAGCAAAAGCCAAGCAATCACCGCAGCACCACGAGTCACTCGCTTTCCGGTCAACTTTTGTATCAACAGCAACAACACTATTCCTCCGATAAATGAAACTATCATCAAAAACCACTGTGAGGTGTACCAATGATTGTGGTCGTGGGCATCCTCATTGTTTAGTGTTTCACCAACTTTTACATTAGGCAAAAGCAATAAGTCTGCACCGCGATTTCCTTCTATTTGAACTGCTATGGAGTAAGCTTTCTTCTCTGGAAATATGGCGTGGATATGCCAAGTGCCGTCACTTTCGCGCTCGGGGTGAAACTCAATGGAAGCATCTTCTTGTGCACTCATTTTTAGTTTGACATCACTAATGGGTGCATTGGTTTCATAATCACTTACAAACAATGTGAGGTGTGCATCTTCACCGGGAGTTATCGGTTCATAGCGAAGCAGTAGTTCATACATGGCACTATTCACCTCTGTAGTGAAATGCTCGGGTCCTGCTTCTACATTTTCCTCTTCACCACCGTGGTCGTGTCCTTCATGCATTGTCCCATCAGCATGCATGTGCTGAGACTTCCCCTGTTGTGCAAAGAGAATAGTAACTGATAGAAGCAAAGTCCTAAAAATATTCTTCATCATTTCTTTGTGATATAATTGAGTTGGATGATGGTTTTATTCAAAAAATAAAGGGTTTCAAGATGTGCGTACTCTTGTAAGAATGCATCGTTGAGATTACGCAAATGCGTGATGTAATCAATGCTTCCAGCTTCAAACAATCGTTGAGAATTATCAGTCATCTTGGCTATAAGAGTTGCTCCTTCAGTTTCAAAATAGTTCAACGAGGTTTTGTATTTCTTGTAATCGTTGAGCAATGTTCTTAAGCGAATCGTAAGGTCTTGCTGTTGTTGCATGGCTTCATGATTGGTAATTTCTACTTGCGTTTTTGCCGCTTTAATATTACCCGCGTATTGCCACCACCAAAGCGGAAGCGTCAATCCTCCACGCAGTCGCATATCAAATGGCGTTTTGCTTTCTGCTTGATTGAGATAGCCGAAAACCACTCCAGGTAGAACTTTATTTCTTTCTAATGAAAGCTGCTTTTTACTGAGTTCTTTGTTCTCATTTGCATATTTCATAAAGAGTGATTGTTGTATCAAAGCAGCGTCACTTTGCAATGCTTGCGGTAGCAGTTCTAATTCGACAATCTCGTCTGTCTCGAATGCGCTGTAGTTCTGCATTAGAATCTGAAGTGACTGAAATGCTGTTTCCATATCCACTTGAGTTTGTAAAAGCGTACGCGTTACATCTGCATGTTGCATTTTGGCATAAGAGTTAGCAAGCACATCTGTTTCTCCCGCCATGAATTTGCGATATGCTGCTTGTTCAATTTTGCCATAAGTGCTATCGCGTTGTTCCAAGCGCATTACAAGTTTTGTATAATACTGAGCATCCAAGTAAGCAGTTCGAACGCGAGCCTCTATTTCAGCAGAGGTCATTTGTTGAGCCACTTTTGACATGTCAGTTAACTGTTTGCTGATACCGTGTTGTTTCGCATAAACGGTTGGAAAATCAAATGACTGTATAAAGCCGAGTGTTTGATAAGACCCTGTGGTGCTTTCAAACATAAACTCAGGATTTGGAATGTTGATGGATGATTTTTGAAGTTGTTTACTTCGTTCAATTTCCAACAGTGATGCTTGAACACGCGGGTTGCGTTCCATGGTTTGCTTTACTGCATCATCGGCAGTAATGACAGTTTGAGCATTGCAGAATGTAGCAAATGCAAGCAAGCAAATGAGTATGGTTTTTTCTTCGAAGAAAAGCATAAACCTTGAAATTTTCTTTAATAATCATGATGCCACAGCCAGAATTAATTTGGCTTGGTGCGGCTATTTGAGATGTACCGCAAAACATGAAGCAGGAAAATTTCGGGCAATGAGAAAATCCTCCTGCTTAACAAGCAGGAGGTCCTCTCAGAATATTTGAATCTATACAACACCTTCGGACAACCGCAGTTGACGTGGGTCGTGAAGTCGATGTTTTCTCTTTTACATTGAATGCAACGAATTGGAATAGCTCTACTATTTCTGCTGAAGCAAAATCTATAGAGGTTGAATAGTTTGAGCTTGACTTTAGATAGTTGCCATGCAAGTCATCATTTTGACAAACTTGGTGTTCATGCGATTGCTCCTTTTCATCGTGATGATGACCATCGCATTTATGTGTTTGCTTATTGCTTGGTTGATGCTCTGCATGAGCATCACCAGAATGACAATGTGGAATGATAGCATGCAACAACACAATGCTGTACGTAAACAGCAACAGAAGAATTTTTGTTTGTGTTGTTTTTGACATCTCGTTTACAAATGTAATTAAACCTTCACTTTTACGCTTTGATTCTTATTTGGTTATTCAATAATCCATCGAAATCCTATATAACCCATTCTTCCAAACACAGGTCCCCACAAAAGCGATCCATCAAAGTTTTCGCTTGAAGGGTTCTCTGCTGAAACAATCACATGATGTACCATGAAGTTGTTTAAGTTTTCACCACCGAGATATACTTCAAAATTTTTCTTGAAGACATAAGTGGCTTGTGCATTGATTTGAAAATAGTCATCTGAATACATGGTCATCCCTTCGGTATGATTTGCATGCTCATCGTTCAATGGCAAGCGTTTTTTACTTATCCATTGTACTGTTGCATCAAAACGCCATTGCGCACCTCGTTCATTGGCCTTTGTTTCATATGCAAGATTTGTAAATGCACGATGACGGTTTACCAATGGCTTATCCAACAAGCCTTCAGTGTATTGTTGTCTAACTTCTAACCAACGGTAGGCAAGACGAACATCAAAACGTCTGATAGGAGTAAGGTGTAACTCGGCTTGTGCACTGTTGCTATAACTTTTTCCTTCAAGATTATAGAAACGAACTTCACGTGGAGTTTCCATATCCACCACCGCCTGATTGGTAAAATCGGTGCGATAAGCATCTAATGAAAGAGTCGCTTCGCGGTAGTTGATTTTGAATTTGTGCGTATAAATCAAGCCAGTGTTCCAAGCTTCTTCCATCTTTAGGCCATGAATGCCCTTTGTATCGTTTCCTTGAATGATGATGTCTCTATTACTTGCAAGAATGCCGACATTATCCATTATGATATTTGGAGTTCTATAGCCCTTGCCTGCAATCAATTTTAGGGAGGACTTATCAGTGAAGCTATAGCGAGCATGCAATCTTGGTGTTGCAAATAATCCATATATGTTATGATAGTCTGCACGCAATCCTGCAATGACAGAAAACTTCGGACTTGTGTTCATGGTGTATTCACCAAATACTCCGGGCACTGCTTCTATTCTGTTTAAGTTGTGAGAAGAGAGTTGAACCGGTGGTATTTGATTGAAGAATAAACGCTCGTTGTAGTTGTCGTATTGATAGCTGATTCCCGTGGTGAACTTGTGCGCTTCACTTTTAATCTGCGATGCGTACAACAAGTTCGCACGAGCACTGAGTTGCTGTCCTAAATAGTTTCTGTAACCATAATTGCCTTTTTGGTCATGCCAACTAACACTTATTTGAGAACCGAAACTTTTCCATGGCTTTTCTTTAAAAACATAACCTGTCTTACCGGCAAACTCATAGCGTTCTGTTGCAATATCTACACCCCACAATTGCGAGCGTACTTCATCCAATGGATTGAAGTCCATCGTACCACTTACGTTTGTCATTTTAATATAAGAGAAAACGTATTGCCCGCCCCAGCCGGATTTCGTTTCCAGGTGCCACTCGTTGCGAAGAATGATATTGGAGAAAAGAGGGTTGTCCATAAATCCATCTTCGTTCATATCAGAACGAAGTTGTGAGTATGCACCGTGCGCAAGAATTACGGTGCTTAGTTTTCGTTCCTTGCTCTTTGGCCAAATCAATTCTTTTGGTCGTATTACAAGGTTCAACTCCATTCTTCCGTTGTTGCCAAGGTATCCATTGATATGCAGCTTCTCCGCATTATCAGGGTTTTTCATGGCCACATTGATTTGTCCTGTTAAGCTCTCAAAACCTGCAGTAACCGAACCAACACCTTTAGCAATGTATATGTTTTTAATCCACGGACCTGGAACGTACGTTAGTCCATAAGTGCTCGCAAGTCCTCGCACGGCAGGCACATTGTCAAACATCATCTGAGTATAACGTCCTTCTAGTCCCAACATTCTTATCTGCCTTGTTCCGGTCACAGCATCGGCAAACGTGGCATCAATAGACGCATTGGTTTCAAAACTCTCACTCAAATTACAACATGCGGCTTTGCACAATTCTTTTTCATCAATGGTTTGAAAAAGCATCGGGTTGAGTGTGGACATATAAGTTCCATTGGAACCACCGTGAACATTTACGGTGGCAGTTTGCGTATTGCTTTGCAACACTACTTTGATGAAACTCTGACCGGTATATTCAATGGTATCCGTAAGATAACCCACATATCCCACTACAAGAGCATGAGAGGTGCTGGGTGGATGGGCAATAGAGAATTTCCCATCTATATCTGTGGCGGTACCCATTCGGGTATCTTTCCAAACAACGGTGGCGCCTATAAGAGTTTCCTCTTTGCCATCACTCGTTTGGCCAAATACTTGTCCGGTTAACGCCTGCGTATAGCCACAATATCCCACTGTGACCATCGCGAGGATGAACAATAATCGCATCGATGAATACGGGATTAATGTTTCTCTAGCTCGCGGTATTTGCAACAGCCATGCACCTTATCATACTGAGCATCACTACAGGTTGACTTCTCTGTATCGTACCCGGCTTCATTGATAAGAAGGTGAATTTGATCCAAGCTGATTTTTTTAGGCTTATAGGTAATCGTCAGCTTGTTATTGTCAAGATTGTAATCAGCAGTTAAGACACCTTTCGTATCAACAGCCTTTTCTATGGTTTCCTCGCACATGCCGCAGACACCCGCAACCCAGAAAGTTGTAGTTTCTACTTTTTTAGTTTGTGAAAATGAAAGAAGCGCAACCAATGCAAAACTTGCCGTTGCGAATATTTTTTTGATGTTGGAATTCATTGTTTTTGTTGTTTGAAAATGATAAAATGCGAAATTCTATTGGGTTGTAAAGAGTACAACCATCAAAGCACAACAAAAAACTTAAACGTAAAGCACCAATGATTGATGCTTGATAAAGAGAGGAACGCCCTGTGGCGGTCCGGTATCTGAAAGCGGAAATGATTCTTTATTTTCTATTGCTGCCTTTACCTCCAATTGTGAGGTAGTGCTGGTCTCAACAATTGCAGCGGGAAACACCAATTTAAAGGTAGAAGCCTGATGAGACTCGTCTATCGTAAAATCATATTGTTCGAAGTCGCAGCATTGTTTCTTAAAAGAAAGACCCTCGTTGCTTGCCTCATGATGGGAACAACATTCTTTTACAGGCTCAAAGAAATCAAGGGCTGACAGCTTACCACAGCAGTAATGGGCATGAATGTGGATGCCTACGGAAAGGATTCCGTAGATAGACATCATCAATATTGCCAATGATTTTTTCAAAGCTTTGCAAAGGTAGCCATCTTAATGGAGCCAAAAGTTAACAGATTCAAATCTTGTTGCTCCAAAAGGAAGGACAATTGGATTTTCATTCGCAATGGCGCTCACCAACTGAAGCATGCTCAGGTTGTCCCATTGTATTTTGTTCATTGTTAGTGCCTTTAAGTTTTAAAATGAACCCCGTACGGTCATTTTGCCATGTAATTCTTAATTTTTTCGCTACAATTAGTAAAATTATCGAAATAATTTTTAAATAGTTGCATACAATTTTTCAAATTCATGATAAAATTATTGAAAAGTGGCTGATACTTTTATAAAAGTACGCTTCATTTAGTCAAAATCTCTATTTACTTATATAAATGTGCGATACATTTTTGAGAATGTTGGTTATAATTAGTCAGATTCTTGACAGGAATCTGTAAAAGTATAGTTTGAATGTATAAAAGTATAGTTGTCATTTATAAAAGTATAGTTGGAATTTATAAAAGTATAGGTGAAAATTGACAAAGTATTAATAGAATTTGCAAAAGATAGAGGCGTTTTTGAAAAAGTAATAGGAATATTTGTATAAGATAGGTCTGATATGATAAAAGTATAGCAAGAATTATAGAAAGTATTGTATGAAATGGAGGAATTGTAGTGCCAAATGTGCATCTCAGCGTTCTTAATTGGTAGTGTTACATTTTATCAACTATCGCTAAAAGAAATGAAAAGCCGTTGTATATCAACGGTTTTTCTTTTTTCACTCCAAAAAAGAAAGACATATACTTGTCCATGAAAGAGTGTTCACTTTGACACTTGAATTTTGGACAGTTTCAACACACCGTGGCTCGAACTTTATGCGATTTCTAGCGTAGAAGGCAATATTTTGTTCAATTTTGCGTACTCCGCCCGTGAAAAATAGTTGTATTATACTATCTTTTATTTTACTCTCATTCTTAGCATCGGCTCAAAACAAAAAATTTGAGAAGAGCAAGGATGTCGGCTTTATTGTAGGTACCAGTTACTACATTGGTGAAGTCAATCCCTATAAACACTTTGGCACAAAGCTTAAAATGGGAGGCGGTATCCATTATCGCAATAACTTTGACCGCAGATGGTCTTTAAAAACAAGCCTGCTTTATCAGCAAGTGGAGGCTTGGGATGCCGATAGCGAGGACCCATTTATTCGCAATAGAAATCTCTCTTTCCGCAACCAGGTTATTGAAGGAAGTTTACAGTTTGAGTTGAATTTTTTTCCTTATCAAATAGGAGAAAGGCAATATCCGGCAACTCCTTATGTGTTTGCTGGCTTGGGCTATTTCAACATGAAGCCTATGGCCAATTACCGTGGAACTTGGTATGAGTTGCAGCCGCTAGGCACCGAAGGTCAAGGCACAGCATTGGGCGGGGATTATTACAAAACCAATATGCTCTGTGTTCCGTTTGGTGTTGGTTTTAAGGTCAACATTTTCTCTGTGTTTGCATTCAATTTGGAATGGGGTGTTCGCAAGACTTGGACCGATTATTTCGATGATATCTCCGGTAATTATGTGGACACGGGTGCTTTGGCTGAAACCAGTGGCCCATTGGCTGCAGCATTAGCGGACCGAAGCCTGGTGAAAGAAACCGATAACGGCTCTAGTATTCCAACCCTTCAGCGTGGCGACCCCGGCAGAAAGGATTTCTACTTCTTTGCTCTGGCTTCGCTCACCTTTCGGATAGATAAGAAGGCCACTTCCTGCTGGAAATAGCAGAAAAGCCTCATTCACTACTTTTTCTTATTAGTTCACAAATATTGTAGCCCAATACAATCAATTGGGCACGGTTTCGTTCTTGTCCGCTCTAAAAACTTGGTCTAACTATTACATTTGCCGCCCTTTTTAGGGTATTTGTATAGTTAGCCATCGCGTTCCTCCATGAGCTTTTTGGATAAAATCGATCGTTCAAATCTTCCTCAGCACGTAGCCGTCATTATGGACGGCAATGGTCGTTGGGCACAAGAGAAAGGGCAGGAAAGAGTTTTTGGCCATCTCAATGGCGTGGAGTCGGTGCGCGCTACTTTAAAAGCAGCTATCTCCTGTGGTATACAGTATCTTACGCTGTATGCTTTCTCTAAGGAAAATTGGAACCGTCCTAAAAAGGAAGTGGATGCCCTGATGAATCTTTTGGTAAATACCATCACCGGTGAAATTGGAGAATTAAATCAAAATGGCGTTCGGCTTTTGGCCATCGGTAATCTGGAAAACCTGCCCACCAATTGTATTGAGGAGCTCAACTCCGGCATGGAAGTAACCAAAAAGAACAACCGCATTACCCTTGTGCTAGCGCTTAGCTACAGTTCGCGTTGGGAGATTACTAACGCAGTTAAAAGAATTGTGGCCTCGGGAGTGGATGCCGATAAAGTTGATGATGCGCTTGTAAGCCAATCACTCACTACCAACGGAATTCCTGATCCTGAATTACTCATTCGTACCAGCGGAGAATATCGAATAAGTAACTTTTTGCTATGGCAAATCGCTTATGCAGAGTTGTATTTTACCGAAACGTTGTGGCCGGATTTTCGTGAAGAAGATTTTTATAAAGCCATAGCTGATTATCAAGGACGTGAACGAAGATTTGGTATGACCTCACATCAGTTAATAGAACAACCGAATAACGATAACCCTAGTTGATAGCATTGCTAACCCATGCATAGTTTGAAGAATACGCTTACAAAATACATTAGCACTTTTCGTTGGATTCTTCCATTATGTGCCGTTTTATTCTCTCTGCCATCCAATGGTCAGACACTCATAGGCTCAGGTATTGATTATGCTTCACCGGCTAAGTACCGCATTGCAGGAATCACGGTTGTAGGGACAGAATATACCGACCCACAGGCCATCAAGCTTTTCAGTGGCTTGCAGGAAGGTGATGAGGTGATGATTCCCGGAGACCGCATCTCAGAAGCTATTCGTAAACTTTGGAAACAAAAACTTTTTACTGATATCGCCATTACGGTAGCTGAATTCCGTGGTGATGAGGCTTTCTTGGTCATTACACTAAAGGAATCGCCAAGAATGACCGTGTTCAAGTTGGATGGTATCAAGAAATCAGATGCCGACAACCTTCGCGAAAAATTGGACCTGCGCACTAATACGATTGCCAATGACAACGTGAAAAACAATGCGGTGGCCTCCATCAAGAAATACTATGTTGAGAAAGGTTATTACAACACCAAAGTGACCGTAAAGGAAGAGCCAGATGCTAAAATGCAAAACGGTGTTCGTTTGTTGTTTGACATCAACCGTGGTGATAGAGTTAAAATTGAAGAGATTGTGCTAGAAGGCGTTGGTCAGGCAAAAGCCCCAAAGGATTTTCTCATATTCAAAGGCAAGAAGCCCAAGCCCGTGATTAGCGAAAAGAAGCTGAAACGGACAATGAAAAACACAAAGGAGCGCAGCATCAAACGCATCTTCAAATCTTCTAAGTTTATAGAGAAGGAATACGAAGAGGACAAAGAGAAAATCATTGCCCTTTATAACAAAGAAGGTTTCCGAAACGCTAAGATTGTAACCGATTCTCTTTATACCATCAACTCCGAAAGAGTTGGCCTGTACATGAAAATAGAGGAGGACAAGCGCTTCTATTTCAGAAATATTTCTTTTGTGGGAAATACCAAGTACCGCTCCAGCACGCTGGACAGTATTCTTAATATTCAGAAGGGAGACATCTATAACATGCAATTGTTTGAACAACGTTTGAACTACAACCCACAAGGTCGAGATGTATCTTCCCTCTATTCAGACGATGGTTATTTGGCGTATTACGCTTTCCCTGTAGAAACCTTAGTTGACCCGGATAGCATAGACATCGAAATTAGAATTACCGAGGGCAAGCAATTCCGTATTGGTAAAGTTGGAGTTAAAGGAAATACGAAGACAAACGACCACGTGGTATTTCGTGAAATACGGACATGGCCGGGAGACTTGTTTAGTCGATCGGATATTATGCGAACGCAACGTGAACTCATGAATCTTGGTTATTTCAATCAAGAAGCTTTTAATGTAGAAACCAATCCTCGTCAAGAAGAAGGTTTAGTAGATATCATCTATGTGGTGGAAGAAAAACCAAATGACCAAATTCAGCTCTCTGGTGGTTGGGGCGGTGGCCGCGTGGTTGGTTCGCTTGGCTTAAGCTTCAGCAATTTCTCCATGCGCAATTTCTTCAAGAAGGGTGCTTGGAGCCCATTACCAACCGGAGATGGCCAGCGACTTTCATTGAACGCATCTTCCAATGGGACTTATTTCCAAGCCTACAGCCTTTCATTTACCGAGCCTTGGTTAGGCGGCAAAAAACCGAACTCGCTAAGTGTTACAGCATCGCGCTCAAGACAAACCAATGGCTTGAGAAGAAACGAAGCCGGATTAAAAGAGCTGATTGTTACCGGGGGCTCGGTCAATTTTGGAAAGCGAATGAAAAAGCCAGATGACTACTTCTTGTTTTATACGGGAATCTCTTATCAGCTTTTTGATTTGAATGATTACGAGTACTTCTTTGGAACTGAGTTTAAAGATTTAAGATCACATAACTTGGCAGGTAACTTTACCATCACTCGTAGTTCTACTTCAGAACCTATCTATCCAACAAGCGGGTCCACGATTACATTGACGAGCAAGTTTACCTTACCATACTCACTTTGGGGTGAAAAGGTGCAAGGCAAAACCAATGATTACGAAAACATGACTACGCAACAGCGCTATGATTGGGTGGAGTATTACAAATTGAAATTTACTGCTCACTGGTACACGGCATTGAACAAGCACAAAGACAGAAAATTCGTATTGCATACCAATGTAGGCTTCGGGTTTTTGGGTTCATACAACAAACGATTGGGAGAGTCTCCGTTCGAGCGTTTCTACCTTGGCGGTGTTTACTTAAGCGGATTCTTATTGGATGGACGTGAGATTGTCAACCTAAGAGGTTACGATGACTTGTCATTGACCAATTCTTCCAACGCCAACGGTGGGGCACCTGGAATTGTGAAGTACAGCGCTGAATTGCGTTATCCGCTATCGACCAACCCAAGCGCTACCATTTTTGCCCTTGGCTTTGTGGAGGCCGGTAACACTTGGGCGAACCTCAGCGATTTCAATCCATACCAAGTCTATCGCTCAGCCGGTGCCGGTTTGCGCATATTCTTGCCCATGTTTGGTCTGCTTGGATTTGACTATGGATGGCGTTTGGACAATGTGCCTAATTTGCCCAACATGCAGCGCGGACAATTCCACTTCTCTATTGGCATGAATATGGGAGAATTATAGTCCACAGACTTTTTTATACTTTAGAGCGTTTGATTTTTTTACATAACATCAAAATGAAAAAACACCTTTCAATTTGCCTTCTAATGATGCTCCTGGCGTTTGGAGCTACTGCGCAAAAATTTGGATATGTGGATTCCAAGTACATTCTCTCGCACATTCCGGAATACAATCAGGCACAAGCGGATATTAATAAGCTCAGCAGTCAATGGCAAAAGGACATTGAAGCTAAGTATGAAAGTATTGCCAAACTCGAAAGTGCTTTGCAAGCTGAAAAAGTATTGCTTACCGATGAGATGAAGAAAAAGCGCGAAGCGGACATCGAAGCCAAAAAACAAGAGGCCAAAGACATGCAAAAGCAAAAGTTTGGTGTGGATGGCGAGTTGTTTAAAAAGCGTGAAGAGCTAATCAAGCCAATTCAAGATCAGATTTATGAGGCTATTCAGGAAGTGGCCTCAACGAGCGCGCTGATGGTAGTTTTTGATAAATCCAATCATAGTAATATGCTTTACACTAATCCTAAACATGACATTAGCGATAAGGTGTTGCGCAAAATGGGACTAAAACCGGGTGATATGCCGGGCGAAGAAGGAGCGGGTGATGAAAAGGATGAGGAGAACTCAGACGGAGCAGGGCCTGATAAAACCAAACCAAAAACCGGAGGCAAAGCTGCTGTTGGTGGTAACACTCCGGGCAGGAAAAAATGATGTTGGGCTACATTTGGCACAAAATTTATAAAGGAATAGAAAAGTTATATTACTAAAGATGAAGAAAACCTTGTTTTTAATAGCTGCAGTGTGTCTCACATCGGTAGCTGCAATGGCACAGAAATTAGGACATATCAACGGTCAGCGTTTGGTAGAGAAAATGCCGGAGTACAAAGTAGCCTATGATGAATTGACTGCATACAAAAATCAATTTGAAGTGGCTCTGCAAAACATGCAGAAGGAATACGAAACGATGATTGCTGATTATCAGCTAAAGGAAAAAGAAGGCGCTCCAAAAGTGATTTTGGAAACGAAAGTGCGTGATATCCAAGCCAAGCAACAAGGCATCATGGACTTCCAAGAGCAAGCCGGACAAGATGTTTCTAACGAAGAGGTGAAGAAGGTTGACCCTATTTTGAAAAAAGCTAAGGCGGCAATTGAAGCAGTGGCTAAGGCCAACAATTTTACCTACATCTTTGATGAAAGTACCGGAGCATTATTGTACACTGGTGGTGAAGACATTACCGCTTTGGTTTGCGCTCACCTAGGTATTCCTGATTACTCAAATGAAAATGCAGAGCCTGTAAAGCTTGAGCCTAAGAAACCGTAAATAGAATTATTCATATATGAATCCCAACTGAAAGGTTGGGATTTTTTATTTCCATATCTCTGCTCCCTGTGCTTTTATTTGTGACGAATGAGCAACAATCAGCCCATAGGAATTTTCGATTCTGGTATTGGTGGACTTACGGTAACAAGCGCTATACGCAAAGCGCTTCCTAAGGAGTCCATCGTTTACTTTGGTGATACAGCCCACATGCCTTATGGCGAGAAAGGCCAATCGCTCATTCAGGATTTTGCCGTGGGCATTACGGATTTTTTACTCAAAGAGAAGAAGTGCAAAGCCATTGTGATAGCTTGCAATACCGCTTCTGCTGCGGCCTACGAAACGCTAAGAGACCACTACAAAGGTCAAGTGCCCATCATCAATGTGATAGACCCTATGATTGAGGAAGTGATAGGTGATGATACGGTGAAGAAGGTGGGGATCATAGCAACAAGAACTACAATTAAGAGTGGAGTTTATCAGCAGAAGTTCACGCGCAGAAAGCCGGACCTTTCCTATTCTGCTTTGGCAACACCTTTGCTTGCTACTATGATTGAAGAGGGATATTATGATAATAGCGTGAGTACTGCGGTCTTGGAAAAATATTTATCCCATCGTTCGTTGCAGGGTATTGATGGCCTGGTGTTGGGCTGTACGCATTATCCTTTGATTAAAGATGAAATCAACAAGTTCTATAAGGGCAAAGTCCGCATCTTTGACTCAGCACAAGTAGTAGCGCACAAGTTGAAACAGATTTTGGAGAAGGAGAATTTGCTTGCCGATGGCAAACAGCGAACCGACCATTTCTATGTATCCGAAATCTCAGAGTCGTTTGAAGAGAGCACGCGTATTTTCTTCGCTGAAAAAGTGAAGCTGGAAAAAGCCGACCTCTGGAACAACAAGCCCCAATAGACAACATAAACTTAAAGTGTACATTGTACACTAAGCTCTTTTTAACTCAATTACATTTGTAGCAAATAAATAGTAAGAATAAAAATGAAAGCATTAGTAGAAGCTTTTCCAAATCATTTGCGTGAGGCATTGGCAATCGGTCGTGCCGCGCAACTCAACAAGCCCGCCACTAAAATTGACAACATCGTTATCTCCGGTCTTGGTGGTAGTGGTATTGGTGGTAAAATAGTAAGCCAATTGGTTGGCGAAAAAGTATCCGTGCCTATTATCTGCACCAATGACTATGTATTGCCGGAGTTTGTTGGTAAAAACACCTTGGTTATTATCAGCAGCTATAGCGGTGATACGGAAGAAACGGTTGCTGCTTTGCAAGAGGCTGAGGCTAAAGGAGCAGAGATTGCCTGCATCACCAGCGGTGGAAAAATAGCAGCACGCGCCAAAGAGAAAGGATACAATCTTATCATGATTCCCGGGGGCAATCCTCCACGTTCAATGTTTGGCTACAGCTCTGTTCAGTTGTTTTTTGTATTGAGAGCTTATGGTTTCATAGATAATTATTTCGAGGCGCAGGTAGAAAACAGTATCAACCTCATTGAAGGCGATATTGAAAATATCCGCAAGACATCGAAGGCCATCAGCGATAAAGTGGTGGACCGTATTCCTATCCTTTATAGCGAAGCGCAATACGAAGGCGTTGCTATTCGCTGGAGACAGCAAATCAATGAGAACAGTAAGATGCTATGTTGGCACCACATTTTTCCTGAGATGAACCACAATGAACTGGTGGGTTGGACGGGTGGTGACAACCGTGTGGCGGTTATCATCCTTCGCAATGATGACGACCACAAACGTTCGCAACTGCGTATGGAACTTTGCAAAAAACTAATGGGGGAAAAATGCGATACCATCCTGGAGGCTTGGTCTAAAGGCGCTAACCGCATCGAGCGTTCCTACTACCTCATTCACTTGGGCGATTGGATTAGCATTGACATGGCTGAGCTGCGCAATGAAGATGCAGTGGCCATCCCTGCCATTATTTTCCTCAAAAACGAATTGTCTAAAGTGTAGAAAACACTCTATTGAGAATATGGAAAGGCTGTATCGAAAGATGCAGCCCTTTTTATTTGGCTAAGGTCAGCGAAAGGGCAACGCTTGATTTGGACTGAAATGAAGGAGAGCTTTGGTGGAGTTTCTTGTTAAAAGGTAACCCTTTTATAGACCAAGATGCATTTCTCTTCGATAAAACTACCAATCTGACGGCTTAGATTGATGAGTTGCCTGTTTTACGCTGAATTCCATCTGTTTTGAATAGTCTGACGTCTAATTTGAGCAATCGGACGTCTTTTTGAATAGATCGACATCTATTTTGAGTAGCCGGACATCTATTCTGAACAATCCGACATCCGTTTTGAGTAGTCCGACATCTGTTTTGAATAGTTTTCGGTCTCGCCTTTGCTCAAAAGGCCCTCACCGGAGTATAAAATTGCTTTCAGGGCCCATCAAAAACCTAAAATGACAGGCAAAATCTGCCGCCTTGGCCGGAAAATGAAAAGGCCATCCAAGCGGACGGCCTTTTCAAAGCTATTTATATTTTAAATCAGATTATCTTCTTTCGTAGCGATTGTCTTCAATGTCCGCTGCTTCTTTGAAAGCGTTGTACACACTACCGGAAGCACGTTGCTGCCAAGTGTTGTTCAAACGCTCTTGGTCAGAAACGAAATTGTCCGTTGAAGAACCCGGAGCCACATCCGCCAAGCGGGTGATAACATAAATACCGCCTTTACCAACAATTGGAGAAGTCATTGTACCGGTTTTCAAACCAAACAAAGTTCCTATCAATTGGTTTTCCGCCACACTCACTCCTGAACCATTGATGTTGTTAGAACGCATAGTGATGTTGTCAGCATGCTTAGGAGTAGATTCAATACGAGCAGCAATATCAGCCAAGGCACCGTCTTTCATCTTCGGTACATACATCTCTGCTTTTTTCTCTTTGATTACTTCTGCCTTCACTTGCTCACGGATATTGTCAAGGGTTGGAACACCTCTTTCTTTCACCTCAGTAAGTGCAGCTATGATGTATTGACCATCAATCATCATCGGTTGAGAAACCTCGCCTGCTTTTGCACTGTATGCCCATGCTATTACCTCACCGGCATTGTTCAATCCGGAAATGGAAGTAGCATTTGGCTTAATGTTTTTGGCATTGATGATTCTTGTACCACCATTGAGGGTATCTGCCGCAGCGTGGAAAGTAGCCGTATCACCGTAGTTCAAGGAGAATTCTTTAGCTGCAGAGTATTGCGATTTGATTGTTTTTTGAGACGGAGTCACCGCTTTGTCAATCACCGCGAGACGAGCCATCAATGCCGGAGGATTCTTTTTAGTTACTTCCAACACGTGGTAACCAAAGCTGGTTTCTACCACTTGTACCTCACCTACTTTACCATTGAAACAAGCATCTTCAAATGGCTTCACCATAGAACCACGCGTGAACATACCCAAGTCACCACCATTGGTTTTAGTACCGTCAGTGCCATAAATAGCAGCCATTTCAGCAAAGTTGTTGTTGGACACAATTACTTTTTTCAAAGAGTCGGCTTTTGCTTTGCCTTCCGCACCTTTTTCAGCAACTAGGATGTGACGGGCTTGTACAGAGTCAACCTCCATGCTACGCTTCATGATTTTTGCAATCTTCACTACACCACCATCGCTATATGGACCAACTACGGTGCCGATAGAGTCATTGAGGAAGCGGCTGTTGTTTGGCTCACCCATTGCACCGGCTTTGTAATTTACAATAGCTGTTGCAGGATTGGAAGCATTCATAGCTGCAAAGGAAGAATCAGACGCAGCTGCAAGGAAACCGGGAATCAAGCTAGTGATGGTGCTGTTAGTGGTAGCACTATCTTCTGCAGAAGCTTTAATAGGGAATGATATATAATCTACCGAACGACTGGTCTCCTGTTTGTACTCACGGTCGTTTTTGTGCTTGTTGTAATAAGCCTTAAGATCGCTCTCGTTCCAGATAACAGTGCTATCTGGTATTTCAGCAAATGTTTTTACTACATAATCCACAGCGGCTTTGTCGTTCTGCATTTTGAAAGCCCATTTTGCATCAAGGTTGTTGGCAAAAATTCCTTTCTTCAACATTGCATCGTATTTCTCGCGCTGACGTCTTTCTTTGATAAGGTCTTTCCAGCCGGAAGCCATCTCCGGGTTTTCGATAGCCATACGGTCGAAGTTAGCACGCACGTTATCCTTCAAAGCTGTAGAGTCTTTACCACCATAGATAGTGCTAAGTACAAAAGGAGAAAGATTAGCACCGAAAGTGATTTCATCATACTCCTCATCTGATACCGCAATACCCAAATCTTCGAAACCATCTTTGTAGATGATTTGGTCAATCATTTGAGTCCAAGTATCGTTGGAAAGACTTTGCTGGTTGCCATTGTATTGAAAAAGTGGTTGACGCTTCTTCAAAGCAGCTTGCCACTCTACTTGGTCGATGGATTTGCCATCAATTTCACCAATGTTGCTGTTGTTAGATCCAAAGAAGGACATTACCGCGTCATAAGGAACAAGGAAACCTAATAGACCAATTCCTACAAACGCAAGGACTAACCAACCTTGTCTTCTGATTTTCTCAATCAATGCCATAATTCAGTGATACTTAAAATTTTTGGGGTGCGAATATCGTAAACGAACCCATACATTCAGCCAAATCTGAGTAATAATAGAAAAAGAAGTAAGAATCAATAGGTTGAGAACCTATGGACGAGGCTCTATACGCACCAATTCAATCATCTTTTCATTGACTTTCAAAGGCGTAAGTAGATAATCTTCGGTTTTAATCGGAAGGTTCTCCTCCGGTATATCGCCCGCCAGATGAAGAATAAGCCCTCCAAGGGTATCGTATTCCTCGTTGTTTACCGGCAGCTGAAGCTCATATTTCTGATTGAGGTAATCTATTTCAAGTCTGGCGGAAAACTCATACACATTTTCTGAAACAACCGTTTCTGTATTCTCCGGCTTGTCGTGCTCATCGTCTATTTCTCCAAAGATTTCCTCCACGATGTCCTCCATGGTAATGATTCCGGCCGTGCCGCCAAACTCGTCCACCACTACTACCATGTTTCTCTTTTGTTTTATGAGCAGTTCTAGGATTTCATTGGCCGGCATGGGCTCCGGTATAAATGATATCGGCCTCAGCACATGCTGAATATTCTCCGGTTTGCGGAAAAGTTCGAACGAGTGTACATAACCAATGATGTGGTCGATGCTTTCACGATAAACAAGAATTTTGGAAAGCCGTGTCTCTACAAATAGTTTCTGCAGCTTGCTTATGCTGTCCGTTATCTCAACAGCTACTATCTCATTGCGTGGGATTAGGCAATCTCTTGCCTTTACATTACCAAAGTCCAACGCATTTCTGAAAATGCGGATTTCATCATCTAGGTCCTTTGCACGGTCGATGTTACCTGTCGCTTGTTCGAGGTATTCATCCAAATCCACACGACCAAAATCGGCCTCTTCGTCATCGTCCTTTTTTGATGCTGTAAAAATCTTCCTGATAAGAAGCGAAACACCAGAGATAATCAACGAAAGTGGAAAGAACAATAAATAAAAAAGAGCTGCAGGCAAGGCAAAGAAATTCAACCAACGATTGGGCCTATAAGCAAACAACGCTTTTGGAATGAATTCCACAAAACTGATGAAGACCAGCAAGAATAAGATTAGCGTAATGCATATCTTGAGGTAAGGAAATTCAGTAGAGAGAAGGGATAATTCGCCAACCAATTTCCACCAAGCAAAAACGAAAAGAACGAAGACCAATTGCTTACCGATGAGCATGGCAGCGTTAAACATGTTTGGTACTTGAGTAAAGTAACTGGTTATTCCTGCAGTAAAAACTCCTTGCTTTTTGTCGAGTTCTATTTTGAGTTTGTTGGCCGTAGCAAAGATGATTTCCATTCCGCCAAAGAAGGTAGCGCCCAACAAAGCCGCCAAGGCAAGACCGATATAAGAAACCTCTATATTCATCTAATGAATGCGGATAAAACTAACCCAAAAGACGCCTCATTTCCCAGGCTGATTTTGGCTCATGTTCTTTTCCATGCGTTTGCGCATACCTCTGCGAAATAGCCACCACATAAAAGCAATGCCGGGAATAAAGAAATGATTATAACCTGCTGAAAAGCCTATATCGAAACAGACATAGAATGCGTAGAGCAGTGAAATGATGGCAAAAACAAGCCAAAACTGTTCGAAGAATTTATTGAGTTTAACCATGTCTTTCTATTCGTTGTCTTCGTTGATGAAAATCTGACCGTCATGCGGTTTTTTGATTTGCCACTTGGTAAACGAGTCATTGCTCACCAAGCCATTTCCATACAATGTGCTGCCATTGGCAGTAACTATTTTCACAAACTTATCGGTATAGATGCGCGCGCTGTCTTCCAGAAAAATAAGCTCTTCGGTTTCCAGCATTTCACCTTTGCGACTTAGCAAAACTACACTGTCACGAGCAATCAGTCTTTTGTCTTTGCTGTAGTGTGCACCTTCTTTGGCGGTGAGTTTTGCCTCTTGCTGTTCTAATGTGTCGTAAAACAAAACGGTGACTCCACCTGTGGCTAATACATACTCATCATCGCCTTGGAACTGTTCCAATTTTGCTGCAAAGAGCCGGTTGGTTACTTTTCCTCTTTCGGAAAGAATATACTCTGCGTTATAACTTGTTTGAATCGGAAGATTGCTAGCATCGGTGATGGCACGTATATCGGCAATTTCATTTTTGCAAGACGCCAAAAGCAAAACGATTAGCAAAGCCACATAAATTCGGCTGAACATCGTCAATCGTATTTGCGTTGGAAGAACCATCTCTCAGCGGGAGTAAGCGTAAAGCCGACCATAAAATTAAAACCTTTTTCCAAGATAAGGTTGTTGTCTTGTGTGCCACCGGTCATGTATTCAGCACCAATGTGGAAACGGCTCAATGAGCGAACTACAGGAATGCTTAATCCAACACTTACTGCTTGTTGCGTTATGTTGGTACCATTGATGTGTAAATGCGTATCAGTTTGTCTTAGGCCTGCACGGTAGCTCATGCGATGGATGAAGTCACTCTTACGTGCAATGGAGGGTTCAAACTCGAAGCCTGCTGACAGGGTTGAACTATTATCCAAATACCCGACTTGAGAGAATGGGCTATCGAATGCAATTTTGTAGTTGCTCCAGTCTTGTGCTTTGTAATCCGCTGCTAAGGTGTAGCGTCCCCATTTCTTGGCGCTTTTGCGGAAGGCTACCCCCACCGATAAGCGCGATGGAATAGTCATCTTGCCTTTGGTTTCTTCACTCACATACGTGTTGCCGGCATCAACAGGAGCGCCTGAGTTGTACACATACTTGGTGTTTACCTCTGTGAAAATGGAACGTATTTTATATCCGGTACTGAAATCAGCTCCAACATAAAGGTGCGATTCCCCAATCACTTTATCGTTTTCTTCTTTCACAGCCAAGCGCACTTTGTATAAAACACCCAGGTCAAAACCCACGCCTTTGTTGTTGAGCTTAGCGGTTTCGCGGGTATTAAACATAGTCGCATTATCGAACTCAGCGTTGTTTGTGCGCACCAAAGTGCCAAACACAGCATTGGCATTTAAACCTACCGAAATCTGATGCACCGGAACCTTTACAGTGGTATCTTTTTTATTCAAGCTATCCAGTCTAAACTCTGTTTTATAAATAGTAAATATTCTTGAAGTACCAATATTGAATTTATTCAATCCTCCAGAGCCGCTATAGATTTTGTTGGCGGTGGTGGTGTCATTAATAATCTCGGAGTCTCTTAAACTATAGTTGATTGTGCTGTATGGTGTAAGACCTGTGGCTATAGCCCAACGGCTGCCCGGTTTTTTGAAGAGCAAGCCAAACTCATTTACCTGCCCTGTAGAATATTTCATTGATGCATCGGCAGTGGAGGCGGTCATGGAACTACCCACTGCGTTTACTTGTAAAGTGGTAACACCACAAAAGGAATAAGACGCTGGATTGCTGAAGTTGATAAGGCTACCGTCAACTATAGCGGTGGAGGTTCCGCCCATACCGAAGTGCGTAACTGAGCCCGGACTTGTAGGTATGCCTATTCCAAAACGCGAATAAGTTGAGAAAGTGCTTTGAGCGAAAAGAACATTGGCACATAGCAACATCATTGCAATGGCTCCAAACGTCTTCTTATTTATTGAGAACAAAAATTTCATGTAGTCCCTCAAGGGTTAAATAAGGGGCGGCAAAAGTCGGGCTTTTCAAGTGTTGTTCAAAAAAGGACATTCCACCACCGGTCAAAAGGACGATTAAGTCTGCGGTTTTGTTACCAAAACGTTCTATAAGTGCATCGGTCTCCAAGATGGCCGCAAGTTCTGCGCCCGCGCGTATGGAACCCTCGGTGGATTGGCCGGGAATTTCAGGTAACTCATTTTTCCTTTCCAATAACGGAAGTCTTCCCGTGTAATGATTGAGAGCCTTGAGTCGCATAGTGATACCGGGCGCGATAGCCCCACCGCGAAAAATATTATCCTCTACCAGCGAGTAGGTAGTGCAAGTGCCGCAATCCACTACTAAAACATTTTTACCACTAAACCTTTTCACTGCACCGCAGGCATTGGCCAAGCGGTCGAAGCCTATGTTTTCCTTATTTTGATAATCTATTTGAAAAGGAAATTTTGAATTGGAAGTTGGAACCAACGTGTTCAGTTTATCACCACCGATTTTTTTTAAATCAAACGCATCATTTCTAACCGAACTGAAGATGGCGTCTGCCGGAGAGTATTTTTTTATTAAGCCTTGGAGTTCCGTTTCGAGTTGTGAATCGGTTACCGATACGGCTTCCTGCAAGATGGATTCGGAAAAAATACCGAGCTTGGTGAATGTGTTTCCGCGGTCAACGGCCAGCAATGTCATGATTATTCTACGCCTTTATGCACTAGCAAATTAAGGTACCCTCTTTTCTCAATAGCGCGTCCGAGGCCGTCTTTTATGGTAATGAAATAAACATAAGCACCTTCTTGAACTGTTTTTCCATTAAGTGTGCCGTCCCATGGGGCATTGATGTCTACGGTATCATAGATGATATCGCCCCAGCGGGAGAAGATAACCATGCGGTAGGTGTCAAAATTGGCAAAGGAAATAATGGGACGGAAGGTATTGTTATGCCCTCCTATAAGGATGGTGTTGGGTATCCATATCACCGGGTCTTGATTGACACATACTTCATTTGAAAATGCCGTATGGTCAATGCTTGATGGTGACCCCGGAGCTTCAACACCCTCAATACGGTAGCAAAATTTGCCCTCGGTAAATAGCATTTGCGATACATCGTCCTCATAGTAGCGGTTAGAGGAGGAATTGACTTCGGCTATCATTTCTTCTATACCGTTGTCGTCTATCTCGCGGTAGATGCGGTAGGTGGCTACACCGTTTTGCCAGCCTTCATAGGCCGACCACTCCAGGAGGTTGCGCAGCATTTCTTTATTGGCAACTCCATCGGTAAGGATGGTGGTGCCCAGGTTGGTGGTGTCCACTATGGCGCCACATCCGTTTCTAACTATTACTCGATAGGAATAGGAGAACACATCGCACGCCAAGCCTTTGTCATAAAACTCAATCTGGGCGGTGGCGGCTGCCGATTGCACATCGATGTCCATCCACTCATTGCTATTGACGCCTAAGCGCTGCAAGCGGTATTCATGCGGGAAGGCAGTGGGAGTCATTTCCACGGTCACTTTTGTAGAGTCATTGTTGATGACCGAAGCAGAAGCGAGATAGACAAAGGCCGGTGCCAAAGGATAGGTCACAAAGATGTTTCGTGTATTGGACAGCGCGGTGTATCCCGTTTGGCTGGCAGTGCCTTCTATGTAGTAGCTGTTGTAGCCATCTTGCTGCGGGATGCCGTGGTGGATAAATGAAGTGACATTGCCGCCCACCGTACCAACGGGGGTGTAGGTCACCGGATTGCCAGGGCCGGGAGGCATGGCGGTAAAGCCATGATAGATGGTATAGGTATCTACCCCAAACTCCCAACCATCATAGGGCTGCCAGCTGAGGCTGATAAATTCATTGCAATTGGTATATAAAGGCGGATTCTGAAAGATAGACTTGTTGCATGGGCCAATAGGACTGGCAGGCACCATGGGCGGGGTAAGCATATAGCACGAGTCAAAAGCGGCAATGGCATATTGCACAGGGCCTATGATGGTATTGGCCACAAGGTCTATGTATTGCGTTTGTGTAGGGTCGTTGATGGTGGCTATTAGTGTAGTGGTTGGCGGGTCGTTACCGGTGCATTTATACAAGATATAACCATGGGTATCGGGCGCTGAGCTTGGCTCCCAAGTCACTACCGCATCACCGGTTATGGGGTCTATAGATACGGAGGAGATGAGCGGAATATCAGGGGCTATTATATCCCTGAAAATACCTCCCGGTATGTTGCTCGTATGCTGACAGCCTGCAGGAATAGGCAATCGTATCTGAAAATTGAGCTGCTCATCACACATTTCTACAATCTCATAGAGCCAACTGGTAACCCCAAAAGGCAGGGTTTGTATCATGCTCCAGCTACCGGCTTTTTCCATCCAAACCTCATACTGAATGCCCGCAGGCGGTGGTGTATTCACCGGATAGGGCGAGTTCCAGTTAAGATTGGCATACCCCAGCGGGTTGGTAGATGGGAAGGCCGTTAGGAAAATGGTACCCACCACCAGCGAGGGGTCGGAGGTATAATTAGTCGTGCCGTCCGTGGAGTGGGTGATAATCTGATAATAAATGGGAGCCGTGGGCGGGGTAACACCCGTGTTGTGGATGAAGAAATTACCCATCAAGGCATTCACCGTGCCTATTGAGGCAAAAGGCCCACCGGTGTTGGCGGAAGAAAACACTTCGTATTGGGTAAAATTGCCGCCCGGGTCGGCCACCGGAGTCCAGTTGATTTGCACATCGCCATTGTTATCCAGCGTAATGCAGGTAATAACAGGCGGTTGCAATTGCTGCGCAGCCATCTTGGAAGACAGGGCACCAATGGCTAAGCCTATGATTAAGAGTGGATATGTAAAATACTTGGACAACTTTGGGGTAACAGGAGGCAAAAGTAACGCTGCAACAACCTACTTATTACACGCAGCAATGGGCAGGATGGTTGCTTTTGTATCAATTTTTGGGTACATAAACGCTATACGCATTAAGCAGGACTAAAGTTTACCAAACAAAGGGGGCGAAAAATGGAGAAGGGCAAAATGTGGCGTTTTTTTCGGGGATAAAAATTTTGGGAGGTGGAACGGACAGAACTTTCGGCTAGCGCCAAATTTTACTCGGGGTAAAATGCCTATTTTCATTTCACCAAAAAACGGCATTCTCCCAAAACTCCGGCATTTGCAGGGGTTTATAAATATCAGGTAGGCCTCCCGAGATGATATGCTGATATGTCCGAATGAACATAGTGACATATTGTGTAATATTATAAAATGTTGAAATAAGCAACTGATAAAATCAAACAATATTTGTATATGCAAGTATGAGCATATGTATATATTGTTTGATATTGACTATTGTGATTATTCACATGATAGTATATTTATAGATATAGTAATATTCTCAAATTAGCATTGATATATATTTTGTAATATACTGCTATGTATATTTGTACATAGTAGAATATCAACTCATTTGGGTTATCTGAGAAACTACGATACCCATGAAAGCCCTGTTATTGCTATACTTTACAAAACAAATCCTCTCAAAAGTACCATGGAATTGCTCCGCTATTTTGAAAATCCATTCTACATCCCTCGCCTCAAGTTCAACACATTCACCACCGCGGTGGAAATACATATTGCAAGGCTGTCGACAAATAACCCGGCCGGTATTTATGATGCGATTATTGCCGAAACCAAACTGTTGTTCGCTGCTTTCAAAGAGACGCGCTCGTTAATGGACAGTGAATTTGCCGAGCAGCAGGGAAGCACAATTACTACAGGAAACGCTCGCGCTGCCTGCCTCAAGCTCGTGCGCAACCGCGAGGGATATATCCGCTACAAGTTTGGGGGTAACAGCACTGCGGGCTACATCGAGTTTTTTCCCGAAGGGCTAAAAGAGCTGAGTAGTATCCGCCTCATGAAGCTCGATTTTTTTATGCAACGTATGGTGACCAAAGCCACCAATCACCAAGCGGTTTTGGGGCCAGAGTTGCTGGCAGAATTTGAAGTCGCGTACCAAGCCTTTCAGGCCGCCCGCGATGCACAAACCACCAACATGGTGCAGACCAAAATCCTCCGCACCCGCACCCACAATGCCCGCAAGGCCCTTGCCGACCAACTGATGCGCAACCTGCATACCATCGGTCTGCACAACATAACCAACCCCGAGGCCGCTGCCGACTATTTTGATCAGTCTCTTTTTACTCCTCCAAGAGGGAGGAAGAAACAAAACCCGGATGAGGGATAAATAAAAAAGCCGATGAACAATTCACCGGCTTTTTCATTTTAATGCTATTTACTTCTTAGCAATATTCTTCAAACGCCATTTTGAGGTTCTCGGCAATCATATCAGCCGTGCGACCTTCTATATGATGGCGCTCAATCATGTGCGTCAACTTACCATCTTTGAACAAAGCGATGCTTGGCGAAGATGGCGGGTAAGGCAACATGTATTTGCGTGCGCGCTCTACCGCATCTCTGTCCACACCGGCAAAGGTGGTAGTCAATTTCGCAGGAACTTTTGCAGACGCTTCAATGGCCTTGCGCACACCCGGACGCATGCTGCCCGCAGCACAACCGCAAACAGAATTCACCACCACCAGCACAGTGCCTTG
>Ga0209572_1000749_pt1 | contig 37364 bp, 19 predicted proteins | sample EBPBio232012_DNA_FD_185867 | JGI IMG/M metagenome (GOLD analysis project Ga0209572, IMG submission 185867) | Wastewater treatment Type I Accumulibacter community from EBPR Bioreactor in Madison, WI, USA - Reactor 1_1/23/2012_ DNA (SPAdes)... | ecosystem: Engineered > Bioreactor > EBPR >...
AACCTCAGAGAACTGCTCGTCATAAACATAATACAAGTCATTGCTCGCTATCAATCCGTGTTGCATTTCGGTATTTTTAATTCCGAGCTTCTTCATTGCCGCAATAAGTCCTTCGCGCTGATAATGACAGACAAAAATTACATGCTTAATGGATTGATTTTTGAAAAGATTATAATACTGTCGAAAACTCTCAAAGAACAAGTGCATCTCAGAGCGAATGTGATTCATCTCAAGTGAAGTGAATTGTTTTTCTCTAGCGGCTTTTCGCACAGAAGCATTCATCTCTCGAAGCAGATTCTTTTCGGTATTATCCAAAGATGGTAACTTGCCGGTTAATGACGATGTCATAAAATCAAGCGGAACCGAAGTTTCATTTGCTACTGAAATTATACTTAGTCTCTCTCTCCCGATTAAATGGGTTAGTGAATCAAAATAGATTGAATGCCAAGTTTTATCATCTCCTAAAACGGCTCTACCCGGATCTATAATGACGTATTCCTTCAATTTAGGATGAGTTCTTTTAGGGCTTGATGCCTGACTTTTTAGCCAGTAAATAAGAACTTGAAACCAGTAAGGAAATTGGAAATAGTTTCTTATCAATTTTTGCTGTTGGCCAAAAAGAGTAAATCGTAATGCATGTTGATAGATCTTCAGAAATGAAAATTCCTTTTCGGTATAGCGTGACGAATGGGCTAATTTCTCTTTAGTGTATACATTGATTTCAGAAAACGACTTCATAGTACAAATGCAAATTGCTTTTTAGTTGCTACGCTACAAATTTAGCTTCTCCTAAAGAACAAATAAAAGGATGTGCCATAACCAAGACGGCTCCAGCATTCTACGGAACCATGGTTTTGAATCATAATGTTTTTTACCATGGCTAGGCCTAATCCTGAACCATTCGATTTTGTCGTAAAATTGGGAATGAAGAGCTTTTGTTTGGTGTCTGGTGATATACCGGTTCCATTGTCTGCAACGCGGATAATAACTGCATCACGATAACCTCGGACAACTACATCTACCTGCCCCATTTTTTCTTTGGGTATGGATTGAAGAGCATTTGTTATAAGATTATTCAGTGCCCTTATTATTTGATCCTTATCTAATTGAAAAACTTGGTTAGGAATATTATAAGATCTAAAAGTCACTCGGTTTCGCACATCCTCTTGATAAAGTTCAACAACGCTTTGGGTTAATGTTAAAATATTTATAGGAACAGGAATTGACTTCGGCATCTTAGCGAAGTTTGAGAATTCATTGGCTATGTTTGCCAATGCCTCTATTTGTTCAATCATTCCGGTTCCAAAACGTCTTAGTTTTTGATCAAACTCCCCAGGCTGAGTTTCCCATGCTCGTAGAAGCTGTTGTGTTGTCAACTTCATAGGAGTAAGCGGATTTTTTATTTCATGAGCTACCTGCTTAGCCATTTCACGCCAAGCAGATTCGCGTTCGGTTTTTGCAAGTTTGGTCGCGCTCTCATCCAATTTTTTCAACATATTGTTATACTCTAAAACTAATTGTCCTATTTCGTCTCGGCTATTCCATGTAATGGGTTCGTTCGTTTCACCAAGTCTTACTTCATGCATTTTTTTTGAGATGGTCTGTAGGGATCTTGTTATATAGCTTGACAGGAGATATGCAAGCCCGGCTGCTAAAAGAAACAGGATAATGTAGCTTTTGGATAATTCCTTAAGAAAACCTTCCAACTCTTCTTTTTTCTCTAAGGATTTTTCATAGACTACATTTGTAATGCCTATAGGCTTTCCCTTTGAATCCGTGAAATACCAATATGCGAGGGAGTATTTTTCATGATGGAAATCTTTGTCAATTACCGCTCGTTGATCACCCGTGGAGAGTTGTTTAAGAATAGAATAATTTATTTGTTCAGGAATTCTCAAAGAATCCATTTGATCAAAACCAGAGGAAATGATGTACCGCCCTTTCAGATTGAACAGAGCAATGAACATACTGTGTACATCACTTAGCTCACAAATTTTGTCGGAAAAGAATTCGGAGATGGAGTCAGGCGCGATGGCTTGCTCATGTTGCGACATGTAGTATGTCATGGAGTTAATTACCGCCTCTTCTTTTTTAAATAGCCGCTGTTCGTTGTAAAGTTCATTTTGGGTATTGTAGTTAACTATTGATATGGCAAAGGTTACGATGAACGCAATAAGTATCATGGCTACCATGGATAGATATATGCGAAGTTTGAGCGTAAGCTTTAACATTGCCGTGCGGAATTAATGAATCGGCTACAATTTGGTCAAAAATTTAGCCAACAGGGAATGAAGTTGCTTTTTCTTCAAAAGAAAAATCCCTGACGGTTAGTGCCGACAGGGATTTTAAAAATAGATTTACTACTGACGAAAATCAATCATTAGTTGCATCCCATCATACCAAATCCGGTTACGATGTTAGCTTGAATGTCGTCTTCGTTGAAATCATCATTCAAGAATGATTCGAACAAGTCAGTAATAGCAAGGTATTCTCCATTGAAACTCATCTGACCACCGGAAACTTCTAGGGTTCCTCCAGTTGAGAAATACAAGGAAAAATTGGAGAAGTCCATCACAAATGACGAAGCAAAATCATCGAAGTCATCTTCTGAAGTAGCGCCAAGCCAATCGAATACTTCATGAGAACCGTTAACCTCGTCAGATAAGACGTAGTATGCAGCAAAACCATGGAAATATTCAAAAGGATCAAAGTCCTCAGCTCCTGTATCCGCATCGGCAAGTGCATCAAAATCACCAGCAATACCAAATACCGCAGCGTACTCATCAAAGGCAAAACCTGTATCGAATATGCTACCGAAACCATCACCATCAGCAATGGCTTGTGCGGAAATGCATACAGCGATATCAATGTTGATTGCAGAGTTACCAGCCACAACTACTCCTCCGCCACCGTTACCGGCAACACCAAAGCCCGTAGAAAATACGATGTAATCTCCTGAGTCATCGGAAAATAAAATTACACCATTGTTGTCTGGGTCATCAAATGAGAAGCCTTCATCCGGATCAGAGAAAACTAAATCTCTGTTTCCATTGCTCATCTCAATAAAGCGATGGTTGGTTTCATCCCAAAAGCGCATTTTCGGCATTTTATTGAATGCATCTTTTGCCGTTCTTGCTTGGTCTTGATCAAGTTCTACACTTCTAACGACCTCGCCTTTCCCGATTGCATTCGCACCACCAGCGGTTCCTACTTGCTCTTTGTTACAACCACCCAACGCAATTGCTCCCAAAAGCACAGCTCCTGAGACAATTGATTTGAAGTTAAGTGTGTTTTTCATTGAAAATTATTTATTTCAGATTAAAACAACCAACCCAAACGGATAGTTGCTTGGTAGTTTGGTCCCCAACCCGAGTTTTTGAAGTTTCCTTCTCCATCACCTACTGGAGTTTTAACAACTACGGTGTTTTGATTATCTCCTTCTATGGCAATCCAGTCACTGAAGTCTGAATCATTTTGGGCATCATCGCTACGTAGATAGTAGTCGTTAGCAACTGTGATTTCTTGGTTTTTATACTTCTTGTTTTGGAAACCAAAACCGATTTCAGCACCTAAGTATAGGTTATCAACAAAATAGAAGTCGAAGCCTGCAACAGCGTTTAAACCAAAGGTTGTAGTGCCTCTTTTGCGCTCGGCTTCCCAAGTAGCCCATTTTGCTGGATCATTGTCCTCGGTATCATTGATCCCGTCTTGGAATTCTTTTGTAAGTGTTTCAGAACCCATGCCGAACATAAGCTCAGCACCAACATAAGGAGATAAGCGATCTGTACCTTCAAAGTGCATTTCATAACCTGGACGAATGCTGAAATTGAAAGTTTTTTCTGTGTCATACAATTCAGGAACGGTAGTCATTGTACCGCCTGCGTTTGGTGTTTCGTAGGCTTGCTGACGAACGGTAACATCATTAGTACCGCCTAATCCAAGACGTACACGAATAGCACCAGTTCCATCAGAGTTGAAAAGACGAAGACGGATACCGTCAATACCGATTGGGCTGCCACCTAGTGGAGCAAATTGTACTTCAAGGTTTTTTTCACCACCTTGTTGTTTTTGAGCAAAAGCACCTGCAACTGTCGTCAGAGCAAGAGCGAAGGATAAAATCACTTTTTTCATAAATATAAGTTTTTGGATTGATGCCGCAAGTATGCGACTATTTTTCTGTTTTGATGTACGTAAAATTACGCTTTTTCACATTTTGCTTGTTAATATCAATTTTTTAGACGCCAAAAAAGGGTCATTCAACGGTTACACTCTTAGCAAGGTTACGCGGTTGATCAACATTACATCCACGCATAACTGCCACATGGTAAGCTAATAGTTGTAATGGAACAGCAGAAAGAATTGGAACCAAACTTTCATCTGTTTTGGGGATTTCAATAACATGGTCAGCCATTTCTTTAACTGTTTTGTCCCCTTCTGTCACAATAGCTATTATTTTTCCTCTTCTTGCCTTTACCTCTTGTATATTACTTACGACTTTTTCATAAGAATTGCTATGAGTGGCAATTACAAATACGGGCATTTCATCATCTATGAGTGCAATGGGCCCATGCTTCATTTCTGCCGCGGGGTATCCTTCTGCATGTATATAAGATATTTCTTTTAGTTTTAAAGCACCTTCTAAAGCAACGGGGAAGCTATAGCCGCGCCCCAAGTACAATGCATTTCGATGATTCTTATAGATTTCTGCAATTGTTTCCACAATAGCATTTACTTTAAGAGTTTCTTCAATTTTCTCTGGAACTGAGTTTAGTTCAGTCATTAGCCTTATTAAACGTTCTTGGCAGATGGTACCTCGTTTAATAGCCACAGCTAAAGCCAAAAGATAAAGAACAGAAACTTGGGCAGTAAATGCTTTTGTAGAAGCCACACCGATCTCGGGACCAGCGTGCGTATAGGCTCCGGAATGTGTAGCTCTTGAGATACTAGAACCAACTACGTTACACACTCCAAATATGAATGCCCCTCTTTCTTTCGCCAATTCAATGGCGGCAAGGGTATCAGCGGTTTCTCCAGATTGAGAAATGGCAATTACAATATCTCCGTTTTGAATTATTGGATCGCGGTAACGAAACTCTGAGGCATATTCAACCTCAACCGGTACCCGAGCAAACTCTTCAAATAAATATTCGGCTACCAAGCCTGCATGCCAAGAAGTACCGCATGCAACTATAATGATTCGATTTGCATTGACCCATTTCTCTTCGTTTTGATCAACACCGCTCATTTTGATTTTGGCTAACCCAACGTTCAGCCGCCCGCGTATGGAATCGCGTATGGAACGGGGCTGTTCATGAATTTCTTTGAGCATGAATGAATCGTAGCCACCTTTTTCAATTGCTTCAAGTTTTAGCTCCAGTTCTTGGATGTATGGTGTTTTCTGATGATTCTGTACGGTTACTATCTTTAGTCCCGATTCTCTGTCTATCAGTGCTATTTCTTCATCCTCAAGATAGACCACGTTTTTAGTGTATTCCACTATTGGTGTCGCGTCAGAAGCTATGTAATATTCTCCTTCTGTGCCAATTCCTATTACCAAAGGGCTTGATTTTTTTGCGCAAATAAGTTGACTTGGGTTGCCTTTGTCTAAAACAACAATCGCATAAGCTCCTACAACTTCAGTAAGGGCAATACGAACAGCTTCAAATAATCCAACACCTGTTTTGTTTTTTACGTCTTCAATAAAATGAACCAAAACCTCCGTGTCGGTTTCACTTTGGAATGTGTGTCCTTGAGAAATAAGCGCTTCTTTTAGTGCTGAGTAATTCTCAATTATACCGTTGTGAATTAGGGCAATCTGACCATCACCTGAAAGATGAGGGTGTGCATTTGTATCATTGGGTACACCGTGAGTTGCCCACCTCGTGTGTCCAATTCCAATATTGCCGGAAATATTTTTTTCTTCAACTAACTTCTCTAAATCAGCTACTTTCCCTTTGCACTTATATAGACCGAAGTCTTCATTATTTATTAAAGCAACACCGGCACTATCATACCCGCGATATTCAAGTCGTTTCAAACCTTTAATAATTACCGGATAGGCATCCTTATTTCCAATAAAACCTACTATTCCACACATGATTTATTGAGTATTGTCAGCTTGTTTTTGAATTTAATTTTTTAATATGAGTAGGTAATTACCAATCTCATATTTTGTTTAATGTCTGAGCTGTATTCAGGCCCATAAAGTAAACTGCGCGCAACAGACCAAGAGTTTGAATATTGCGATAAGGTATAAACGGGTTGAAGTAAAATTTCATCCGTGCCAATGCTTCCGGTTAGGTATTCCTGAATATGTGCGGTTAGATTAATTCGATATAACCCCGTGGACACATTCACATTCCCTCCAGTTTGAGTGTATGTAAAATACTCACTGTCCTCAGGTTTGTAGAAAACTAAAATGCTACTTAAAGGTGAATATTTTGAGCTTTTATCATACGGAATAATTAATTCAGCCCTATTTATTGTTACGCCTTCATAATCCTTGAGCCAATTAACGGAGCTAATATCGATAGCCACACGTGTTCCTTCACCAGATTGCAAATAGCAATATTGAGAGCCATTTATATTATTAGAAGTACTAATACCTTGCAATGCTGTTCCATGATACTGATGTTCAATCTGGGTAAAGGCTTTGCAAGATGATTTTGAAACTATAAAGTCAGCGGTATTCAATACTTCCTCAGTACCGCCAAGTTCTGCATAGTAAACGGTTAGCTTTGATGCGGCATCGCTTTGCACGTAATTAATCACTTGCCCGTCTATAGTTTCGGAGTTTATGACAAGTCCGTTAAAAAATGATTTGAAGAGCGCGGCATCGTCTAAAACTATTGTATCCGCTGTAAGTAGTTTTTCACCGAGAGAATGTCTCAAATGCAATCTAAGCGCAGGTGTGTAATCCAATCCGGTGACTGAAGCCATTTCAGGATTGGGGTTTTGGGTTTCCATACCGGGCTTGATGAGGTTTTGATATCCGGTATTAACCTTACTGTTGGTGTAATAGCTTTTATCATAGTCCAGATCATTCAATAGCTCCTTAACATTGAACGCCATAGGGACATTTTTCCCGTAAGTTGCATTTTGATAAGCAAGAGTTAGAACAACGGAGTCGATTCTAATATTTTCTGCATACCTGGGTTTGCTTGTTGATGGAATGAATTGGATTACTCCTTTAGTTTTCACTACTCCAAAATGCGGATCCACATAATTGCCAATCATAATATTGCTATAAAAGTCGCTCGCCACCGAATCCACCTTCACTGTTTTTACAAAAAGTGAAGTCGTGTCGGTTTGAATGGCATTTATCAAGTCATCTTCAGGCTGAATGGACTTCCCTAGGCCATCAGCTGGCTTTTTGCAAGAAGACAGTCCTAATAAAATGGCAATGATTATAACGGCAAAAAGCCTCAATCTCTTGAGGCTATTTATTAAATGGATTGAACCTCTCATTCGATTAATCAACAAGCTCAGTCTTTCCCAAAACAATTGAGTCATAAAACTCATCAATTGCTGATAGATAGTCATTTTCTTGATATTGCTTCATCAACGGAATATCGTTGTTGATACAATATTTCTCAAGGTCGCCATTCACATTTTCCTCAGCGAAAATGGCTGCGTCAGAATATTGAAGAGCCAATTTGGCCAAGTTGGTATGATTAGGAGAGGATATTTCTTCCATATCCTCCGTCTTTAAAGAGTCAAAACTGATTTTTTGAGCCAATTTTTTATCTAAAGACCCTTTAAACGCATCATCGTACAACGAGGTAACAATCTTAGTGTCAGCAAAATACGGATCGCGCTTGTACAGTTTTTTTACATACAAAGGCATGAGATGTGTGAACCAACCGTGGCAATGAATAATATCGGGTGCCCAACCAAGTTTTTTCACCGTTTCCAAAACACCCTTGGTAAAGAAAATCATACGGACATCATTGTCAGGGAAAAGGTTTTGTTCCTCATCATGGAAAAAAGCCTTTCTATGAAAAAACTCCTGATTGTCAATAAAATAAACTTGTAATCTAATCTGAGGAATACTCGCAACTTTGATAATCAGGGGATGGTCGCTATCATTTACAATCAAATTCATTCCGCTCAAGCGAATCACTTCATGTAACTGATGTCTGCGCTCATTAATTTTACCGTAACGCGGCATGAAAATTCTTGTTTCTTTGCCACCCTCATGAACCATTTGAGGTAAAAATCGACTGCTTTGTGCTGTGGATGTTTCTGCTGAAAAGGGGAGGATTTCCTGCGATACGTATAGAATCTTTGTTTTATTACTCATAAATTATCTATAAGCTCTATGTAAAAAGAAATGCAAATGTAGATATAAATCTTTAATGATATTTCCAAACAATTAGCTTTGGCCACATATATTTTCTTAAAATTCAGTGTTACCATTTGTATTTGAGCGAATTAGTGAAGTCCAGGTTTGGATTTCAAATCAAAGAGAGATTTATGGCTCCGTCATCGGTTTTGTACCGACCATGGGAGCATTGCATCCCGGGCATATTTCGTTGATAAACAAGGCGAAAGAAACTTGTGATATAGTGGTGGTTTCAATATTTGTCAACCCTACCCAATTCAACAATCCTGAAGATTTAGAGCACTATCCAAAGACCTTTGAACGAGACAGAGCCATGTTGGCCGAGGCCGAATGTGATGCGATTTTCTTTCCTTCGGTCGAAGAAATGTATCCAACACAAGAAAAAGGTCATTGGGATTTCGGATTGCTGTCTTCCACCCTTGAAGGTCAATTTCGCCCTGGACATTTTGATGGCGTGCTGACGGTGGTTAAAAAACTCTTTCAGATTGTAAAACCGGACAAAGCCTTCTTTGGAGAGAAGGATTTTCAGCAGTTATCTCTCATTCGTAAGATGACTGCACACGAAGGTTTACCAGTAGACGTAATAGGTTCGAAGTTGATACGAGAAATGGATGGGTTAGCCATGAGTAGCCGAAATATGCGACTTAATGAGCAAGAAAGACAAAAAGCCACAGAAATCAGCAAGGGGCTGTTCGCCATGCGGGACTTTGACCGAAATGCCTCACCTAAAGCTTTAATCCAATTTGGAAAAAATCAACTTGAAAAGGCTAGTATACCTGTAGAATACTTGAGCATCGTAGAAGCAGATACTTTCATCCCTGTGAATGAGTGGGAAACATCTCAAAGACCGATTGCACTTTTAGCAGCCTATGTTGGCAAGGTTCGGTTGATTGACAATATGTTCCTTTAGGAAATATTGCTATTAAAAAGTAGCTATTTCCAATCCACTATTTACATACCTTTGTACCCTGCTCAAATGAACGAGCAATAATTTCAAAAAGTCATGGGAAAATTAGGTGCTACAGAAATCATAATCATCTTGGTTATCATTTTGCTCCTTTTTGGAGGTAAGAAAATTCCTGAATTGATGCGCGGTTTAGGTCGTGGTATGAAGGAGTTTAAAGATGCCAGTAAGGGCGAAACGACTGATACCACGAAAACGGACATCAAGTAAATTGTTATAGAACTTAATCTGTGAGGGTTGATTTTGCAATCCTCAGTGGTAAAATAGAAATTCCGATTTCTTCCAAATATGGATGAATCGGAATTTTTTTTGGAGTTACCCATAATGCTTGAAAACTCTGTTGAAAAAGTTGAACGAACTATTTTCGGCAGCACTGAAACCTTAAACAATTTGTGACCGTATTTTAAGTTAAATAACGGGATGTATCCGCTGGAGTGTTAATTTAGCGGTGCAACCAAGGAAAAATAAGGAAATCATGAAGAAAACAATGCTCACCGTTTTTGCAGCCATTATTGCTGTTGGCAGTCATGCCGTTGCTGTTAAAGACTCCATCCCTTCCCGTTTTCAAACACTTAATCCGGATGATCCGGCACTTGCTGAGATCGACAGGATGCTTGTATCAAGTTACACAAGCCATTACTGCTTCACCACGGATCAGAACCTTTTGAATGCCTATAATTACAGCTCTCAGGAGATTCCAACATTTACACCTGATTTGGTTAAGGCTAGAATGAACGTATTGGATAAAAACACCCCGTTTGATTTGGTTTACAACTCGACCGTGCAGGGTTTTATAGATTTGTATGCTGTTCGTAGGAGGGATATAACGACTAAAGTACTCGGTGTATCACAGCTTTATTTCCCTATGATGGAGGAAAAGCTTGCCAAGCACGGAATTCCTCTTGAAATGAAGTACCTATCTGTAGTAGAGTCTGCTCTCAATCCAACAGCCATATCCAGAGCAGGAGCAGGTGGTCTATGGCAGTTTATGGTAGCTACCGGTAAGATGTATGATTTGGATGTTACCAGTTATCAGGATGAGCGTTTCGATGCATATAAATCTACGGACGCAGCTTGCTTATATCTTAAGTTCTTATATAAAACATTTGGCAATTGGGAGTTGGCGCTTGCAGCCTACAATAGTGGGCCGGGTAATGTAAATAAGGCCATTCGCAGGTCAGGAGGCAAAAGAGACTTTTGGTCTATCAAAGAATATTTGCCAAAAGAGACTCAAGGCTATGTTCCGGCATTTATTGCGGTTAACTATGTAATGAATCACGCTGCGGAATACAATATCTATCCGCAAAAGCCGCTCATTACGTTTTTCGAAACTGACACAATCGGAGTAAATAACCGCGTTGATTTCTCGGCTCTTTCAAATTTGTTGGATATGCCAACCGAAGACATTGCCTTCCTCAACGGAACATATAAACTAAAAGAAATTCCTGATAATGGCCACAAGCACTATTTGGTGTTGCCTATTTCTAAAGTGGGCATCTTCATGAATAATGAAGCATTGGTATATGAGAAAAGCCGAGTTCAACGTGATGAGCCAATGTTATTAGCCTCGACTAATAACCGTTCTGATGTTCCAACTGGAAAAGTGGCAAAGGAAATTCGCGAAACAGGGTGGAAGACACACAAGGTGAAATCTGGAGAGTCTTTAGGAAGCATTGCGAACAAATATGGTGTGTCGCTTGCTGAAATAAGAAAGTGGAACAATATCAAATCCTCTAAAATTTATAAAGGTCAGTCTTTAAAGGTGAAAACGACTGTTTCTAAAACCATCTATGTCGAATCAGAGAAAGAGGCTGTTGCTGAAAATAAAGCTGATGTGAAAGAATCGGCTGCAAACACAGAAAATGGCGAGGAAGAAGAGGAAGAAAACTACCAGCAGCACGAAAAGCAACCAATTGCAAAAGCTCCGATAGCAAGTAAAAACAGTATTCAATACAAGTATTACACTATTCAGAAAGGTGATACACTATCTAAGATCGCAAACAATAAAGGGGTTTCGGTTGCTCAAATAAAAAACTTAAACAAAGGGCTAAAAGAAAACCGCTTAGCAGTTGGACAGAAGATTAAGATTAAGCAGATATAATTTAGAGTAGGAATAGCTCTATAAATAAGGAAAGCCGCTTCAATGAGCGGCTTTCTTTTTATCAAAATTCTGCATTCATCGGAGTTCGAGGGAAAGGAATCACATCACGGATATTGTTCATTCCGGTTACTAACATTATAAGTCGTTCAAAACCTAATCCGAAACCGGAGTGCACCGCTGTTCCAAACTTGCGGGTTTCCAAATACCACCAAATATGTTCCTCAGGAATGTTGAACTCCGAGCACTTTGCTTTCAAAACATCATAGCGTTCTTCGCGCTGAGAGCCACCAATTATTTCACCAATACCGGGAACAAGAATATCCATTGCGGCCACTGTTTCGCGTCCGTTAGCATCCAATTCGTTGTTGCGCATATAGAAAGATTTAATCGCTTTTGGATAAGCCGTAATAATCACCGGTCGTTGAAAATGCTTTTCGACCAAATAACGTTCATGCTCACTTTGAAGATCACTTCCCCAAGCAATTTCATACTTGAATTTCTTTTTCTTATAGTGCTGTGAGTTCAGAATAATATCAATCGCTTCGGTATAGGTAATTCGCTCAAAACTGTTTTTAATAATCATTTCCAGTCTTTCAATCAAAGGCAGTGACTGTCTTTCATTGAGCGGTTTTTGTTTGTCTTCATTGATTTCACGTTCTTGCAAAAACTCTAAATCTTCGCGACACTTTTCAAGAACATAGTTGATACAATGCTTCAAGCATTCTTCGCCCAAATCCATGTTGTCATGGATGTCGTAGAAAGCTGCTTCTGGTTCAATCATCCAGAACTCTGCTAAATGGCGACTGGTATTTGAATTCTCTGCTCTAAATGTTGGGCCAAAAGTGTATATTTTTCCAAGTGCCATCGCACCTAACTCGCCTTCCAATTGTCCACTAACAGTCAGGTTCGTTGATTTGCCAAAGAAGTCTAAGCTATCATCTAGTTTACCGGTTTTAGCTATTTCTTCAAGTTTTAAATTCGTGACCCGGAACATCTCACCCGCACCTTCCGCGTCACTTCCTGTGATAATGGGTGTGTGCAGGTAGAAGAATCCTTTGTCATTGAAAAATTTATGAATAGCGAAAGCCAAATGATGTCTTAAACGAAATACCGATCCGAAGGTGTTTGTTCGAAACCGCAAATGCGCTTTTTCTCTTAGAAACTCCATGGAGTGCCGCTTCATTTGAATTGGATACTCATTTGGGTCGCAGTCTCCGAGGATTTCCATTTCATCAGCAATGAGCTCTATCTCTTGGCCCTTTCCTAAGCTCTTTTCCAATTTGCCTGATGCCCTTATGCTCGTTCCAGTTTGAATACGTTTAAGTGTACTATCATCGAAATTTTCTTTCTTGATCACCACTTGCAATGTCTTAATGGTGGAACCATCACTGAGCGCAATAAATTGGTCGTTGCGAAAAGTGCGTACCCAACCTTTAACGGTCACTTTTGTACCGACCGGTTGTGCAGAATAAAGTTTAGAAATATCAATATGATTGGCCATAGCCTTCTTTTTTTAGCGAGGTGCGAATTTAAGGTTGACCCATTCTATTGCGAAATGAACTTAAGCATTCTTTTTAAGAATCGCCTTGCCTTGTTATTGCCTGTAATACTTTTGTGTTTTATGAAAGGGGCATTATCCGGCACGGGCTTTTTCTTAATCACAACTTTGGCTTGTGGCTATTTTGCGTCTTGCCATTTTCGAAACGATTACACGGCAGAAATCAAAAGAATAGACTCGCTTTCATTATTAGCAGATTCCTCTATTCTTATGATGAACGGGGTAGTTGAGAGCTCTCATAATTCGGATTCTGCTTTAAAATGCCTGAGATACATCCATGACAATTATAAGGGTGTCATGCCTAGAGCGATGGCAAGAACACTTGATTCCTATGGGATGATGCGTCAGGACATGCTTGAGATTGGAGAGTTTTCGCAAACATTAAGGAATCAATTGGATACTGCTCGGAAGCAGGTATTAGATTTACGACAAGCGTTGAATGAAGGAGCCACACACGACCATAAAGACAACAAGATGACCGAAGATTACGTTAAATACGCCATGAAAATGGAAGAAAGTCGTTTGAATAATTTGCTTGGCAGTGCAAAACAAGGTGTAGAAAAATCTTCAAACGTTCAAGCATTGTATTATCAAATGACTCCACAAGTTAGAATTTGGATGGATAGTATTCGGCAAAAAAGTGAGAAGTAAAAGATGAGAATATTCAGGTTCATAATTGCAGCGTTCATTTTGTTTTCTTCCAGCCAATTGATGGCTCAAGGAACTGATTTGGATTTGGCGGAGTATTATTTTGCCGAAGGTCAATTTGAGCAAGCAAAACTTTATTACGAAAAAATATACAAAACCAACAAGACCAATCGTGTTTACAACAATTATTTGAACACACTCATTGCGCTTAGCGAATTTGAAGAAGCCGAAAAAATGGCGAAGAAGAACGTCAAAGAAAACTCAAAGGATGGTGTGTCTTATGTTAAACTTGGTGACCTGTACAAACGCTTTGAAAAAACTGTTGAAGCCAAAGAACAGTTTGAATTGGCGATAAAAAAAGTAGAACCAACCCGTTCTAACGTTATTCGGTTGTCTTCGGAGTTTGCTCAAATCAATGAGTATGAATTTGCGCTAAAGACTTATCAAAAAGGGAAGGCTGAAGGAAAGGATGGTTATAACTATGCTTATGAAATAGCCAACATGCAAGGAAATCTTGGTGACTTGGATGGAATGACCGAGTCCTTTTTGGACTTAATAGAAGGAGAACCCAATTACATTCAGACCGTGCAGAATTCGTTAAACCGTGCATTGAATCTTTCGGAAAATGAGACCAACATGGATATGCTGAAAACCAAGTTGCTCAAACGTTCACAAAAAAATCCGGAGGCGATTATTTATACGGAGATGCTTACTTGGCTTTTCATGCAAAAGAAGGATTTTGCAAGCGCTTATGTTCAAGCCGCTGCCTTGGATAAACGTCTTGGCGAGAATGGCGGACGAATTATGAATCTCGCTCAACTGGCCTCAAACAATAAAGATTTTGAAACGGCCAAAAAGGCCTATCAATACCTTATCGATAAAGGCCCTTTGAACGATTATTACATTGCTGCAAAGATTGATAAGCTGCAAGTGATGAAGCAGGAGCTTGAAGTAAAACCGAGCCCTGATCCATTAGCCTATCAACATCTGGAAACCGAATACATCAACGCCATCAATGAAGTAGGTAAGAAGGCAGAGTCAGCCGTTATGATGAAAGAGTTGGCTCACATTATGGCGTTCAATCTTGGGAAAACAAATGAAGCGGTGGACTTATTGAATGAAGCAATCGCCTTGCCCGGCATGTACTCAAGAACGCTTGCCGTTTGCAAGCTAGAGCTTGCCGATGTTCTTTTGTTCAAAGGCGATATTTGGGATGCATCATTGTTGTATTCGCAGGTTGAGTTAGATTTTAAAGAAGATGTTCTTGGGCACGAAGCTAAATTTCGCAATGCAAAAATCTCATACTATACCGGAGATTTTGAATGGGCTCAAGGACAATTGGACGTTTTGAAAGCCTCTACTTCAAAATTGATTTCTAATGATGCAATTGATCTTTCGCTTTTGATTACTGACAACTTCAATATGGACACCACTACAGTGCCTATGGAAATGTTTGCCAGAGCCGATTTGCTTGCGTTTCAAAATCAATATTCAGCGGCCAGTGTTACGCTTGATTCTATCCTAACTGGTTATCCTTCTCATAGTCTTATGGATGAAATAAAAATGCTTAAGGCCCAGATGTTTTACGAGCAAGGTCAATATGAAAATGCACGTGAATTGTATCAGAGTATTATTGATTTACATTTTAAAGATATTACAGCAGATGACGCCCTTTTCAAATTGGCGGATATGAATCAATATATCTTTAATAATCCTGCAAAGGCAATGGAGCTTTATGAAAAGCTTATTACCGAATACCCGGGCAGCCTTTATGTGGTTGATGCTCGTAAGCGATTTCGCGAGCTACGAGGCGATGCCATCAATTAGTTTTTCTTGTTCTTAAAAAGAAATAATGAATTCAAACTGATTACAGCAATTCCTCCGACAACAAGAAAGGAGATATTGGGAGTGTAAGGTGGCATCAGGAAAGTGAGCACAATTATGAAAAGCGTATATCCATAAAGTGCTAATGCAGTCTGACGATGACTGAACCCCAAAGCAAGTAGTTTGTGATGTATATGATTTCTATCGGCAGAGAAAGGTGAACGTCCTTGTGAGGCGCGCAGTATAAAAACACGCAACGTATCAATCAACGGGTAAGATAAAATAGCCATAGCCAATACCGGTTTTGAGACATAATTCATGGCTATGAATTGCTCCTTCGGAAATTTTAGTTCTATCATCTTCATGGCTAGCACGAAGAGAATAATACCAATAATGAGCGATCCGGAATCCCCCATGAAAATTTTGGCAGGCTGAAAGTTATAAATCAAAAATCCAAGTAAGGAACCAGCAAGCCCCATAGCTAATAGAGCAAGAGGCTGATCACCGGTTTTATAGAACCAAAAGGCAAATGCCATGCTAGCGATAAGGCCAACGCCTGCGGCAAGCCCGTCAACTCCATCAATCAAGTTGATAGCATTAACAACTACGATATAAACAAAAAGACTTAGTACAACACTGAACCAATATGGAATAGAGTAGATACCAAAGAGACCCCAAAACTGAGTAATTCGAATATCAGCGACATAAACGAGTATAATTCCAACTGCTATGTGAACCAATAGTTTTTTAATTGGCGATACACCGATGATATCATCTTTTACCCCAACAAAAAACAGAATGAACATACAGGCCACTAAGTACTTGAATTCATTCAATGCCCCTATTGCATCATAGTTATTTCCAAACTGCCATCCTTCTCTTGATGGAAACCACAAACAATAAGCGATAATGGTACCGGCAAAAATCACTATTCCACCAATTGTCGGAACCGATCTGCGATGAATTTTTCGCGATTCTCCAGGTTCATCTACCAGGTGTTTAAGCTTGGCAACTTTTATAAGAGAAGGAGTTATTACCAACACTAAAACGAATGCTGAAACAAATCCACATAATAGTTCGGTGAGAATAGATGACAAAGCAGATAGAGTTTAAATCAAAATTACTTCTCGCATTAAGTAACGTGAAGTGCATGAAGCGACCAAATGTATCAAAAATCAGCGTATTTATTGATAAGATTTGTACGCAGGGTGATCGAGAGCATTGACGTTCTTCTTTCTACGTCATCAATATCGGCCATCTTTGTTTGATCCAAGCGGTTAGTATATCCGACAAGAATTTGAAAATTCCATTTTGGGTTCACATATAATCCAGCTGAGAGATCCAATTGCTGAATGTAATGATTTGGATAACTTGTTCCTTCTACCGTTATAGCAGAAGGGTTTGCTTTCCAATTACCTTGGGGTCCGGTTGAATGTTCAATCTGGTTAAATTTTACTTGTGCAATAATTCTTCTCCAACGGTAATTTCCTATTACAATCAACTCTTCAGTTGCCGCACCTGTCGGGTGTCCAAGCGGCTGATTGACATGGACGTAATTTTGTAGAGGAAAAGAGCTGGCGTACATATAGTCGCCTATTGAGTTCCATTCACATTGAACGTCCAAACCCTTTACGAGCAAATCAAAATATTTGAATCCTGCTTGATATCCCATTGCCTTTTTATCGGGATTATCAATGGCAAGTTGCCCATAGATATATGAATGTCGCGTGGTTCGTATTCTCAAGTTAGCACCTACAATTACATTTTGCGCTGCATCCAAACCATTGATGGCCGTGTTTACTCCAATTATTGGAATATAAGCACCTGATGGTTGAGATATAGTTCCTAATTCATTATCATAACGCTGCCATATTATTCCTTCAAACACACCTAATTCAATTCTTTCGTGCGGTATCCAACTCAGGTAGTTAAAGCTACCTCCTTTACGTTTGAACAATGCCTCGGGAACTTCGCCAAGCGGAAGCCTTTGCTGTGTTTGTAGCGAGGCATACATTGCGGTGTATTGAAGCTTATTATTAAAGAATGAAGTTGTGGCTTTGATGCAGGGGTAATTGAATGCCGCATCACTAAGCAACAATGAACGATAGCCATGACCGATGTAGTTTTTTCCTGTACCAAATTGTATGTTCAGCCATTCTTTAGGCGAATAGCTTATCCATCCATAAGCCATCGCAAAATCGTATCCGACCGTTTTGTAAGCCTTGGTGCGACCGAAACCAGGTGCAACACCGGTGCTGTCTACAAAGTCTTTTAAGTAAAGAGGAAAGTAGGTTTGGGTTTCATAAAAGCCAGTTTGAAAGGAGAATTTTTTTCCTAAATCTCCAATAGCTTGAAAACCGCGAGTGCTTGTAAATAGATTGAGAGAATCAGCGTAGGCCGTTGTATCGGCAAAATCCTTTGCGAGTGACAAATCGAATAACGGATCTATGGCCAAGAAAAAATCATCTCCCTTGACAGAGTATAAATGAGATTTGTATAGGACATTCGTTAGGCCATAATAGGTCTTTAATGAATCATCTTTAGCATAGCCCGTTATTTTGGTCAAATCCAGTTTGCTCTCAAGAAATGGCTTAGACGCGGTATGAAAACGAACGGTAGAATCCTTGAGTATGGACCGTTCAACTTCTTGCGAAAAAAAACGATTTAGAGGTATTGTTTTTTGTTGGCTAAAAGCAATCCCTTTGCCCATGAAGATGAGTAACGCAAAGGTAGTTATACGTAGGAACACGCTATGAAGACCTGATGTTTTCACTTTGATCTGACTTCTTCGATGCGCTTTGTTACATACTCTTCATAGACAGAAGTTATTCCTTCACGCAAATTGATAGCATGTTTCCATCCTTGCTGTTGAATGCGAGTTACATCCATTAATTTTCGTGGAGTGCCGTCAGGCTTATCTGAATTCCATATCAATTCTCCTGCGTATCCGACTATATCTTTTACCATTTCGGCCAGTGCTTTTATAGAAAGGTCTTCACCTGTTCCAACATTTACGAATAGCTTCTCGTTGTAGTTGAGCATTAGAAATAAGCAAGCATCAGCAAGATCGTCCACGTGCAAAAATTCTCGCATTGGAGATCCCGTTCCCCACACTTCAACATTTGGTAACGCTTCTGTTTTTGCCGTATGGAATTTTCTTATAAGGGCAGGTAATACGTGTGAGTTGGTTAGGTCATAATTGTCATTAGGTCCATATAGATTGGTGGGCATGGCGCTAATGAAATTGCATCCATATTGATCTCTGTATGCTTCGCAAAGTTTGATTCCTGCAATCTTAGCAATAGCGTAGGGTTCATTTGTAGACTCGAGTAAACCAGTTAGCAGACTTTCTTCCTTTAAAGGTTGAGGAGCCATTTTTGGATAAATGCAAGATGAACCAAGGAACAACAATTTTTTTACACCACTTTCATAAGCACCATGAATGATATTGGATTCAATCATCAGGTTGTCGTATAGAAAATCTGCCCGGTAAATATTATTGGCATATATGCCACCAACTTTTGCGGCACTGAGGAAGACATATTCTGGTTTTTCTATCTCAAAAAAAGAATTGACAGAAGCTTGATTTCTTAAGTCTAATTCAGAGGATGACTTTAAAAGTAAGTCGGTATAGCCTTCTTGAGTTAATCTGCGCACTATCGCGCTGCCAACCATTCCGCGATGCCCGGCCACATAGATTCGTGCATTTTTTTTCATGAGCGCAAAGGTAGTCTTTACTATTCAAAGTGCTGAACCCCATTTATGGGTTAGCATAAAAGGAGATTGTTGTAAAATGAAAAAGGCTTCCGCTACGCGGAAGCCTTTTGTCATCTTCTTTTCGAAGAATAAATAATTATTTAATCTAGTTGACTTTCACAACCTTGAACACCTCAGAGGATGTTGAGCTACTTACATGTATGAAATAAATGCCTGCAGACAAAGATTCCATTTCGATTATTGAAGTATTGAATAGAGACACAGTATTCAAACGTTTACCATTCACATCCATAATCACAGCTTCAGTTAGGCCTGTACCGACAACGGTAACATTACCCGAAGTATATGTTGGGAACAGTTTAATTTGATTAGCGGTTGCTTCATCAATACCTGAACAATCATCTACTTCTATCGTAGCTGTAGCGCTACCTCCTATGATACATGCACCATCGCCTTGAACAGTGTAGGTGATATCGTAGTCACCAGCTGCCAAACCGAATGAATCAAATTGGCTTCCAGTAACCGATTGACCACCCCAAGTACCATTGGCAGGGCTTCCACCTGATAGATTAACAGGTGCAGCGTTGTCACAAACGATTGTGATCGGTAAGGTTAGGGTAACCTGAAGGTTGGTCACTTCCCATACGCTGTCATCTTCATCATCACAGTCGGATCCAAGTGACTCAGAAGAGAAGCCTTCCGGAATTTCTGCACCATAGCAAAGGTTGTCACTACCTGCATCGTAACCGTCACCATCATTATCAACGAATAGGTCGGCTGATTGCCACACTGTTTCGTCTTCATCATCACAGTCGCTACCTTCAGTTTCAGCTAAATAACCAGCTGGAATTTCTGCACCGTAGCAGACATTTTCCGCGACTCCATGGTATCCATCTTCGTCAAGGTCGATGTAAAGTTCAGACGATTGCCAAACCTCACCATTGGTATCATCACAGTCAGTGCCAAGTGTTTCTTCAGAGTAACCGGCAGGAACCGATTCTCCAAAGCAGATAGTTTCAAGACCCGAATCATAACCATCACCGTCAGCATCAACATGGAACTCTCCAGATTGCCATGCATTGGCATCGTTATCGTCACAATCGGTGTTATCAAGTACATATCCTTCTACAGGAACACAAGACTCTGTAGTCATTGTTGAATCACCATAAGTGTCTCCGTCCATATCCATATACCAGATAATTGGTTCATACAAGCATGAATTGTTGTCAACCATAGCATTAGGATTGTAGTTACAAGCATCAGGATCAGTACATCCTTCCTCTACTATGACGAATGGCTCTGCAGGACCATCCCAGCCGCTGGATACATTTTCGCTACAGTTAGTGCTAACGTAGAAATTATAAGGAGTTAAGAAACCAAGTCCGGTTATATCCACCATGGTAGCATCGGTGGTTCCTGATTGCACAAGACCATCGGGACCGCTTCCGGCTGCACCGGACGTGCGAACTTCCCAGGTGTATGTCACATCGTCTCCGGCCGAATTCCAAGAAGCGGTGGCCATATTGTTAGCCGTTACAACGATAACGTTAGATGGTGCAGAGCAAGGAGAGGTAACACAAATTCCGAAGTTACCTGTTGCATCGTTACCATATTCCCACCAACGAATATAAAGCGTAGAATTAGGCTCCAAATCTTGCGCTTCAATAAACGGCATGTTGCCATTGGCACTATCATCGTCATCACAATCTATCAACTGCAATAGACCATCACAACCCCCGTTCTCAACTTCGCTATATATAGCCATACCGCAGTCGAACAATGAACCAGTCATTCCATCAATAATGACATGACCATTCGAAGGCACTGTAACTGTGAACCAAACATCGCCACCTTGGTAGAAGGCGCAGCCTGGGGCGGGGATATTTTCATTATCACTTGTTGTTGCTCCGGTGTTGATGAAGTACTCAAAATTGCACTCTCCGGATATTGGCAATTCAACAGCCGTGCAAGGCTCGTCATTGGTAAGTGCAGTTGCTAAAGGATATGGACCTGTCCAAGTGCTAAAATCAACATCATCGCAATTTGAACGCACGAATACGTAATATTGAGTTCCTGATGTTAAATCAACGGCATCATAAGATGGAACATCAACAGGAGTTCCGGCTTCAGTCGGAATGGTGTTAGAAGTCGAAATGACAATTTCATAACCGTTTCCTGGGATTTGTGTAGGAGGATTCCATGAAATGTCAGCAGTAGTCTCCGTAACGTTTTCAGCCAAAATGGTATTTGGAGGAATACAAGTAGGAGGAGGAGTTAGTGTCCATGCAAGTGTAAATGCACCGGCATTAGCTGCATTGTTCCATCCGTCTTGAATCCAATATACTGTTTGGTCAGCACCAGTGATATTTGTCCAGGTAATATTTTGAATGTCGGTATCGTCCCAACAAGCGATTTGGTTTGTTTCTCCACCTGAGCCAGGACAATCACCATATGCAACATAGTTTTCTGAATCATAATCGTTGGTTGTTTGACCAATTACCAAAGTATAATCTGCAGGAACGGTAACGCTAAAGAACAATTCAGGCGATGTATTACCAAAGCTACAATCATTGCTAAAGTCGTTGTTAGCGCCAACAGTTGTACCAACATAAGGACTTGTTTCTTCATCAAGGTTAATGGTTGTTGCACAAATATCACCCTCAATTATAGTAATTGCCACAGGTCCTGTCCACATGCTGAATCCATCACCATCGCAGTTTGCTCTTACATATGCATACACGGTTCCAAATGAAAGATCAGTTAAATCAACCGATGTTTCCATGGTTGTTGTACCTGAACCTGACGGAGTTGAAGCTGTTGGAGTAATTACATACTCATAACCGCCAGCTGGTGCAGGATCTGAAATCCAAGCAAGAGTCGCTGTTGTTGGAGAAGTTACAGTTGCTGTGAACGCTGTAGGAGGCAAACAGTCTGGTGTTGCAACGACCATGAAGGTGTAGTCTTCAGCCTCGCCATAAAGCGCGTTACCTAGGTTACCACATGCGGTTGGAGCTGTTGTTAGCCAGTTAGCCACGACACGCATGCGATAGTTGCCAAGAGCAGTACCTTCAGGAACAGTAATAGTTCCTGTACCTGGATTTACATAAGCAGCCGAAGCATAAACTTGTTCACCTGCATCCGCAAAGTCAAGGTCATTGTTCCAGTCAATCCAGATACCCATTCCAGCGGTTCCATTGGCAGAGCCAATGCTAAAGTTCACAACACCGTTTTCAGATTGAGAAACTGATTGTGTTGCAGAATAGTCGTTATAAGAACCTGGACCAGTTGAGTTATTGATATTAGTGTAACCACCAGTGGTAGTTACGTTACCAATTCCATAGCCTGTGCTGGTTGATGTTACTTGGCAATATCCAATGAAGAAAGAAGTAGATGTCCAAGTGCTATAACCTGCGCCATCACAATCGGAACGAACAAAAGCATAATATGTGGTTCCAATAGTTAAATCTGTAACGTTTACCGTAAGACCTGTTACATCTGTTCCGTTATCAGTAGGTAATTCGTTGACAGTTGAAATCACGTATTCATATCCATTACTTGGAGTTGTAGCTTCTGTCCAAGTCAAATCAACACTTGTACCACTTGGAACAGCAGTTACAGTAATAGGCGCTTGACAAGCAGGAGGAGCAGAAACAACGAATGTATAATCTTCAGCTTCACCATAGGTGGCATTTCCTAAATCACCACATGGTGTTGGATTGGTGTTAAGCCAGTTGGCCACAACACGCATGCGATAGTTACCATCAGGTGTGCCAGCAGGAACAGTAATTGTACCAGTACCGTTACTAACATAAGCAGCTGAGTTATAGATATGCTCACCCGCATCCGAGAAATCAAGGTCATTATTCCAGTCAATCCACAGACCCATTCCAGTAGTTCCATTAGCAGAAGTGATGGAGAAGTTTACAACGCCACTTTCTGATTGTGAAACCATTTGAGTTGCTGAGTAATCGTTATAAGCACCAGGGCCTGTTGAGTTATTGATATTGGTATAACCTAATGTCGTTGTGAAGTTGCTAATACCATAGGCAGTGCTTGTTGAAGTCACTTGGCAATAGCCCGTAAAGACAGTTGTCATAACCCATTCGCTATATCCATTTTCTCCGCAGTTAGAGCGAACAAACACATAGTAAAGAGTGTTAGCATCTAAATCTCCTACCGTTACACTTGTTCCCGATTCACTTGTACCAGCTTCTGTTGGAACATCATTGGTGGTAGAAACCACATATTCATAACCGTCAGAAGGAGGGTTAGGATTAGGCGCTGTCCAGCTAAAACTTATTGAGCTTAATGTTGAACCGTCAGCGGTTAAGTTAACCGGGTCAATACATGCAGGAGGCGCAGTTAATGACCACGACAAAGTAAAACCACCAGTACCACTAAAACCATCTTGAATCCAATATACAGTCTGATCGGAACCAGTTGTATTCATCCAAGTAACAGTTTGTTCGTCTGGGTCATCCCAACATCCAAGTTGGTTTTGAGAACCACCAGAACCAGGACAATCACCCCAACTAACATAGACTTCAGAATCATAAGAGTTTGAAGGTTGAGCAATCACCAGCGTGTAGTTTGCAGGCACCTCAATATAATAGAACAAGTCAGCGGCAGTATTGCCACCTGAACAACCATCAGAGAAATTAGCCGAAGCACCTACAGTTGTTCCCGTAAATGGACTTGTCAAATTTTCTAGGTTGATGGCTGTTGCACAAATATCACCTTCTACGATGCTCACAGACACAGGACCAACCCATTCTGTAGCCTCATCATCACAAATAGATCTCACATAAAGATAATAAGTAGCAAAGGTTAAATCAGAAATTGAAACTGAAGTTTCATCAGTTTGAGTCCCTGCGTCTGCAGGAGTTGCGGCATCAGTTGAGAATACATATTCGAAACCACCATTAGGAGTATTTCCTACGTAAGTCCATGCTATATCAGCTGTTGTTAACGAAGTAACTGTTGCCGTCAGCCCAGACGGAGGAGGACAAGCAGGTGGAGCAGTCAAGGTCCAAGCTAAAGTAAATGTTCCTACCTGAGTAATGACATTATATCCATCTTGCACCCAATACACTGTTTGAGTAGAGCCTGTTGTATTGACCCATGTTATATTCTGAACATCAGCCTCATCATAACAAGCAATTTGAGTGGTAGTGCCACCTGAACCAGGACAGTCACCATATCCAACGTAGTTTTCGGAGTCATATCCATTAACCGTTTGACCAATAACGAGTGTATAGTTAGCAGGTACTTCTATATAATAAAACAATTCAGGAGAGGTATTTCCACCGGCACAATCGATACTATAGTTTGCAGAAGCTCCAACCGTAGTTCCATCGAATGGGCTCGTTAAGGTGGCTAAATCAATTGCTGTTGCACAAATATCACCTTCGATATTATTCACCACAGTTGGACCAAACCAATCTGAAGGCGTTCCGCCACAAATAGAGCGAACATAGAGATAGTAGGTTGAGAATGTCAAATCAGAAACTGAAGCAGAAGTCTCATCCGTTTGAGTTCCGGCTACAACTGGCGCAGCTGCGTCAGTAGAAAATACGTATTCAAAACCACCGTCAGGTGCGTCACCGACATAAGTCCAAGATAAATCTGCAGTAGTCGCTGACGTTATTATTGCCGTTAAGTCTTCCGGTTCTGGACAGAGTGGAGGAGCGGTTAGGGTCCAAGCAAGCGTAAATGCACCAGCTTGGGTAATCACGTTGTATCCATCTTGAACCCAATAAACTGTTTGAGTTTCACCAGTAGTATTTACCCATGTATTGGTTTGCGTATCAGAGTCGTCATAGCAAGCGATTTGGGTTGTTGTCCCACCAGAACCCGGGCAATCACCATAACCCAAATAGTTTTCAGAGTCATAACCATTAACAGTTTGGCCGATTACAAGTGTATAGTCGGCAGGCACTTCGATGTAATAGAATAACTCAGGCGAGGTGTTTCCACCAGCGCAACCAATACTGAAGTTAGCGTTTGCGCCAACAGTTGTCCCATTGAAAGGACTTGTTAATGTTGTAAGATCTATCGCTGAAGCGCAAACATCGCCTTCAATAATAGAAGCTTGTACAGGTCCTGCCCATTCGCTTTCATTGCCTTCCGCGCAAATAGCACGTACATACAGATAATAAGTACCAAAAGTTAGATCGCTTACCAATACTGATAAATCGGTAGTTGGTGTGCCTGCGCCTTCAGGAGCGCTATTTGAAGTTGACAGCACATATTCATAACCGTTATCAGGAACTGGAGTAGGTGCCAACCATCCGATTGTAATAGAGCTTTGGTTGGCTTCTACCACCGCGGAGAGTGAAGCAGGGGTGTTACAAGCTGGTCCTTCAACAACTGAAACATCATCTATATCGAAACCTTTCGCCCAGTTAAGACTAGCACGAAAGCAAATATAGTAGTCATTACTTGGCTCTGGCAAGGCGATTGAGAACTCTTGCCATGTAGGGTTTTCGTTTTCAATTGGATCACCAAGTTGAACCCAGGCACCATCAAAAGAGGTTTTGTAATAAACAGTCAGATAGTCAATATCCCCAAACCAATTGACGTTTGCATAATAGAACTCGAGAGTGGGATTGGTAACTCCCGTAATATCAAGTGCTGGAGTAATTAAATCCGTAATTCCACCATAAGCATCAAAACTGCTTGCCTCGACCATCCCTGTTGATCCGTTATGTGGCAGAACCGAATCGTCATAGTTGCCTGTGACTGCTGACCAAATTACTGGTACATCATCGTCATTGTTTTCCAAGGTTTCCACGGTCCAACAAGTCGGAATAACACCGTCTTCAAATCCTTCTGAAAAGGGAAATGAATTAATAGGGGTTTCGCATTGTGCATTTGATTGATTAGGCATGAAAAGCATAAGCGTTAATGCCATTCCCAATAACCAAGTCTGCAAATTACCGAAACCAAAACATCGCCAAGGAGCTAAAAAAAATTGTTGTAAGTAATTGTTTTTTCTCATTATAGAAATGATAATTAGTTAAGAAATATTTGAATAAACAAAGATGAAAACCAATTCTACAAACACACTTTTCGTGAATTTGTAAGATACATGTAGCCGTAATTGTTTGTGGCAAACATAGAACATTTGTTTTCTCAAAAAGGACCAGTTCTTTTGTTTTTATATGATGATTGCCTCCTAATTGTGTACATTATTGAAAACCTGAGCAGTCGGCTCTTGGAATTGATTTTTATATAAATTGATTTAGATTTTTTATGAAAGTTAATTGTCAATGGACATGCTAAAAATGGTGTCTTGATACTTAGTAATCAACGGGATCAAAAAAAGCGCGACCTCAAACAGAGGTCGCGCTTACCAAAATTATCGAATTGGAGAATTAATTTATTCTAACAACTTTGAATGTTTTCACCTTGTTCTCTCCAACGATTCTTACAAAATAGATTCCCGTTGTATAAGCCTCTAATGAAATTACAGACCTATTGTTAAGGGAAATTGTTTCTATAAGCTTGCCATTGATATCCATAAGAACCGCCTCGGTTAAGTCAGTTCCTTTAATGGTTACATTACCGTTGGTATAAGTTGGATATAGGGTGATGTCATCCAACGAATTCTCATTTATACCAGGGCATATTTCAACAACAATAGCAGCACTTGCACTGCCGCCAATAGTGCAAACTCCATCACCGGCAACTGTGTAAGTGATGGTATGCGTTCCTTGGCCTGCAGTAGCCGGGTTAAATGTTCCGTTAGAAACACCTGCGCTACCGGTCCAAGTACCACCGGTTGGCGAGCCACCGGTAAGGTTGAATGAAGATGAGTTATGACAAATTGTTGTCACAGGTAATTGCAGACTCACTTCAAGTGTGCTTTGCTCCCAAACGGAATCGTCTTCATCGTTACAATCGGTTCCTTCTGTAGTCAATGAATATCCATCCGGAATCTCCGCACCATAACAAATGGTTTCACTGCCGTTGTCATATCCATCGCCATCATTGTCTTGGTATAACAAATTGGATTGCCAAACGGTTTCATCCGTATCATCACAATCGGTGTTATCTAAAATGTATCCTTCCGGTGCTACACAAGCTTCTTCTGATACTGCCATATCACCATGGCCATCACCATCAGCATCAGCATACCATGTTGACTGTTCTAAGATACATGAACCGTCATCAACCCCTGCATCCTCGTTGAAGTTGCAAGCCTCAGGGTTAGTACAGCCTGGCATTGGGCCAGTAGCAAAATCATAAGCCTCAGACCACGGACTAGTAGATTCTTCGGTGCAATTGGTACTTACATAAAAGTTGTAAATGGAAAGATATTCCAAATCTGTAATCGTTATAGTTGTCACACCATTCTCTGTTGTCCCTTCTTGGACTAACCCGTCAGAACCTGACCCAGGCTCACCACTCAAACGAATCTCCCAGTTATACGAAGCATCATCACCCAATGATGGCCAAGTAATGGTGGCAGTATTGTTTACTACTTCAATTTCAGGTGAAACCGGAGCTGTGCAAGGCGAAGTAGCACAAATTCCGAAAGTACCCATTTCAAAATTACCATAAGAGAAAATACGTACATAAATAGTAGAACCAGGATCTAAATCTGTCATTTCAACATAAGCCATCCAAGTACCGCCTGATGGGCTATCGTCATCATTACAGGCTATTTCTGTGAATACCCCGTTGCAGGTGTCTGCAGTATAAACGGCCATTCCTGCATCTGTAATCAATCCTTCCTGCGTGTCAATGTTAACTATGCCATTTCCTGGAACAACCACACTAAACCAAACATCTGCCCCATCATAGAAAGAACATGAAGGGTCATCCACATTTGGCGTATTGCTAGCGTCCACATTGGTATATTCTACATAATTGCAAACATCAGAAACAGATAAAGCAATTGCTCCACACGGATTATCATTAACAGGAGGAGGCAAGAGCAAGGTGCTAAAGAAGAATGGTCCGGCCCAAGCACTTGAGTTCTCATCATCGCATACAGCCATTACCCAGAACTCATAATTGGTGAACGCAGTTAAACCGGTCACCTCAAGTGGTGAGGTGACATTTGGATGGGATGGATCTCCGGTCGGAGCGCCTTCACCCGCTAAACCAACATGAACATTCCAAAGCTCTTCGGTACAGCCTGCATTCCAATCAAGTGTAGCTGACACATCTGTAACATAAGTCAACGTGCCACCATAAGGTGTTGGACAAGCTGGTGGTGCGGTGATGGTAATGTCATAATCTTCTGTTTCGCCAAAACCATACTCAGCACATGGATCTATTTCATTGCCTTCCACTGCATAAACATCGCGCACACGCATTCTGTGAACTCCCAATGGGGCGTTGCAATCAAGATTAATTGCGAACGTGGCTGAACCATTAGCCGCGATAGGTGCTAGAGTGGAGCCTACTCTTTCTTCTTCTTCGAAAATACCGTTGTCATTATAATCAACCCATACAGAGGCGTTCTGATTACCAAAAGTTCCGACAGTTACTGAAACTGTGTAAGAAGTTCCTGCTTGAAGTTCTGCAGTATAGTTAGGCTCACCTGTATAATAGGTATATGGAGGTGTACCTGGTTCAGCTCCGGTGTTGTTGGCCAAAGTTGTTCCGATAATTTCAACATTTGAAATCAAATCACCATCAGTAGTACCGAAACCATAGGTTGGTTCGCAGTAGCAACCACCCATTCCGGCTGAGAAAGTGTGCACGTCTGAGCATCCTTCGGCATCACCAAACTCATTAAACGGTACAACATACCAATAATAAGTGGTACCAGCTTCAAGTACGCCAGCTAAATATGTTGTTTCTGTTACATCCGCAACAAATGCAGGATCTTCATCAGTACCAAAATATAAGTGGTATCCGGTAGGTGCTCCACCTCCGCTAGCCCAGCTAAGGCTAGTTTCATTCAAATGACAAACTACCGCTTCATTTGCTGGCAACGTATTGATAGCACAGTTTGGAGCAGTTTCTGTGTACATCTGAGCCTCAATAGCTAAGCGAGCTGTGGGAGCACCGCTTGTAGAGATATCCGTCCATGGGAATGTTCCATCTTCAGTATTGAAATAGAAAATGCCTGTTCTTAATGGGCTTTCATTTTGATAAGCAAATTGGAAATTCGTTCCCAACTCACGCAATCCAACATAGAAATCGCCATTAACCGCAACAGCAGGTGAAACAGGAAGAAATGCTTGCCCAAGTGCTGTTATCATTTCCGAAGATTCGAAAAGTACAGTACCAGGTAGGCCATCTACACCATCAGCAGCGAAAACTCTATACTGGTAACTAACCCCGCTACTCTCGAAATCAACTTTGATTTCGTTGATTTCTCCTGGGACTGCTGTCGTGAATTTCGCAACAAAGTTGCCTGTATATCCGCCACCTATTCCAACTCCACCCTCAACGGTAGGCGCTTCTGGCTCTTTGTGTGAGAATAGATTGCTTGTCACTAGTTGTTCTACCGAATAAGAGTTATCATCGTTTTCATTGTCATCTACCACTGATACGGTTACCGTTTGTGAACCTGTCGCTGAAGCGGTGAAAGGCGCGAACGTTATCAAACTATCCTGACCAACAGCTAATTCTAGGCTGAACACATCTGTGAATGTGTTTGCACCGGTAATATTTAAGGTGATGTCTTTTGTCCAGTCGTTGGTGCCTGTATTAGAAATCAAGGCTTGCACTTGGTGGTTATCACCAAATACGAGTGGAAGACCACCGAGGGTGTACAGAATTTGAACATTCGCTTCGTCCACCCAGGGTGCGCCACATTGAATTGACTTATCACGGCAGCTGAAATCGGTGCCACAACCCTCAAGGTGCGAGTAGAATCGAATATTTCCAGTTACAGTTGAGGTCCAAGTCAGCGTTCCTATGCCAGCGGCATAAACTACAAGGTTGTCTTCACTGGCAATGGTAATAATATCCGATTCAACGGAAACTGTAAATATGTATTCCACTCCTTCTTCTACTTGTACCATAGCGTGCTCTCCTGCAAACGCACATCCTGCAACTAAGTGAACCATCCCATTACAAACAGGGATGTGAGTAGCAGAAGGATAAAGACCTATACTATTTGTACATGGAGCCGGTGAACTGGCTGGTCCGGCATAAGCACTTTCATTGCCATCACCACAATTAGCACTAACATACAAGTCATAAGATGCAAAGTCGGTCAAACCGGTCGCTTCTGCTGTTGTAACACCAGCTTCTGTTGTTCCTGAAGCAACCTGTGTACCTTCAATGCCTGCACCAGCTTCCACTAAAAACCAAGTATAACCGTTGGCCGGTTCCGAAACAGAGGCGTTCCAGTTAAGAGTGGATGATCCATTTTGGGCTAAAGATGCGTTCAATCCAGTTGGAGGAATACAAGATGGGGCATCTATAATCGTTAGGGTGTAATCTTCCGCTTCACCCCAAGCTACAATCCCACAAGGTGGAATGCTAGTTGCAATCCATTGTGATCGGATTCGCAGACGATAGTCTCCCAACGCGGTGCCATCCGGTACTGTAATTGATCCGGTTGTAGTAGCACCGTTGTCCATCTGAGAAAAAACAATTTCTGATTCATCGAAGACGAAATCGCTGTTCCAATCGACCCAAATTGTAACTCCATTTGTTCCGCCTACATAAGTTGTGGAGAAATCAAAAGTTCCATTGGCATAATGTTGAATGCTCAACGAGCTATTATCAGTGTATGCTACGGCATCACCAGCGGTGTAGTCTACATTCACGATGGCTCCGGATGTTGAGAAATTGGAGATATGATCGCCATTGAAAGTAGTTGTAGGTATGCAATAACCAAGGTGAAATGAAACCGGACCTGCCCAAATACTATTTTCAGCACCACATATTGATCTCACAAAAACATAGTAAGTGGTATTCGGTGTCAAACCGTCAAGTAATTGGTTTGTGCCGGACACATTAGGATAGGTTGGTGTTGTAGACTCGTCAGGTGCAGTTGCACTTTCGCTTACATAAATATCATAACCTGTAGGCGTATTCACCGGTGCAGTCCAAACAAAGTCGGCCGAAGAAGATGACAACACTGTTGCCGTCAGGTCTTGAGCTGGAGCGCAGTCGCCCTCGGAAAGAACTAAAATGCTGTAATCTTCATAGTTGCCATAGTTGTCTGCATAACATGGGTCAACTAAACCGCCCCAATCTTCATCATTGGCTCCAAGGCGCATTCTATGAATACCTGCTGGAGCATCCATTGGAACAGTAAAGGTTTCCCCACTTACACCTAAGACCATATAGGTATAGAATGCTAGCTCATCAGTATCATCAAAATCAAAATCATCATTCCAGTCAATCCAGAGTGCGACACTGTAGGGAAAACCATCCGTGGTTAATGTTACGCTTATTGAGACCTCTTCTCCTGGGCTAACCACGGCTGTTTGCGAGGTATAGTCTTCATAGGTAGGAGTTCCCATGGCGGAGTTGTTGTTAATGGAAGAGCCTATGGTCACATTCGTCACACCTGATCCATCATAGTTTAAAGGGGAAGGTGTACAATACTGAGAGTGCCCAATAGCGGGTAGCACCAACAGCGCAACTAGAAAAAAGAGTTTCCTTTTGAGAAAATCTTTCGCTCTATACGTTCGGAAGCATAGAACGTCATACCAACATGTTTTTAAGTAGAAGTTTTCTTTCATAGCGAAAATTGTTTAATTGAACGAAAATTTATTTTTTGGATATAGAACAAGCGCAGGATAAATGTATTCAAACCAATTCAGCACATTTATGTAAATGAGGAGATACCAACTGTTATAAAAGCTGTTTGTTATCAAAATTGAATTGGATAGTTAAGAAAACTGTGATAAATGTATAAGCAGAATGATTCCAATCCGTTTTTTTTATTCCAATCTAGAATGTCAATAATTATGAAAAGCTAGAATCTTCTGATAATTTCTTTTCCTGTACTAAACCAATGAAATTCGATGCCAAAGGATAAAATAAACCAATAAAACAGGTTGTTTAGAATTTACAAGGCCCATAAAAAAATGCTGATTTTTTTTAGTGAAAGTCTTGATGCAATCAGGAAATCCCTTCAATAGAATTTCAATGGAAGAATAACATTTGTAAATATTATTTTGTGATGAAAGCAAATACTTATATTCGCAGCCCCAAAAAGTTGGGGTGAGAGGCCTAGGTGGCGGAATTGGTAGACGCGCACGACTCAAAATCGTGTGTCTTCGGGCATGTGGGTTCGATTCCCACCCTGGGTACAAAATCAGAATTTGAAGATGATGTTTGCGCATCATGATAATGAAAGCCGCTATAACTAGCGGCTTTTCATTTGCACCTTTTTCAATGTTAAAATCTCTTTTGCAACTCTTGTAATCTCCAGATATTCTATTATCATGAGAGATATATTCGTGCCTTGAACCATTGAGTATGGATTTCGTAGAAAGATCAACTCAATATCAATAAAAATTGAGGAAAGGCAATATTCAACAGTGAAAACCGAAAGTAGCATAAGAACAATACTGAACCTTCAGGCATTGCCTTTTTGGTTAAAGTTGTCTTTTTCTCTTTTATCATTTTTACTTATTGCACCGTCATTTAATGCTCAGAAAACCATTGTAAGTGGAAAGATTACTGATGCAATCACCAAAGAGCCTGTGGCCTTTGCCACAGTTTTTTTTGTAGACACTAAGTCTGGAACACAAACTGATTCATCAGGGAACTATCAAATAGAAACTTATTATAGCAGTGACTCGCTTCGCGTACTTTCAATTGGTTATTTTACGCTTACCAAAAAAGTAAAGCAAGGAACAACTAGCATAGTAAATTTTGAGTTGGCTTCTTCTCTGAACGAAACGCAAACTGTTATTGTTCGTCCGGATGACGGGCCAAATCCTGCGATAGCGCTGGTGAAAAAAGTGCTTCGGAATAAAAAAATCAATAACCGTGAAAAGCTAGATGCGTACGAGTATGAAGCCTATAATAAAGTTGAGTTTGACCTAAACAATATCAGTGAGAAGTTTCAGAACAGAAAAATTTTGAAGCCATTTGATTTCGTTTTTGAAGGTGTTGATACAACAGAAGGTAAGCCATATCTGCCGGTGTTGATGACTGAATCACTTTCTGATTTTTATTATACGCGTAATCCGAAACATCAGAAAGAAAAGGTAAAAGCAACCAAGGTAAGTGGCGTAGAGAATGAGTCTATTAACCAGTTCTTAGGAGACATGTATCAAAACGTGAATGTTTATGATAATGAATTGGTGATTTTTAATAAGAGTTTTACAAGCCCCATAAGTGCGTACTGTCTTGCGTTTTATGATTATGGATTGGTTGATAGTGCGTGGATAGAAGGTAAGTGGTGTTACAAATTACAGTTCTTCCCCAGAAGAAAATCGGAACTTTTGTTCTTTGGCGAGATGTGGATTAACGATACAACCTATGCAATAAAACGCATTGAAGCCACAATAGCAGAAGGTGCAAACATCAATTGGATTAAAGACTTTAAGGTGATGCAAGAATACTCCGAAGTGGAGAAGGAGGTATGGATGCTCACCAAAGATGCTTTGTTGGTTGACTTCAATGTTTCAAATAATAAGCTGGGTGTTTATGGAAGGAAAAGTTCGAGCTATAGAAACTTTGTTATCAATAAGCCTAAGGATGAAGAATTCTTCAAAGGTGTGAGCGACATCGAAGTAAGTGAGGACGCAAGCAATAAAGATGATTCCTTTTGGGATCAGGCAAGACACATAGAACTTAGTGAAAAAGAGAAGCGGATATACAGTATGGTAGATACGCTTAAGAATTTACCGCAGTTCGTTACCGTTTCTAATATTCTCAATTTGTTTGTTAATGGTTATAAAGTGATCGGACCATTTGAGTTTGGACCATATTATACGCTTTATAGCTTCAATCCAATTGAAGGCAATCGTATTCGTTTGGGTGGTAGAACAAGCAATGATTTTAGTAAGCGATTAATGATAGAGGGTTATGGAGCTTATGGTTTTCGCGATGAGCGTTTCAAGTATGGCGGTGGTTTTATATATATGCTAAACAAAAATCCTCGGATGGCTATTGCGGCTAGTGGCAAACGCGATATGGAACAGCTTGGACAAGGCACGGGTGCTTTCCGACAAGATAATGTTTTGTCTTCCATTTTTAGAAGAAATCCAGCGAATAAGTTGACGGATGTCACTGAACTAACGGCTTCCCTTGAGAAGGAATGGCTCTATGGTTTTTCAAATAAACTTATACTAAAGCACCGCGTGTTGAAACCGGCAGGGAGTAACTATAAGTATGTTCGTTTTAAGCCTGAAACCAATCAGGAGCAGCAAATCAATTATTTGATTACTTCAGAGGTTAGTCTATATACTCGCTTTGCCTATAAAGAAAAATTTGTGTATGGCGAGTTTGAACGAATAAGTCTTGGAACAACACATCCTATTCTTGAGTTACAATTTGATTATGGATTGCCAAATGTGCTAGGTTCTCAGTTTGAATATCAAAAGCTCATTATGCGTGTAACAGACAAGATTCGTTTTGGTCCTTTTGGTTATGTGCGCGCGACTGCAGAAGCAGGAAAAATATTTGGTAATCTTCCGTATCCCTTGATGAATTTGTTTCAGGGTAATGAAACCTTCTTCTATGATGAGGCTTCCTACAACACTATGAACTTCTTTGAATTTGTAAGTGATGAATGGGTTAGTCTTTGGGCGTCTTATCACGCAGAAGGTTTGGTTTTCAATAAAATTCCATTGCTCAGAAGATTAAAATGGCGCGAAGTAGTAAGTGCAAAAGCAGTAGTTGGCGGTTATGATCTTAACAATGATAACTTACTCACGCGGGACTTCAATTACGATGGCATTCCGGAGATTCATACACTCAGCAAACCATTTGCTGAAGCGGCAATCGGAGTGGAAAACATCTTCAAAGTATTGCGCGTTGATTTTATTTGGCGCTTGTCTTATCTGGATAATCCGAACATTGTGAAGTATGGTATTCGAGCCAAACTTCAATTCGATTTCTAAGCTGACTAACTCAAATTGATTAGTTAGCAAACGAATCTGAAAATCTAATTTTGTTTTCACATAATTACAATTTTCAAATGAGATTATTTCTGTCCATAACATTTTGCCTTCTATTTCTTTTGTCTTCAACAAGATTTTCGGCTCAAGGCTTTTATGAAATAGGATCCTTTGGATTGTCCATTGGCGAGTTCAATAATGCCACCTACTTCTTCTCTATGGACCAAGATGATTATGCTCTTTTTAAAGTTGGCAATGACAACTCAAGACAAAAAATAAAATCTGCAAATATTTTTGGTAACCTCCTAGAATATCATTCCATTTTCTATAACAACAAGCTGTTCTATTCAGCTTCTGAGTTGGATTACGACAGCACTGAAGAAATCTATGGTCAAGAATTATGGTTGAGCGATGGCACAACAAGCGGAACCTATCAGGTTAAGGACATTTATACGGGTATGGATAATTTCAATCATCCGAATAGTTCTTACCCTGAGATCTTCACCTTGTACAATGGAAGTCTTTATTTCATAGCGAGTGATGCTGAACATGGCAGAGAATTGTGGGTGACTGATGGAACAGAACAAGGTACACAATTGATAAAAGATATCAATCCAGGGAGCGCAGACTCATACATTACTGAGATGGTGGTGATGAACAATCATCTTTATTTTTTCGCAAGTAGCGATGGCTTTGACAAGAAGCTTTGGGTATCAGATGGAACAGAAGAAGGCACACAGATGATAAGTCAGGTAGTCGATGATTTGATTTATTCAAATCCAATGAAAATTAATGCCACATCAGACAAAGTTTTCTTTACAGCTATAGTTGGTTCATCGTTCAACAACTACAATTATGAATTGTGGGCTTCTGATGGAAACTCTATTTGGTTGGTCACAGATATTAATGGAACAACGGAAGGCTCTGTCGATATTAATAATGCCTACGCTGTGCTTAATGACCAACTCTACTTTAGTGCAAAGGATAATACTACAGGTAGTGAACTTTGGACGTCCGATGGAACAGAGGAAGGGACATATTTGGTAAAAGACATCTCAGTAGGTGATACTGATTCAGACATTCGCTTTCCTTTTGTTTACAATTCCAAACTCTATTTTAAAGCATTCTCCATTGGAACCAATCATGCAGATATATGGATTACCGATGGAACCGAAGGCGGGACACAAATTTTCTTCCCATTACTTGAAGACCAATTTTCTTATGCTCCACCTTATTATTCTATTCTGAATGACAAGATGTATCTCCAAGCTGCCGCAGATGAGTATGGTCTTCAACTATGGAGAATTTCACTGGGTGGTACAAATCAAGAAAGGTTGATGCCGGTTGGAATTACAATTCATGATGCGTGTGGAAATTTTGAGATAGCATCATCCGATGGTTCCATCTATTATCATGCAAACTATACGGAGAATGAATTTCAGATTGATAAGCTATGGCGCTATTCGGATGGAACAATAAGCGTGGATGAAATACCAAGTTTGTCTTCAGTGCAACTTTATCCAAACCCAACAAGTAATACATTGGAAATAGTGCTTCAACAAGAACATTCATTTACGTCAATATCAATTTTTGATATGAGCGGAAGGATAATTACCACACAGAATATCACGAATCAAAGAGTAGTGAAGCAAAATGTAGAAACCCTGCATAATGGTATATATCTCATCAAATTATTTGATGGCGAAAAAGAAATGGCCGTCAAACGTTTTGTAAAAAGTTAGTTCCGCCCATTTCTCCATAGCAACGAGCTGTCACCATAGCTCAAAAAACGAAAATCATTCTTCATTGCGTAATCATAAACGCTTTTCCAATCTTCACCGATGAAAGCCGCAACGAGCAGAAGCAATGTGCTTTTCGGCATGTGAAAGTTGGTGATGATACCATCGCAAACTCTGAACTTGTATCCAGGTGCAATCAAGATGGATGTAGCCGCATTGACGTCTTTCTCATTCCGCAATTCAAAGCAATTTATCAATGCTTCAAAACTATCTTGGAGAGAAACCTCTTGCGCTAATTGATATGGCTCCCATTGATTAATGGAGTTATGCATTGAATCATTTTTTTGTTGACTAAGCATTTTTACACCTAACCAATAAAGGCTTTCCAATGTGCGCATCGAAGTTGTTCCAACAGGAATGATGCGACCTTTGCAATTCAAAATATCTTTGAGTAAATCAACAGAAACA
>Ga0209572_1000750_pt1 | contig 37312 bp, 39 predicted proteins | sample EBPBio232012_DNA_FD_185867 | JGI IMG/M metagenome (GOLD analysis project Ga0209572, IMG submission 185867) | Wastewater treatment Type I Accumulibacter community from EBPR Bioreactor in Madison, WI, USA - Reactor 1_1/23/2012_ DNA (SPAdes)... | ecosystem: Engineered > Bioreactor > EBPR >...
CGCAGTGAAGCCCGCGATTATGCGCACCTCCAAGTGCGTAGCGCCGAGCAAAAAGCTCGGCGCGGCAAGGGCTTGCAGGCGCCATGGCCCTCAGCGGGCCATAATCTGGAACGGGTCATACTCCGAGTTATGCGGACAGCCACATAATTCGGAATACGATCCCTTCGCGTGAGGCCTTGGCCTCACTTATGCAGGCCCGGGCACGGCGCGAACGCGCCTCCGGGCCTTTCGCCTGTCTGCCGTCAAGAGCCTGACAGGCAGAATGCACCGACGTCTTGTCGGCATTCCGAAATTCAATTGAGGGGGCCGCGCATGTCTGCGCCTTGTTTCCTCAGCGCCCTGCTCTGCTCGGTGCAACGCAATACCGCAGATAGGGCAGGGGGCCCTTTCATGGTAGAACTTTTGCTTTTTGTGATCATGACAGAGCCGACATGTTCACCACACCCGGTTTCGTTAACACGAACGTCTCACCCCTGGGTCACGCACAGACGGTCAGTTGACTGCCAGGTCCTCGGGCGATTGGCCTGCGTCAAGGGCTGCGACAAACCACAGTGGTTTGCGCCCACGACCGGACCAGGTTAGGCTCGGGTTTTCTGGGTGACGGTATTTCGCGATGACGGGCGCACGGGTGGGTTTCACCTCGCTGCCGATCAGGTCGGCCAAGGAATAACCCATCTCCTTGGCGATCGCGTCCAGTTTGGCGCGGGCTTCGGCTTTGTGACGGTCCTCAAATGTGGAAATCGCCTTGGCAAGGTCCTTTTGCAATTGCCGCAGTTCTTTGAGCGACAGAGCCACGAGATTGAAGTCAGCCATGCGTGCCTCGTGTCCAGAATGATCGATCCGAGATAGCCGTCTCGTCAACGCATCGCAACCACCTTCGGGCTAAGGCTGCGTGGAAGGGCAGGAAGGCAGGGTGATCTACCGCAGGGTTGCAGTACGGATCGGAGGCTTTGGCCCTTTTGTATTGGCAAGGAAGGTCTTTGATCTGCATTGGCCCCAGGTCGCTCCCATCCCCGGCGCCATCCCTTCGACTGACAATCCCCTAAGCCTGTTCGGCCTCTGGCGCACAACCCCGCGTCAGTCCGGGCCGTGTTGCCCCTTTGGGGCTGCCCGCTCCACCCCGGCCCTCTGGAGGTTTCCGGTCGCCGTTCCGTCGCCCGTGCACGCCTCAGCCGACAAGCTTTTTCCGGGTCTTGTCGAAGGGACGGTCCCAGGGACAGGAAACACAGGAGCTTACCATGCAGAACATCGTCATCCTCGCCGGCAACATCGGTCAGAAGCCCGAAGTGCGCTCGACCCAAAGTGGCACGAAGATCACCAACTTCACCCTGGCCACCTCGCGGCCGCGCCTCTCGGAAGGTCGCGTGATGCGCGACGAGAACGGCTACCGGGTCATGGACACCGAATGGCACCGCATCACCTGCTTCAACGGTCTCGGCAAGACGGTCGCGGAGCACTGCGAGAAGGGAATGAAGGTCCTCGTCCACGGCCGCATCCACTACACGAAGTGGACCGACGCAACCGGCACCGACCGCTACGGCTGCGAGATCATCGCCGAGAAGGTCGACTTCCTGAGCCGCCCGAAGTCGGCCGAGAACGAAAACCCCGAGCTGGTCGACCGCGACGATGAGATCCCGTTCTGAGGAACGGCGTTCACCCGGAAGACCCGGCGGGGAAACCCGCCGGGTTCCATTTTACGGTTGCCCTGAGAAACTGCGGCTCATGTTACCGGTGCGGCACCCCATCGACGCACAGCATGGGTCTTGATGGCGCTGCGTTCATCCATCGCCTTGTAGCCCTCGGCGACCTGCTCGATTGGCAGGATCAGGTCGAGGGATCCCGCACGCCTTTGCGGGGTTGCTGCCAACGGAGGTCTTGGGCGCAGGTTCTTTCTCGCCACGCTCTTTTCGGGCTAGTGTGCAGCTTACCTCTAACAGGATATAGATTATGATCTGGATTATCACGCATACCATCTTGGGCGACAAGGCCGGCTTGGCCTACGATCTGGTCCCGCTGGATGGAGATCTGCAAAAAGTAAAACCGTTGGACCTTTCCATCGATATCGGCCTTTGGCCGATCCAGCGAACCAGTTACTTTCGGTGTGGCCGCAGGATCGGCACGGAAAACCTGCCGACCAAATTGCGAGCGAAGTATGACCGTGGAGGCGGCAACGCTCAGAAAAGTGGCATCACATTGCCGGATTACATTGGCGTTCAGCATAGCCAGATTGTTTCAGAAAGGTTTCGGTCTTTGGTCGAGATTCATGATCCCGGTCGCCACCAGTTTGAGCCGGTCAGTCTGGTCTGGTCGAAGGCGGAGACAATGCCACAAACCTACTATTGGTTCATCCCAGCAACCAGGTTGTTTGCGATGGATCCAGAAAAAACCCATCCCCCCTTGGATAAGAACTCACAGATGTTTCCGGCCGTGGGGCCAGTTGCTGATTGGAAACCGGTCTACCAGCAAAGCGTCGTTTCCGGCCATTCTCTGTTCGTCGCTTCTGAACTGCATGGAATTCATATCACATCACGTTTCAAGGACGCGCTCGAGGCTGCAGGCCTTACCGGGTATCGCATCTTTGGTCCATTTACCTTGTCCGACTGAAGCGGTGCTTGACACAGAACGCCGTGCGGATTGCATCAAGGCGTCCACGGCATCGGTTTGCAACTCGGAAAAGCCTGACGCTGGTCCATTATCTGAAGACGCCGGGGATTGCGTTGACGAGATCTCGGCGGTTTGACCTGTCCGAAGGAGATTCTGCACCTAAAACCGAGGCTGTTTGTTTCCGTCGATCACGTATCACAGAGGCAGAGGAGTGCCGGTTTTCCGGTGACGGGTTAAGGCTCGGGAGAGTGGCTCCCGGCGCCCGTCGCGGGAGATAGCCGATGGGCGTTGTGGAAGTTCTGGATCCGGTCGCACCGGCGCGGGCGGGTGGCTGGAAGGTGGATGTGAGCCGGGGTGAGCGGAACGGGCGGGTGTCATCCGAATGGTTCAACCGACCCGATGATGAGCGATATCTGTCGCTCGATGATCTTTGGGCATCGGTGAAGGATCGGTCTGAGCGCAGCCGCAGCCGGGTGGTGCAGACGGCGGATATCCGGGTCGAGGCCGCGCGCGATAACCCCGAGCGACTGCATCTGATGCTGCCTAAAGCACATCAACCGGTTGCGCCTACGCATTGGGCCTTCGGCCAGCTTGCCAGCATCGTCGGCGCTCCGGCCTCCTACCTGCGCCAGCTGCCCGCTCCGCTGGCGGGCATCAATCTGCAATACGGCCTGACCAACCACCGCGCCGAGCAGGTGAAGACCTTCGAGACCGAAGATGGCCGCACAGAACTGCGCGCGGTGACCGGCCCCGACTATGGCCGCATCCATGACTACGAGTTGGTCGAGGCGGTGCAGCGCATCGCGGGCAATGGCACCGGCGACACGCGCTGGAAAGTGCCGGGCGTCCTCGACTGGTCGACCGGGGTCTACAACCCCGATGTCGAAATCAGCCGCGACACGACCACGCTCTATGCCTCGGACCGCGACGTCTTTCTGTTCCTGGTCGACGATCACAACCCGATCGAGGCAGGCCGCCTGCCCGACGGCTCCCCCGATCTCTACTTCCGGGGTTTCTATTGCTGGAACTCCGAGGTGGGTGCGAAGACCCTCGGGATGGCGAGCTTCTACCTGCGAGCCGTGTGCCAGAACCGGAACCTCTGGGGCGTCGAGGATTTCCAGGAGATCACCATCCGCCACTCGAAATACGCCGCTTCGCGCTTTGCCAATGAGGCAGCCCCGGCGCTGACGCGGTTTGCCAATTCCTCGCCGCAGGGCTTCGTGAACGGCATCAAGGCGGCGCGGCAGCAAATCGTGGCGCGGACGGACGAGGACCGAGATGACTTCCTGCGCAAGCGCGGCTTCTCGAAGGCGGAGTCCGGCAAGATCATCGAGAAAGTCCTGATGGAAGAAGGCCGCCCGCCCGAAAGCATCTTCGACTTCGTGCAGGGCATCACGCGCCTTGCGCGCGACAAGACCCAGCAAGATGCGCGGCTGGATATGGAGGGGCGCGCCAAGAAGCTTCTCGACCGGGTCGGCTGAGGCCGCGCGTCATCCGCTTGACCGCCCAAGCCCGTTGGGCGGTCAGCTTTTCATAATTGCGCCGACGGCCCGCCCTTCGACAGGGCAGGGGCGTCGGTGTTTTCATTTTCCGGAGACCCCCCGTGACCCCGCATGAAGAAACCGTCATCCTCGAGGCCCGCGAAATCCTCGGGCGCTATCTGAACCAGAACCCAGTCCTCGGCAATTGGCAGGCTGTTCGCGATTACTGTGCGGTGGCCGTACGCGGCGAGGTGGAGCGTTTCCACGTCCTCTACCTCGACCGGCGCAATCGCGTGATCTCGGACGAGCAGCTTTCGATCGGAACCGTGGACCATGTTCCAGTCTATCCGCGCGAAATCATCAAGCGGGCGCTGATGCTGAACGCAAGCGCCCTCATCGTGGTGCATAACCACCCCTCGGGTGATCCAACGCCATCGGAGGCGGATATCACCATGACGAAGGAAATCCAAAAGGGCTGCAAGTATCTCGGCCTGACCTTGCATGACCACATCATCGTGGGTGGGTGCCAAGAACTTTCGCTGCGGGGCTCGGGCAAGATGTGACCCGACCTTCGGATCAACGCGTTCCGCCGCCCCTTCGAGGAAGAGGGCGGCGGTTTGGTCTTTGACGCTTGAGGCGGGGAGAGAGGCTTCCCGCGCCGTTGGAGATATTTCCCATGTTCGACCTTCCCTTTCCGGCCTTGTCTTCGCCGTTTCCGGCCGGCTTCGTGCCAGACATCGCGCACAGCACTTCTGACCCCTCGCTGCCCTTTTCCCTGACGCTGCCTGATCGCTACCCTGCGGCTGCGATGTCGGGAGAGGCGCGTCCTCGGATCATCGGCCATTTTTCGACGCTGGCCGAAGCCATGCGGGGCGCGATCAAAATGGCGGACGAAATGGAGCCTGATGCTGCACCGCGCATGCTGGCGATCCTTGACCGAGATGAGCGTCTTGTCCTTGCCGGTGCTGCAGCGAATGGCGCTGTCGCTTGGTGCGCTCCGGTCATGACCGCGACTGAGGCCCGGGTCGTGGTTATGGAAGCAAGCCAGCTTCGGGCGCAGGCAAGCCGTGCGGCGGACTGGCTGGAGAGCGATCTCGCAACCCGCCTGCGGCAGCGTGCCGATCTCTTGGAGGCTCGCCTCGTGGATCCACTCTGGCGCGCCTTTGCCACGCGCGCCCTGCAGATCGCGGCATGACCCCAGAGAGGCAGAGGAGGGCAGGGGGCTTTTGTGAGCTTCGCCGGGGCAAGAGAGTGCCCGGCGGCTCCGACCCTTTCACCTTCTTCGGAGACCCCCATGAACCACGTTGAACCCACCCTCCCGGCGCCGATGCCGCCGTCCACGATCGACTTCGCCGCAGTGTTCGCGGCGCAGGCCAAACAAGCCGCCCGCGAGGCCGAACTGCGTCCGGCCAACAAGGATCGCCTGTTCGATGCCCTGACCGCCGCCGGCATTTCTCATGTCACGGTCACCTTCGATGGCGAGGGCGACAGCGGCCAGATTGAAAGCATCGCGGCATGGGCGGGGGAGACAGCTGTCGCTTTCCCTGCCGTGGAAATTCCCTATGCCGCGATCACCTGGGACAGCCCCGAGGTCGAGATGCGGCGGCTTTCGCTCGAAGATGTTGTCGAACAGCTCGCTTATGATTTCCTCAGCGACACCCACGGCGGTTGGGAAAACAACGGCGGCGCCTATGGCGAGTTCTGCTTCGACGCCAGTGCCCGCTGCATTCACCTCGAGTTCAACGAACGGTTCACGTCGTCCTTGCGGGAGGGCAGGTAATTTGGACCCGTTCTATCCGCATCTGAAACTTCCCCTGACGGCAAAACCGCGTGATGTCATCAAGACTGCGGCCAAAGCGCTGCATCCGTGGATCCGTCGCCAGCCCGGACTGCGGCTGTCGCGGAGGCGGTTCTACCGCGACATGCTGAATACGCATGAGGCCGCGCAGGACAAGGCAAGGTCTGCGCCGACCTGACTGGCGCAGACACCGCCCCCTAGAGCTACCCCCTTCAACCACACCTCCCCGGCTTTTCAGTCGGGCGGTCCTCATTCAGGAGTCATCAATGGCCGACCATTTTACCCACTTCTCGTGCCTGCTCGACGGTGCACCTGTCATCGACCTGGGCGCGCGCAAATCCATCGGCTGGCCCAGTACGCAAGAATGGCCGGCTCGTGGGCTGTACGGGGAGAACCCACATGCCTGAAGTCATCTGCACGACGGTCTATCAGTTTCCCGAGCTCTCCGATGTGGCCAAAGATAAGGCGCGTAGCTGGTATCGCGAACTCGGGGCCCATGATGATTGGTGGGACGCGGTTTACGAGGATTTCGAGCGGGTTTGCGAAATCCTCGGCATCCGTCTGAAGACCACCCCCGTTCGCCTGATGGGTGGCGGAACGCGGGCCAAACCCTGCATCTGGTTTTCGGGTTTCTGGAGCCAGGGCGACGGTGCGGCCTTCGAGGGATACCTCAGCCACGCCAAAGGCGTGACTGCGAGCATCAGGGATTATGCCCCACAAGACACGACATTGCATGGCATCGCAGACAGGTTTCAGGCGATCCAGCGGCGGAACTTCTATCAGCTTGCCGCCGAGGTCAGTCACCGTGGCCGCTACTACCACGAATACAGCATGGCCGTTGACGTTACGCGCGACAGCCCGACCTGGCAGCCGCCGACCGAGGACGCCGAAGAGACCGTGACCGAAGCGCTGCGCGATCTGGCCCGCTGGCTCTACCGCCAGCTTGAGGCCGAATACGACCACCTCACCTCGGACGAGACCATCGAGGAGGGGATCATTGTGAACGAGTACACCTTCACCGAATCCGGGCGGCGGTTCGGGTGAGGACTATCGGGCGATTGATCTAACGAGCGCCACCAAGGGGTCAAAATCATGCTGATCGGCCGCCCTGAGGGCCGCGATGTAGGCCGTGCGGTGCTCACTTTCGGCGTTGAGCGTCCCTGCGCCAGACCAGTCGAGGAAGACCTTCGGATCGATTCTCGCCAGATAGACGTCAGCCATGATCCGGGCCCAACGACCGTTGCCATTTGCGAAGGGGTGGATCCAGACCAGCCGGTGATGCAGACGCGCCGTGGCTTCTAGCGGGTCAAAGCTTTTGTGTTCGCGCCAGTAACGGGCATCGTCGAGACAGGTCCGCAACTCGGTCGAGATGTGCCAGACGGACACTCCTATGTTTTTGTCGGTGAGCCGATAAACGCCTGCCCAATCCCAGATTTCACCAAAGAGGCGTTTGTGAATTTCCCGGACGGCGGCATCGGTCAGAAAGTCGAAGCTTTTCGGGCGACGGTCAAGCCAGGTCAGACCCGCGATGATGTTCTCGCCTTCGAGTTCGTTCAGCTCGCCGCGCGTCGCGATGTGCTTGGCCTTCAGTCCAAGCAATTCGTCCGGTGTCAGAGGGGTCGCTCCGGCAGGTTCGTGAAGCTCAAAGGTCATTGCCAGAAATCCCGCCGTCCTTCGCGGATGATGTCCGCTGCCAGTTCCTCGACCATCTCCGCTTCGCTGCGCAGCCCCTCGGTTTGTTCTTCCAGAGCCATGTGCGCTCGTGTGCGCTGGATAATGCGCCGCGCCTTGGAACGGGCCTGAGCCAGAACGATCTCTTCCACCGAGCCCTCGCGCGGGATGATCGCATAGACGAGGCGGCCCCCCATGGCCTCGGCAATTTTTTCCAACTGGTTCACTGAGATGGTTCCAGCCTGTTCGGTCTGAATTGCGGCGTAGATGTTGTTGCGTGAGATGCCGAGGCGTTCAGCGAGGGCTGGAGCATTCATCCCGATCGCCTCCTGGAACGTAGAGATCCAGCCCCCGAAGGGCTTTGCAATGGACTTAGCCAGGGTTGCGGCCTGGTTGACCCTGTCTTGGGCCTGACGCTGCTTTGCGCGGGAGACGGACATTTGCCAACCTATGAGATTGCCTTCGCGGAGGTATCGCCACGCTAAGATATGGCAAAATAGGTCAATTCGCAATGCTGTAGATTTGCTAGATGTCCAAAGCAGCAATTCTTTAGCATTGCAAATATGGACTACTCGCCATGCTCTGGGTTTGCGAAGGCTGCAGTCCTGACCGTCTTTCTTCCGAATGGCGGGCATCGACTTGCGACCTGCCACACCAGAATTGGTCGATCACCGGTTGCCGTCGATCCATTTCGACATCAGGCCTTTGTCTCGGAAGCACTCGTCCGGAACAGCGCGGCGCTTGATCCGGGCAAGGCGCTCGGCAAAGGCAACCTGCTTGGAGGACGGCAGCTGGTCGAGCGCGGAGACCGGTTTCAGCTTGGCCTGCGCATCGATCCAGGAGCTCAAAGCCCGCCGATCCTGCTGTGCCTCCCAAGGCAACAGCGTCTGGTTGCGCAGCGCCAGTGATCGCGCATAGGCGATCTGTTTGGGCGTCACGGGCAGGGCGAAGGTGGTGTCTTCCATCGGGGAAACTCCTTTGCTGCTTGGTGTTCATATATAGAACATAACAGGAACAACATCAACCACCGCTGTGCCAAGGATCGACGTTCGAGAGGCAGAGGCAGGATGGGGCAGGGGGAGCTGGAAGGCCGCGCTAGAGCGCCTTCGGCTGTCCCGTTTTCCCCAACCTGAGGTGTTCTGATGACGTTCCAACCGTTGATTCCGACCGTGCTGACGCCGGTCGTTGTTCCTGTCCTGCCTGATCCTGCCGCCGCGATCCTCGCAGTTGCCGAGGCCCTGCAGCCGGATCTGGCGCAGGGTTTTCAGATCGACGCCCTGCGCCTGCGCACCGAGATGGAGCGCGCCTTCGGTGGCTCCGATGCGACAGGCGCTTGGGACTGGAAGCTCGCCTATGAGGCGGGCGAGGTGGCACTTGTCCTCTTCCTGCGGAAGTTCGGCCGCGCGCTGCTGGCCCGGGCTGGATCACTTGCCGCACTGACGCCGATCCTCGCCAAAGTTTCGGGGCTTCTGCCAACCCATACGCGACGGTCTGAAGAAATGGAGCGATTCCAACAATTCTCGACGCCGCTGCCCATGGGGCTTGCGGCTTTGGCCGCCGCAAAGATCACCCACGCGGACTTGGTCCTCGAGCCTTCGGCCGGAACGGGGCTTCTTGCCATTCTGGCTGAAATCGCTGGCGGCGCTCTGGCGTTGAATGAACTCGCTGAAACCCGCGCTGATCTCTTGCGTCTGCTGTTTCCTGGCCGCTCCGTCACCCGTTTCGACGCCGCGCAAATCGACGATCATCTCGACACGGGGTTTCGCCCCAGCGTCATCTTGATGAACCCACCATTCTCTGCTGTGGCCAATGTCGAGGGCCGGACGACTGAAGCGACGGCCCGGCACATCCGCTCGGCGTTGGCGCGCCTTGCGCCCGGTGGCCGCCTTGTCGTCATCACCGGTGCCGGTTTCGCGCCCGATGCCCCGGCCTGGGCCGAGACTTTCGACCGCCTGACCGAAACCGCACATCTCGTCTTCACAGGCGCGGTGTCGGGAGCCACCTTCGCCAAACATGGCACTAGCTTTGAGACGCGGCTCTCGGTCTTTGACAAATGCCGTGGCGGCGAGCAGGCCGGCGTCACAGCTGACCTGCGCCAGCCAATGTCTCCGGATGTAGCGTATCTCCTCGCCCGGATCACCGCCGAAGTTCCGCCGCGTCTCGAACTGGATCAGGCCGTAACGGCAAGTCGGAGCCGTTCTTCCCTCTTCCCGGGAAACTCTGCCCCCTCCACGCGCAAGGCCATCGGCATATCTCGCGTTCCTTCTGTCGCCCAACCCCCGGGGACCGTAGCACCGATCGAGGCCGAAGACCTCGCCTACACCCTGCGCGAGGTGCGCGAGAACGATGATACCGCGCGCCTGTCGGATGCGATTTACGAGACCTTCCGCCTGCAGGCGATCGACATCCCTGATGCGGCACCGCATCCGACCAAGCTGGTTCAGTCTGCGGCTATGGCGTCGGTCGCGCCCCCGAAACCTTCCTACCGCCCCAAGCTGCCCGCTGCGGTCCTGCGCGACGGCCTGCTCTCCGACGCGCAGCTTGAAACTGTAATCTACGCGGGCGAAGCGCATGGTGCGTATCTCGCGGGGTCTTGGACCGTCGATGAGACCGGCGACATGGTCTCGGCCGCGCCCGCTGATGCCGCGGACGCTGTCCGCTTCCGCCGCGGCTTCTTCCTTGGCGATGGCACCGGGGCGGGCAAGGGCCGCCAGTCCGCCGGGATCGTTCTCGACAACTGGTGCCAAGGCCGCCACAAGGCGCTCTGGATCTCGAAAAGCGACAAGCTGCTGGAGGATGCGCAGCGCGACTGGTCAGCCCTGGGGCAAGAGCGGCTTCTTGTGACACCCCTTTCTCGCTTCTCGCAGGGTCGAGACATCCCGCTGTCCGAAGGCATCCTCTTCACGACCTATGCGACGCTGCGCTCGGAGGAACGCGGGGCCAAGAAATCCCGCGTCGACCAGATCGTCGACTGGCTCGGAGCGGATTTCGACGGGGTGATCCTCTTCGACGAAAGCCACGCCATGGCGAATGCCGCAGGCAGCAAAGGTGAACGTGGCGACACCGAGGCCTCGCAGCAGGGCAGGGCGGGCCTGCGGCTGCAGCACAAGCTGCCCAATGCCCGCGTGGTCTATGTCTCGGCCACCGGGGCGACCTCAGTTCACAACCTCGCCTATGCGCAGCGGCTCGGCCTCTGGGGCGGCGAAGATTTCCCATTTGCGACCCGCGCCGAGTTCGTCGAGGCCATCGAGGCGGGCGGAGTCGCGGCCATGGAAGTGCTGGCCCGAGATCTCCGCGCCCTCGGCCTCTACACCGCGCGGTCGCTGTCTTACGACGGCGTCGAATATGAACTGGTCGAACATCCCCTCACTCCGGAGCAGAGTGCCATCTATGATGCCTATGCCGGGGCCTTCGCCATCATCCACAACAACCTCGCCGCTGCGATGGAGGCTGCCAATATCACAGGCGACAGCGGCGGCACCCTCAACCGGCAGGCCAAGTCCGCCGCGCGCTCGGCCTTCGAATCCGCCAAGCAGCGCTTCTTCGGCCATCTGCTCACTTCCATGAAAACCCCCACCCTGATCGCCGCCATCGACGCCGATCTCGCCGCAGGCCATGCAGCGGTGATCCAGATCGTCTCGACAGGTGAGGCGCTGATGGAGCGCCGTCTGTCGGACATCCCCACGGATGAGTGGAACGATGTGCGCGTTGACATTACGCCGCGCGAGGCATGCCTAGACTACCTCGCGCATTCCTTCCCAGTACAGCTCTACGAGCCCTTTACCGATAGCGAGGGCAACCTGTCCTCGCGCCCCGTGATGCGTGACGGCCAGCCGGTGGAATGCCGCGAGGCTGCGCGCCGCCGCGATGCGCTGATCGAGCATCTGGCCTCTCTGCCGCCCGTGCCCGGCGCGCTTGACCAGATTGTTCAGCGCTTCGGCACCGATCTTGTGGCCGAGGTCACGGGCCGCGCGCGCCGCATCGTGCGGAAGGGCGAGGGCGCTGCCGCGCGGCTTGTCGTGGAAAGCCGGGCGGGGTCTGCCAACCTCGCGGAAACCGCCGCCTTCATGGATGACCAGAAGCGGATCCTGATCTTCTCGGATGCCGGTGGCACGGGGCGCAGCTATCACGCCGATTTAGGTGCGAAAAACCAGCGCCTGCGGGTGCACTACCTGCTGGAACCCGGCTGGAAGGCCGATGCCGCGATCCAGGGCCTTGGCCGCAGCAACCGCACCAATCAGGCGCAGCCGCCGCTCTTCCGGCCGGTGGCCACGGATGTGAAGGCGGAAAAGCGGTTCCTCTCAACCATCGCCCGGCGGCTAGACACGCTCGGGGCCATCACGCGCGGCCAGCGCCAGACGGGTGGGCAGGGATTGTTCCGGCCCGAGGACAATCTCGAGTCTCCCTATGCCCGCGACGCGCTGCGTCAGCTTTACCGCCGCATCTATCGCGGCGATGTGGCGGGGTGCTCGCTTGGAGCCTTTGAGGATGCCACCGGCCTCAGCCTGACCGATGACAACGGGCTGAAGGACGACCTGCCGCCGATCACGACTTTCCTGAATCGTCTGTTGGCGCTCACGATCGACATGCAGGCTGTGCTGTTCTCGGCCTTCGAGGAGTTGCTGGACCAGCGCATCGAGGGGGCCATCGCCGCCGGGGTCTACGATCTCGGGCTCGAGACGCTGCGCGCCGAGAGTTTCCGCGTGACGGATGCAAGGGTGATCTACACCCATCCTGGCTCCGGCGCCGAAACCCAGCTTCTGACCATCGCGGAAAAGAGGCGCAACACGCCAACCTCGCTCACGGATGCACTCGACTGGCTCGATGACCCGAAAGCTCGGCTTCTGGTCAACATTCGCTCGGGCAGGGCCGCAGTGCAGGTTCCCGCCACCAGCCTGATGCTGGACGATGGCACGATCGAGCCCCGCTTGCGGCTGATCCGGCCGACGGAGGCCAGCACGGTTCCGGCCAAAATCTTGGAGGACACAAACTGGCTCGAGGCCGACCGCGCGGCCTTCGCTGCCGCCTGGACCGCGGAACTAGCCGCGGTGCCGGAGTTCTCTGAGGCTACGCTGCACATCGTGGCTGGCCTCCTGCTGCCGATCTGGAAGCAGCTTCCGCAGGACGAGACCCGCGTCTACCGCCTGCAGACCGATGACGGCCAACGCATCATCGGCCGCCGTGTCTCACCCGCCTGGGTCGCGACCACGCTGGCAGATGACGCGCCGAAGCTCAGTGCAGCGCAGGTCCATGCCCTCATTCTGGAGGGCAAGACCGTGGTGCGGCTCGCGGAAGGGATGGAGTTGCACCGGTCCCGCGTCATGGGGGTGAACCGGATCGAAATCTCCGGCTTTACCGAAGCGGCCAAAGACCGGCTTAAGGCCGATGGCTTTTTCTCGGAAATCATCGCCTGGAAGCTGCGCCTCTTCTGTCCGACGGATTCCGGCGGTGAGAAAGTGCTCGATCACCTGCTTGCACGTTTCCCCATCGAGGGTCTACATGCACGCAAAGGTTGTTAAGCGTGTGTGCCATGTCATTGGAAACAGAAGATCTGTTGCGAGATCTTTCGCAAAATGCCGAAAGCGTCTGCCGTCACTATCTTCCCGCCGGGAGGCGGGAAGGCTCTTACTGGATGGTCGGCGATCTGCAGAACAATCCGGGCCGCTCGCTGTTCGTCAGGTTGACCGGCCCCACCTCGGGGCCGGGTGCCCGGGGCAAATGGACCGATTCAGCCACGTCGGAATTCGGCGATCTCCTCGACATCATCCGCGAACGCACGGGGATCACCCGCTTTCCCGATCTTCTGGCCGAGGCACGGATGCATCTTGGCCGTCCGCAGTCGGTTCTCCCGGATGCCAACTCCCCGCGCAGCCGAAAATCCCCCTCGGGTACGCCAGCAGCAGCGGCGCGCTTGTTCGCGGCCTCGCTGCCTTTGGCGGGATCTTTGGCCGAGGTCTACCTGCGTTCCCGGGGCATCACCCAACCGGTACTCAGTTCAACCCTGCGCTTCCACCCGAAGTGCTGGCATCGGGATGAGGGCCAGACCAAGCCTGTGCCCAGGCCTGCGATGATCGCCGCGGTCACCGATGGGGCAGGGGCCTTGCAGGGCGTGCATCGCACTTGGTTGGCAATTGACGGACAGGACAAGGCGGCTGTCGACACACCGCGGCGGGCTATGGGTCACCTCCTCGGAAATGCCGTCAGGATCGCCACTGCAGATCAAAGCCTCGTGCTGGGCGAAGGCATCGAGACGATGCTCTCCGTTCGCGAGGCGGCCCCTTCTTTGCCCGTCTGGGCGGCGCTCTCGTCGGGTCACCTCGGAGCCGTGTTGTTGCCCGCAGGGTTGCAGCGCCTCTACATCGCCATCGACCGCGATCCGGCGGGGCATCGCGCGGCGGAAAGGTTGACCGCCAGAGCAATCGAGGCCGGGATTGCCGTACGGGTGCTCGAGCCGCGTCTCGGGGATTTCAACGACGATCTCCGCGCTCACGGCGTTGAGGCAATGCGCCAGCATCTGGCACAGCAGATCGACCTTAAGGATCAGCATCGGCTGACGATCTGAACTCTCAAAGCGCAAAGGCAGTCAGGGAGCGGGGCAGGGGGTCAAGCATCGCTTGAGGAACCGGGTCGCGTCTTTCTCCTCTTCTCGGCTGTCGAACCCGCGCAGGCACCCGCACGTCCTTCAAGAGATGGGCAGGCGGCCGTCAAAGCGGCCGCCCCTTCAAGGACGGGGGGCGACTGATTTCCGCCGGCGGGGCTCGCCCCGCCTTTGCATCGCGAAGCAAATCAGCCGCCCCCCGTCCTCCTCCACATGCGTTCCGGCCCCGAAGGCGGGGTGAAAGGGCGTCCCCTCCCACGGCTTTCGCAGCCCATGAAGGCCGCGCGGGTTGTCGCGCGGGCCCGAGCAGCCGGAGGCAAAAGACCATGACGACCCAATTCCAGAGCGAGGATTTCGACCGCAGCTCCGCCCTTTCCCAGACCGCCTGGGCGCTTCAGGAGCTTCAGCTCTACGGCACCCGTGCCTTCCAGGACGAGGTCGATCTGCGCCCGATGCCGGAACCCGAGCGCCTCATCGACGCGGTCAGCGATATCTTCGATGCCCTCGCAGCGACCCTCGCCGACACCCGCATGGAACCCGACCTCGAAGAATTGCTCTGGGGCCAGGTCAACCTCTTCCACCGCGCCGCCGCCCGCACGGAACGCCTACTTGACGACAATGAAGTGGCGCAGCACCGTCTGCAGCGGGAACAGGACGGCTCCGAGGTGAAATCGACCGAGCTTGAGCGCCTGACGGCTGAAGGCACCAGCCTTGTCGAACGGCGGCATTGTCTCGAAGCCTTCCGCGACCGCAGCGCCGAGGCGTTTGAACTGCACACCGGCTCCACGTGGCGGCCGCGCTCAGGCTCGATGGTGAACCACAAACACCTGACCGCAGCGCTGATCGACAGCCGCGATTTCCTTTCCGCCAAGCGCCGCTCGGAAACCGAAGTGATGCTGCCCCAAGGCACCAAGATCGCCCTCACCGGCGGGACCGACTTCAACGATCACCGCCTGATCTGGGGCAAGCTCGATCAGGTCCAGACCAAATATCCCGACATGATCCTTCTCCACGGTGGCAGCCCCAAGGGGGCCGAACTCATCGCCGCCAAATGGGCCGAAGCCCGCAAGGTCACGCAAGTAGCCTTCAAGCCCGATTGGACCAAACACGCCAAGGCCGCACCCTTCAAGCGCAACGACGCCATGCTGGACGTGCTGCCAGTGGGCGTTCTCGTCTTCCCGGGCAATGGCATCCAGGAAAACCTCGCCGACAAGGCCAAAAAGCTCGGCATCCCGGTCCTGAAGTTCGAGAAGGGGGCGTGAGCCCCCTATCACTCTTCTGCCGGATTGGTTCTGACCATTCTGCTTGCTCTTGACGCAACTGAACGCATCGGCCATTTTGATGGTGGCCTTCAGCACAGGCCTGTGTGTCCGCCATGCAAAGCCAAGCAGTGCTTTATCCATGTCACCCCGTTCCCTTTTCGAACGGGTCTGATTAGTAGCGGGCACCTAGTCGGATCCGGGAATTGGAATGGATCATGACTGCTCACGACTACCTTAAAGACCTAAAACGCATCGCGAAGGATTGTGCACGCGCAAGTGGTGCGGAACTTCATGAAGTGCAAAAGAGGGCCGCCCAAGCCATCGGTTTTGCCCATTGGCATGCGCTCGCCAGCAAAGCGAAGATTGGCTGGCAACCGACAGCTGACGACATCGCCAAGGTTCAAGAAATCTTGCGTGGTGAAGAAAGCTACCCTGACGAGGGGTTGATCGGCCAGCACCCCTATAAGCTTGACGATGTCCTGCGTGACACGAGGATGAAGGGGCGCGGCTGGTGCATCTACATCGGAGAGGCGCCATCAAGCAAACCGCAGTTGCTGATTACCGATCGGCGCTTCAAGAATAATCCGATCCAGGACCCAGACTTTGTCGCGAAGGCGCTTCCGATCGCGAAATGGAAAGCAAAGCAGGTTCGCGCCGAAATCGCGCGAGACTGGCCGAGAAATTCGACCAAACCGGACGCAGAGGGTCGAGCGATGCATCCGCTCAATCATGTTCGTTCTGACAAATGGTACTGCATGCATTGCGACGGCGAGTCGACTGGAATCCAGATGGCCCAAAATCTATGGCACTGCCCATACTGCGGAGCCACGCCACTCGATATGCTTAGTGAACCTTTCCTGTCGGCGGAACAGCCAGATACGGAAAACGCCCCAGCTTGATTATTCCATCGGTCTGAATGACTGGCACCCGCTTGAACGCGGGCGCCAGATTTTCTGGACGCGAGGATTCCAAGTTGAGGCGATGAGTGAACTTCAACGCATTTAGATAGATTGAAGACCATGCAAAGCACAGTTGAAAAAACCAGGGCTGCAGTCCACACGCTGATTCAATCCCTTGACCCAGCATTGATCGCGTTGGTCGGAACGTCCCGTGACCTCGAAGCCATCGTCGACAAGCAGTTCGACTGGCAGGTGCGAGCCCATCGTTGGTACGCGGTGATATCGCGTGGCGATCATATCCATGCTGTCGCAGATATCGACGGCCAACGGATTTCCCTTCAGCGGTACGTGATGAAGCTTCAGTATCCGGATCGCAGCTATGACGACCTGAAGCAGGTCTCTTTTGAGAACAAGATCACGTTCGACTGCCGAGTTTCCAACCTTGAACATCGTGTTGGTCGCCAAGCGGTCATGCGCAATCGGCGGTCAAAGCGGAACACCTCCTCGCAGTACAAAGGGGTGATCAAGGCGCTCGGTCAGGATGGTTCGCCACGATGGCGCACCCAAATCATGGCGGACCATGGTTCGATGGGCATCGGCGTATACGAGGACGAACATTGGGCAGCGACAGTTTACGATGCGGCCGCTTATCTTCTTTTCGAAGGGGAGGCGCTATACAACTTCCCCGGCCGGCCGCCCGATCAGGATGCGCTCTTGATCGCTGCCACGAAGATCGCTCGATATCGGGCCAAGGCAAAGCGTCAGAAAGGTACAGCGGCAATGCAGGAAATCCCGATGGAAGTGGGTAACTCTACCTGATATGGTGGGATTAGCCATCCGGATCACTATATGTTCGATCAGCCTGTCCAGCTTGAAGTCTTCCCAACCGACCTCCACTTGAGGCGGATTGACCCCGCCTGCAACATGCGTCGCTTCTACCGGCTTAGCGTTCAGCGCGACCTTTTTGGCGGCGCGTGTCTCATTCGGGAGTGGGGCCGGATTGGGTATCGGGGCCAGGTCATGATCGAAACCCATGATGACGAAGGCAAGGCGATCACTGCGCTCATGAAACTGGCCGCAGTCAAACGCAAACGGGGCTATGCCCTCCCTCCTGCGACTGCGCTGCCAGAGGTGCGAATACTGAAGCAACGATAGTGCCCGGGCCTTGGTCGGCGTCAGCAATGCCTTGTTTTGACAGCCATTCCAGCTAGGGTTGCAGAAAAGCATGCCGGGGCAGTTTATGTTTGACCAGATCATTTCCAAGTACGGTGCGACCGCCAAGGCCAAACTTTCAAGCCCTGCAATCACAGGCGCCCCGGAAGACAACATCCGCGCACCGCTGGAAGAGCTGATCACCGCACTGGCAATAGCGGCGGGCCAGCAACCCGGTTGGGTCACGCTTGTCGGCGAAAGCACCCTTTCGGCCTTGGGGACACGGCCGGACTATGCCGTCACCGTCCGCAGTGCGCTGACCGGCTTCATCGAACTAAAGGCTCCCGGCAAAGGGGCCGATCCACGCAAGTTCACCGACCCGCATGATAAGCGCCAGTGGCAGAAGCTGAAATCCCTGCCGAACCTGCTCTACAGCGATGGGCAGTCCTTCAGCCTCTGGCAGAACGGCGCGCTCGTTGGCCAGATCATTCATCTGTCCGGCGATCTGGATACGGCCGGTTCCAAGCTTACCGCCCCTCAAACGCTCGTGACCCTTCTGACGGATTTCCTGAGCTGGAGCCCAATCCCGCCCGACAGCCCGCGAAAACTGGCCGAGGTTTCGGCCCGCCTGTGCCGCCTGCTGCGTGACGAGGTTCTGGAAGAACTGGAAAACGGCACCCAAAGCCTGACCGATCTTGCCACCGAATGGCGCGGACTGCTTTTCCCGCAGGCCGATGACGCGCAATTCGCTGATGGATATGCGCAAGCTGTCACCTTCGGTCTTTTGATGGCCCGGGCGCAGGACATTCCCTTGGACAAAGGCATCGCCCATGCGGCTCTGGCCTTGCGCGATACGAACACGCTGATCGGCACGGCGCTGCGCTTGCTGACCGATGATCCGCAGACGCAAAAGGCGCTGTCCACCGCCACCTCCACCCTGACCCGCGTGCTGCATGAAGTGCATTGGCCGACCCTGTCCAAGGGCAAGCCCGATGCCTGGCTCTACTTCTACGAAGACTTCCTTGAGGTTTACGACAACGCCCTGCGCAAGAAGACCGGCAGCTACTACACCCCGCCGGAGGTGGTGCAGGCCATGGTCCGCCTGACGGACGAGGCTTTGCGCGACCCGGCCCTATTCGGCCGCTATGAAGGCTTAGCTGCCAAAGATGTCACCATCGCCGACCCAGCTACGGGCACCGGCACCTTCCTTCTCGGCGTGCTGCGCAAAATCGCCGAGACGGTCGCCGATGATCAGGGCGCGGGCGCAGTTGGCCCCGCCCTAGGGGCTGCGGCACATCGGCTGATCGGGTTCGAATTGCAGTTCGGCCCCTTTGCCGTGGCGCAGTTGCGGCTGATGGCGGAAATGCGGGCGCTGATGGGGGCTGCGGCCACGGGCACGGGGGCCGGGGGCAACCTGCCGCAACCGCGCCTTTATGTGACTGACACCTTGGGTGACCCCTTTGCAGCGCAGACCGGGTTTTCGACGATGCTGGCCCCCATAGGAAACTCACGGAAAGAGGCGAACGCGATCAAGCGGGATGAGCCGATCACCGTGGTCATCGGCAACCCTCCTTACAAGGAGAAGGCAAAGGGCCGTGGCGGTTGGGTTGAGGCGGGAAGTCCGAACCGCATGTCACCGATGCGCCACTGGGACTTGCCGCCCGAATGGGGGCAAGGGGCGCATGCCAAACATCTGAAGAACCTCTACGTGTTCTTCTGGAGGTGGGCGTCGTGGAAAGTATTTGCGCCTGACTTGTTTGAGACGACTGGCCAGGCGACGGATGACCGAGGTGGCATTGTCACTTACATCACTGTCGCAGGCTTCTTGAACGGTCCGGGGTTTGAGAAGATGCGGATGGAACTGCGCCGCGACTGCTCCGACATCTGGGTGATTGATTGCACGCCAGAAGGCCATCAGCCCGAAGTGCCGACGCGCATTTTTCAGGGCGTGCAGCATCCCGTTTGTATCGTGGTGGCCGCTCGCGAGAAGGGCAAGGATCGCTCAACGCCAGCGCGCTTGCATGTGAGACAACTAGCCACCGGGCCGCGCAAAAACAAGTTCGCAGAACTTGATGCAATCACACTTGCCGGGCCAGGATGGGCAGTAGGGCCAACAGAATGGCGATCACCATTCATGGCTGAGGCACGAGGTGATTGGGCGGCTTATCCTGCACTGGCAAAGCTCTTCGATTGGTCAGGTCCCGGTGTGATGACAGGTCGGACGTGGGCAGTCGCACCCGATAGCCTGTCTTTGCGCGACCGCTGGAAACAGCTGACCAAGGAGAGCGATGTCGAGAAGAAGGAGGCACTATTCCACCCCCAACTTCGGAGTGGGAAGGTGGCGAGTAGGCACATCCGAAAACTGGTCGCCCAAGACTTGGGCGTCTTCAAGACGCGTCAAGAGCCCATCATTTCCGACGTTGGGCCAGCTCCAACTACGGTCCGATTTGGTTTTAGGACACTAGATCGCCAGTGGATATATGCCGACGCCAGGATGATGAATGACCCTCGACCTGAACTATGGACCAATTACTCCGATCATCAGATATTCTTGACCTCGCCAGAGGACCAAACCCCTGAAAATGGTCCGGCTATCTCTTTCACCGGGCACATCCCGGATTTGCATCACTATCATGGCCGGGGAGGGCGCGCGTTTCCCGTTTGGCGCGACGCCGCTGCGACGATCTCGAACATCAAGTCTGCCCTGCTCGTCCAGCTTTCTAACGCCTATGGCAAACCCGTCACCGCGCCCGACGTGATGGCCTATGTCGCAGCCTTGCTGGCGCATCCGGCCTTCACGGCCCGCTTTAAGGAAGACCTGATCCGCCCCGGTCTGCGCGTGCCGGTCACGGCAGACCCGGCGCTGTTCGACCGCGCGGTCGCTTTGGGCCGCGAAGTCATCTGGCTGCATACCTATGGCGAACGCTTTGCAGACCCTGCTTCCGGCCGCCCCGCCGCGCCCCCTAGGATGCCCAAGGGGCAAGGGCCGACGATCCCGGTTGGCGGCACAATCCCCGGCGCGCCGAACCCGTTGCCCGACACAATGCACCACGACCCTTCCACGGGTCGGCTGCATGTGGGAGAGGGGTTCATTGAAAACGTCCCGACCGCCGTGGCCGAGTATCAGGTGTCTGGCCGCAGCGTGCTGCGCCAATGGTTCAGCTATCGCAAAGCCGACCGCACCCGCCCGGTCATCGGCGACCGCCGCCCGCCCTCAGCGCTGGACAAGATCCAGCCCGATCACTGGCTGCCTGAGTATACCGAAGACCTGCTGAACCTGTTGCACGTCCTTGGTCGATTGGTGGCATTGGAACCCGCACAGGCCACCCTTCTGGACGAAATCTGCGCTGCCTCCTTGCTGACCGAGGCATCACTGACCGGCGCGGGCGCTTTGGCGTCGGCACCAGTGATCAAGGGCAAGAAAGCCAAAGCCGCAGCCCAACCCGGCCTGTTCGACTGAGCGCGGCACAGCTTTGACTGTCGGCTTGTGCCCAAGTTCTGCCTTTCGGATCTTATCCCGTTGAACAGTCCTTGCGCAGTAACAGTTTCGTCTGTGCACATCACAGCCATTGAGGCCGCGTCCACAACCGACCTTGCCGCGATACACTTTGCATCCTCCCGGGTACCCCGCCGCGACATCGGACCGGCGCGTTCAGGGCGGTACGAACCATCACCGTCATGCCCAAAGATTGCAGATTGCGAGACTGGCCAGCGACCCGCGTTGGCCGGCGTTACATTCGGTTTGTCGCTTCAACTCGCCTCCTTTCTCGGGCTGGCCCCATCGACAGTCCGGGCGTTGCAAGTCGTGCGCTGTCGTTGACATGGCCCTCCCTCTTGCCGAGTTCCTTCTTCCTGGGCCTGACACTGCCATTTGCTTGTTTGAGCGGTTCTGCCCTGCCGCTTCCCGTGATCCCGGCTCAGGCACCTCCCTTCGACGGACAATCCCCTAAGCCTGTTCGGCCTCTGGCTCGCAACCCCGCTCAGGTCCGGGCCGTGTTGGTCGCGTGCCGCTCCCTGCCCGCACCACCCCGGCCCCTCGGGGGTTTCCGGTGGCTGACAGGCCACCGTGCAAGCCTCAGCCGACAGGCTTCTTTCGGGTCTTGTCGAAGGGATGGTCCCTTCAGCCAGATACAGGAGCTTCACATGCAGAACATCGTCATCCTCGCCGGCAACATCGGTCAGTCCCCGGAAGTCCGCACCACGCAAGGTGGGACCAAGATCACCAACTTCACCCTCGCCACTTCTCGCCCGCGCTTGTCCGAAGGTCGGGTCCAGCGCGACGAGAACGGCTACCGTGTGATGGACACCGAATGGCACCGCATCACCTGCTTCAACGGTCTCGGCAAGACGGTCACTGAGCACTGTGAAAAGGGCATGAAGGTGATGGTCCACGGCCGCATCCACTACACCAAATGGACCGACGCCGCCGGGGTCGACCGCTACGGCTGCGAGATCATCGCAGAAAAGGTCGACTTCCTGAGCCGCCCGAAGGCTGGTGAAGGCGAAGATCCCGAACTGGTCGACCGCGAGGATCAGTTCGCGGGCTGAGACCCCGCAGATCAGACCCGGTGGCGCTAGCCGCCGGGTCTCTTCGGTTCCCGACCTTGGCAGAAAGACGCTCAGCCGTTGGGAAACAGGATCGCCTCGACATCCATCGCGCCATTAAGCACGTGAAGGACCACAATCCTGCCCTCTGTAACGCGATAGAAAATCAGATACCGGCCATGCACCCGACGGCGAACACCGTTATGCTCATAACGTGGGATGATTGGCCAAGCTTCCGGCATGTCCGCGAGTTCCAAGCAGCTGCGGGAAAGCTCTCGCACGAAACTCAGGGCCCGGGCCGGATTGTCCTGAGCGATGTAGTCGCCGATTGCTTCCAGGTCAGCTTCTGCCGCAGCGGTAAGTTCGACGATCATTCCGCAGGGCGACCCATAGCTTGATACTTGGCTTCCAGCCGCGCGAATATCTCTTCTGCCGGTGTTGTCAGCCCGGCCTCGGATTCTGCGATGCCCTTGGCAAGGGCCTGATCCAGTACGGCGAGCCTTGCCTCGCGCTCCTGAATCAGGCGAATGCCTTCGCGCAGCACTTCGCTCTTGGAATTATAGCGTCCGGTCTCGACAAGCTTCGTGACGAAGCCTTCAAGCTGCGATCCAAGGTCTGCGCTGATCATCGTGGCCTCCGAAATGCTCAACCTTGAAGATGGCAGGCTTGATAATAGTTATCAAGCCTGCTTTGTGCCAATGGGCAGACTTCGCCTTCGAAGACTGGGCTAACATCACGCCACTTGCAGATCGGTGACGACAACGAACCGTTTCGCCCGCCGCTTGTTGGGCGTGTACCAGACGGTCTTGCGCTCGCCTGTTTGGCTGAACTCATAGGTCACCCCGAGGATCGTCTCACGCCGATCTGGATCGACCATCCATTCGACAGGCGTGCCGATGTCGAATTCAGACGGCGGGATGGTCCGCTTGAGGGCAGGGGCTTCTGTGCTGGTCATTGTTCGTCTCCCTCGTTTGTTGTCTGAATTTTCGCATTGGCTAGGGCGTCGTCGAAGGCTTCCTGGAACCGCGCGCGGTAGGCAGGACCCATGGCGCGCGCCAATCCAAGGATTCCAAGCGGGTCATGGACTTTCGCGAGGTCAGCTGCGAACTGCGGTCGCAAGGTCAAGGTCACGCTTGTCGGATGCTTGCCTCGTGCCCCACGGGACTCTTTGACATCCGGCATCCCATCCCGTTCCCAATCGTCGAAGACCTGATCGCGCAGACCTTGAGCAACGCGGCGGATCAGAAACTGAACTGTGCATCGTGCAGCCGTGGCCCAAGCTTCCGCCAATCGCGCTTGTCGGGTGGTCAGCGACAATGAGACATGGACCACATGCCCGCGCGCAGCTGACCCAGTTGCAAGACCAGCCGCCTTAGCATCCGAAGCCCTCTGGGCAATGAATACCTTCTTCTCGTCCCGGGACTCTTCTTTGGACCCAAAGGGTCTGATGCCGACCTCGCCTGCGTCGCCACCTGGCATCGCCGCCGCCGCAATCGTGGGTGACAAAGGTTCCGGCTCGGTCACTGCATCAACCGACGTCGACTGCACTGGGATTACCCTACCAGCCTGATCGCTCGCGCTAACGTTCCCACCAAAGCCCAACTTGGCCGAAAACCCTGCGTCCTGGCGGATGATCCGCATCATGTCCTTGCGCTGCGCCATCATGCGACCTCCGCCGGGTTGAGGATCAGCTGGTCGATCTCTTCCAGAAGGTCCCCTGCCTCCTTCACGGCACTTTGGACATGGGCAGCAAGCGCCCGGTTCGGTGTCTTGTCCGCGATCACCCCGAGAAGCCCTTCTCTGTCCATTCGAACATAAGCGGCGCGGCTACCAAGATAGGTCTCAAGGGCAGGTAAGGACTGGAACAGCTCTTCAGCCACCGCCCGCTCGGTCTCTGACACCCGCACAGGCACCCGGTTGAGCAACACAGAAAACCCTGCAAGCTCGCCCGGCTTTTCCACCCGGCCGCGCAGCTTGAGGTACCAGTTGGCCGTTTCCAGCGTCTCGCTCAGATCACCCCGCGACAGCATCATCGGGCAAATGATCCGATGCGCTGCGACCGCCAGAACATCCTGCGCTTCTGACCCGCCGCCGAAGGTGTCGATCAGGATTAAGTGCTCTTGATCGGGCTGCTCATAGATCTGCCCGATGGCTTCCGCCACCCGGTGCGCATCCAGCGTGTGGATCACTTCAACCAAAGGCGACCAGTTGCCTGCCTCCTTTCCCGCCTGCATCCACTTGAGGCAGGACTTTGAAGCATCGGTGTCGAAGATCGTCACCGTCTCGCCTTTTGCAGCCGCAGCAGACGCCAAGGCGCGACAGAGGGTGCTCTTGCCCGATCCCCCCTTGCGGTTCATCACCAGCACAACACGTATCCCGTAACCCATACCACCTTCCTCACTTCGCCGATTGCGTTTCTCACAATGCGGAACGCTTAAAACTTTTATCTGAAGTCACATCGCGTAAATCTAAAGCCACACTGCGGATATCAGAAACCGGCTCGCGCAAACCTTATTGCGCAAGGCGTATCTCTTTAATCGTTTGCCTGATTACTGGATGCGTATGTCTTTTATCTGATCGCGCAATGCGTGTATCACAAGGCGGAACCCCGAACACACATCCCTGATGCCACAAGACGCATCCCACACTTCCTTTCTCCGGACCCTGAACGCTGAACGACAGGGTCCGCACGGTAAACAAAACAAGGCTTTAGGCCATTCTCTCAAGGATAACCTACCTCTGGCCACATGGCTGGGGGTGCACCATCCCTGTCTCACCTTGTGTGTTGCGCGATCAGCGAAACGCATTCGGTGGCGGGGGAGTTACCCAAGGTCAGCACAATCTGCAAGAGCATAAATCGCGCTTAGATTGCGCTTGAAAGGGAGGTGAAGGAAGGGGTAGGAAGAGTGGCAGGAAATGCGATGTGTCTACAAATAATCGGTAGCAGAAGTTGGCGGTAAAATCAGATCCTCGCGAAACAAGACTTAAGTCGCGGTCCACGGTTTTGGCGAAGACTGACAATGAAGTTGCTGATTCTGCAGTGCAGCAAGGGGCCGGGCGCGGACGGCCTCGGTCGGATGACAAGGGCCAGGTCGTGAGCTGCCGCCTGCCTGCCGAAGAACTCCATGCTTTCGATGCGCTTTGCACCCAGCTTGGCGCGAAATCCCGCTCGGACGGGGTGCGGTCGGTGGTGCGAATGGCCTCAGGTTTCCTCGAGTTCAGCAGGGAGGACAGCGCGCGCTTGGAGGAAATCCGCTACGAGCTGGGCAAGATCGGCACCAACGTGAACCAGATTGCCCTGGCGGCGAACCGGGGCAGGGCGCCGATGGTCAAGGCGCAGTGGGCATCGGTGGACGAGTTGCGCCGTTCGCTGCCGATGGTAGCGAAGGCACTGAGTCAGATCATCGCGGAGCGCCGGCGGCAGGGTGTGGCGCTGTTCCGCAAGTTTGTCGAAGCTCAGGAGGGAGCTCGCCATGGTTAAGCTTGGGTCGCGTCCCATCGGGCTGGCAGAAGCTGTTCTTGGAGAAATCAATTTCCTGCGGCCGCAGCAGGGCAGGGTGAAAACGGGCGGCGCGTCTTCGCCCAAGCGCGGCTTCAGTTTCTCAACCCGGGCCAGCCAGCTGTGGCGGTTTTCGTTGGGATCAAGCGCGGCGGTTCTGAAGAAGATCGGCAAGGGTGGGACGGCCAATGCTAAGGAACTGGCCGCCCAGATGGACTACCTGTTCTCGAAGTCGGCCTCGATCTTCGGCAACGGGGTCGTGCTGGATGCCGACGCGAAGGGTCTGAACAAGGACGAGCGTAATGACATCGTCGGCGACTGGGTCGAGGATTGGCGTGGTTCACCCAAGAACGGCCACACCACGCATCTCCTGATGAGCTTCCCGTCCCATGTCCGGCCAGAAAAGGCCAAGCTGATCGCCGAAGCCTGGGCCCTCGAGATGTTCCAGTCCGGCGAGCATCAGGACGATGTCTGGTCCTATGTTGCGGCCCTGCATACGGACAAAGCTCACCCCCATGTCCACATGGTGGTCAACAACCGGGGCACGGTGAATGACAGCTGGTTCTTCATGGCCAAAGAGCATGCCTTCAATCTGGAAATCATGAAGGAGCGCATGGTGGCGATAGCGGCCGAGGAGGGCCTGTTTCTGGATGCCACCTCGCGGGCCGAGCGTGGCTTGCTGACCTATGGGCCGTCTCGGGCGGAAATCGAGCGGGCGCGGGTCGAGGGCCGGGCGCCCGAGGAACGGCCGCGCGAGGGCAAGGCGCTGGAGGATGCTCTGGCGACGATGGCGCGCACGGCGGATGCCATGCGCAGTCTGCAGCATGTGGCGGCGCTCACGGGCCTGCCGGAGATCGGCGAGAAGATTGCCAAGGCGGAAGAAGCTTTGCGGCGGGGTGGTATGCTGCAGCCTTTCCCGGGTGATGTGGCCACAGCGGAGCGGGCCGATCTTGACCGGCATTTCAGTGGCTGGATGGCAGAGGCCGAGGGCAAGATCCGCAAGGTGCCTTTTGCCGAGCGCAAGGAAATGCGGGACGAGCTGCATGGCTACGCGATCGACATCGCCAAGGGGTTGGGTGACGCCCGCGGCGCACAGCTCTTGCAGATGCTGCCGCAGACAAAGCTCTATGCTACGGGTTTTGAGGGTGATCGTCTGGCACAAGGCAGGGAGGCCATTGATCTGCAGCCAGGGGCCGCCGACCGGCTGAAAACGGACATCGTCAGCAAAGCTGTGGCCTTGGGCCTTAGCGGTGACCGCATGTCCGAGAGACTGGAGATGGGCGCTGCCAATGCCTGGGAAGAACGCGATTGGGTGCGGAGTGACTTGCTGGCCCTTTCTGGGCGGCGGCGTTCAGATCTTCGCAACCGGGATCAAAGCCGGAAGGTCGTCGATGATCTTGAAGGTTTCTACGAAGCGGCGGCAAAGTTAATCGAGCATGCGCGCGAACATGAAGTGGCACCGGACAATGACCGGCTGCTGCGGGCCCTCGGGTCGATGGGCCGCATCATGCAGGCTGACGGCAAGGTTGAGTTCCGGGGTGATGCCCATGCGGAACGGTTTGCCGATGAGTTGCGTCGGCGGTACAGCGAAGGGGTTGTCGCGGAACTCGCCAGCGGGCGGACGGATGCGCTAGCAAGGGATTTCGAGGATGCGGACCAGCGGAAGTGGATTGCGCGGGCGGTTGTTTCTGCAGCCAAGTCACATGTGGCGTTTGGGCTTACGCTGAAAGAGGTGCGCGTTGCGGAACGTAGGCTGGCTTCAGTGCTAGAGAGATCAGAGGCGCGAGACTGGGAGCGTTGATCCACGCAATGGGCGTAAAGCTGACGAATGGTGGTGCGGCGTGGCAACCGCCGCGACGCCGGGCGAGCAGTCACTCGAACAACCCGCAGCGTAATGGGCAGATAGTAGTTGTTCTTACAAAAATGCTGGGAAGGAAGCCGTACCTTCACTAGTTTGTCCACAAATCGTCGGGACCGAGATAGCTCAGGTCGAGATGGGCCACGTTCTGAGCCACGTTCGCCCGCAAAAGACCGCGGGCATTCGGGTTGAGCGGATGCTGTAGCTTGCCGATCGCGCGCCCGTCGGGCGCCAGCACCAGCGGCTGTCCGTTTCTATGAAAGAGGCTGACTGGTGTCCCGAGAGGCGCGGGTGCCGCGAACCACTGGACGTTTCCAAGGTAATCTCGCCGCGCCCAGGTCCGGTTGACCGACGGAGCAAACCCTCAGCGGACATTGCGTGTAGGCCAGTATCCTTCAACTTCTCCGCATCCCGCCTGAGCGTCGTTTCCACTCAACTTGTCCTCAGTCCGGCAGAAGCGCCTTCATGACACCCGCGAAACTAGACCTCAGCTCTTGTGACGGTTTCCAGCACGCGTGAAAGCCTATCGAAACCGCAGATCCGCTCGTGTCATTCAACCGGCGTGCGCGCGATAAATCGGTGACCTTCGATGCTGGCAACAGTGCGATCCCTATCCCAAGCAGCGCCCATTTTTCCAGCACGCCATAGCTGATCGCCTTGCCCTCATACTCGGCGAGAGGGATTTGATGATCGCGGACCAAGGTTCGCACTGCGACCGACAGCCCACAATTGTCACCTACCATCAAGACCTGCTTGCCCGCCAGAACATCAAGCGACACAGGTTCGCCAGACTTTCCGTTCGCAGTATCGCTGACATAAAGCAGCGGCTCGCGGTAGATCGGTACGGATTTCAGCAGCGCATTATCCCAAGGTTCCGGTCCAAGCCCGATACCGATCTCGCCCGCCTCAAGCGCCGGCTGGATATCACCTTTGTTCATCTCGGAAACGATGATCTTCAGGCCCGCATCAATCGTCACAATGCGCGCCAGCATCGCGGCGACATAATCGTCGCTGATCAACGGCGACATGCCGATCCTGACCACATGTTCGTCGCGTGCAAGAAACTCGGCTGAACTGACCAGCAGCTGAGATTTTGCCTCGGCGATCGCTTTTATCTCGCCAATCATGCTTGCGCCAAAGGCGGTTAGGATCACCGACCTTGTCGTGCGTTCAAAAAGCTTGCCACCCAATTCCTCCTCGAACTGCGCTATCGCATTTGAAAGTGCGGGCTGTGTGACGCAGCAAATGTCAGCGGCACTGGTGAAAGACCGCGTCTCTGCGACGGCGATGACGAATCTGAGTTGTTGAAAGTTCATTCCATCCGCTCTGGCCACACCACTCCAGCATAGGCGATTCTGACCGCCGACTTTAGTTCTTTCGGCGAATGAGACCATTCAAAGAAGCAATTTCTGCTGCCCGCTGCGCTCAGGCAGTGTGCGGGCACGATCAACCCATCAAGGAACAACTGTCATGACGTCTATGCTGAAGCCTATCGCCTTGGCCGCATCGCTTTTTGCAAACGCGGCGCTTGCCGACCCCGGCGCCTATCTGGAAATCACGCTGAAGATTGCGCCGGAAAACCGGGCGGCGGCAGCGGCGATCTACGCTGAATTCAAAGAGCCGTTCCTGACTACGGTCGCGGGCGCGGAATCCAAGGTGCTTCTGGTCCGCGACGATGACATTCAGGTGCTTCACGGGTTTGATACCGTCGCCTCGGCCAAGGCCTATCTGTCGAGTGATCTTTTCACGAAAGACGTCTTTGTCGGCCTGAAACCCTTCGTTGTGGCCGATCCGGACGTTCGCATCTATCAGGCGAACTGATCGTTGCAGCGCGAGGTCCCGGTTCTCGTCGTGACCTTCGCGCGGCATCCTATCCAGTCACAGCGATACAGTCTTTGGACGACGACTTCCCGAATGACCGCTAAGTCCCGCATGGCAGACACGACAAAGCCAATCACGCTGCGACCATCTCGAATGACCGTTCTGGGAAAGGTGTCGGGCAGCGACGGCCACCCCGCGAATGTCGGCACAGGGCCGGCAAGTCGATCGGGCGGCAATCCCCCATTTTGAATGGGTTGCGGTCTTAGAAGTTACGTGGCCATTTTCCGTTTCTGTGTGGGTGTGATGCCGCCGTTGGAAATCATTTGAACAAGCGCCATATGACGAGCGAAGGTGTCGTCAGCATTGTACGCACATCGAAAGGGCAAAAGATATGGAACTGAACGCTGATTTCAAAACCCGTGTTCTCGTTCGCTCTGATCATATTGATTGGCAAGCATCCCCCATGCAGGGTGTGGATCGGCGCATGCTGGATCGTATCGGCGGTGAAGTCGCGCGCGCAACGTCGATTGTGCGATATGCGCCGAACAGCAGCTTTTCAGCACATACACATGCGGGCGGTGAGGAGTTCATCGTTTTGAACGGTGTGTTCCATGACGAGCATGGTGATTACCCGGCGGGGACCTATGTTCGCAACCCGCCGACGTCATTCCATACGCCGAGGTCCGACGCCGGATGTGTGATTTTCGTGAAACTTTGGCAGTTCGACAAGAATGATCGTACCCAGTTCCGCAAGACGATGACGCAGGAACTGGCCGCGCCCGTGGCAGGAGTGGCAACCGCAACATTGCACCGCGACCCGTGGGAAACCGTGACCTACAGCCACATTGATGCTGGTGCTGCTCTGTCGAACGCCGATGCTGGCGGGATTGAGATGCTTGTTATCGAAGGCTCGGTTGCTGAGGGTGGTGACACGCTTGGCAAGGGTGATTGGTTGCGGCTGCCTGAGGGGCGCGCATTATCCGCCGTCGCTGGGGATGATGGCGCAAAAGTCTGGATCAAAACCGGCCATTTGCCACATGCACGGCCGCCATCCGTCTGATGGACCTGCACAAAAAAGGCAGGAGGCGCGCCACGCGCATTCAGCATAACCCCGACCCGGTCTCCAAAGGTCTGTAAAATGCAAACTTTGATCATCGGCAGAGGTCTGTCCGGCCTTGCCGTCGCAGAGGCGCTAGAAGCGAATGGTGATGACTATATGCTTTTAGAGGCACGCGATCGCACTGGCGGGCGGATTATCACTGAATATCACGGTTCGGGGTATTTCGATCTTGGGCCTGCATGGTTCTGGCCAGGTCAACCACGAATGGCAGAGCTGGTTGCTCGTCTGGGTTTAGAAAAATTCGACCAATACTCGCAGGGCGCTTCGACGTTTGAGGATGCGCAAGGGCAGGTTCAGCATGGACGCGGCTTTGCCTCGATGGAGGGTTCTTGGCGGCTTGTTGATGGCTTACAAGCGCTTACGAAAGGCCTCGCTGATCGGTTGCCGGAGTCAAGACTTCGCTTAAACGCCGAAGTGACCTCTTTGTCGCAAACCGAGAAGGCGATCACCGCAACGCTCAGCAATGGGGCCAAGGTGGGGGCAAGTCAGGTGGTTCTTGCCATGCCACCGCGCATCGCCGCAAAGATGAGCTTTTCGCCATCCTTACCCGCCAATGCTGTTCAATCCATGCGGGACGTTAGAACTTGGATGGCCGGGCAAGCCAAAGCGCTCGCTGTCTACGATAGACCTTTCTGGCGTGAAGCCGGATTGTCAGGGGATGCAACGAGCCGGCTTGGCCCCATGGTAGAAATTCATGATGCGTCCCCTGCGTCGGGCGGGCCCTATGGCCTCTTCGGATTTATTGGATTGCCACCTCACGGTCGGGTCGACGAGCAGGCCCTCCGCCATGACGTTATCGCGCAAATTGTCCGACTCTTTGGCCCCGATGGCGCGCAACCTGCAAAGCTATATCTCAAGGATTGGGCCTATGATCCAAACACATCAGCCCAAGTTGATCTGGAACCGCTTCACGCGCATCCGGATTATGAGATGCCACAATCCTTTGAGGGTTTGTGGGACAACAAACTCCTCTTTGCCGGAACGGAAGTTGCCGCGGAGTTTGGGGGCTATCTCGAGGGGGCGTTGGGCGCAGCAGCGAATGTCCTGACAACGTTGCGAAATCGGCGATCGGGGCGCGAGCATGCCCGGTGATAAGCATACGGCGTTCGCGCGATCAGCCTCGGCAGGGCGCGGATCCGGTGTCACGCAAGTCAAAATGAGCGATTGTTTCGCCCATGAATAGACCCAGGGTAGCGCACAGTGCATCAATGACCGGTTTCGAGATTAACGGCGTCGAAATGATGCCGCGATCTCGAACGGCGCAATGGGCCGACCTTGTCTCGCGCCCGCCCACCAGGGTCCAGTAAGTATCGCTGCACCGCCGCATGACCGTTCCGAGCTCTCTCTGCTGATTCTCTGTCTCGCAGCGAATGTCCGGTATCGGGAGTGATTCCAACCATTCGATGAAGCAAACACTGCAAACTGCTCCGTTACGATTTGGTATGGCACTCCTTTTACGGACTTGCCAAAATTTTACTCGGTTGTCAGAGTGAATTGCGCGTCCTAACGCTGCTAGAGAGGTGATTTAGGACGTCGTTTTTACCAACCACTCTCTGCCTTTCAGCATGGCGTTCCAATAAACCCAAGGCAGAATTGACTTTTTGAGAAACCAAGCTGAACGCCGCGGTCGTGTACTGTCCCAAGGGAATGTCGGCATGACTTTGCCGCCATAACCGAACTCTGCCAGGATGATTTTTCCGTGTTCGACCGTGAGTGGGCAAGAGCCATAACCGTCATAGGCGCGCGGCAGTGTTGCCCTTTTCATATGGGCAATCAGATTTTCGGCCACAATCGGCGCTTGCTTGCGCGCAGCCGCTACCGTTTTCGCGTTGGGAGTAGACGTAACATCGCCAAGGCCAAAGATGTTGGATGCAACCGTGCTTTGCAGCGTTTCCTGATTTACGGCCATCCAGCCAGCTTCATTCGCGAGGGGGCTGTTCTTGATAAAATCTGGTGCGCGCTGTGGTGGGCAGACGTGGAGCATATCGAACTTTCGTTCGATCATTTGCGACTCGGCGCCATCTTTCGTGACCTTGAAGGTTGCGGTTTGGTTTGGTCCATCCACCTTGACCAGATTATGCCCGAAATCGAGTTTGATCCCGTAGCTTTCCACATATTTCATCAAGGGCGGCACATAGGGTGCGCAGCCGAAAAGCACAGGTCCTGCATTGCAAAACGATACATTGATGTCTTTGATCTTGCCCGCCTTTACCCACGAACTGCACGACAGATACATCGCCTTTTGCGGTGCGCCCGCGCATTTGATCGGCATCGGCGGCTGCGTGAAGATCGCTTCGCGCCCGCGCATCTTTTGCACCAATTCCCACGTATAGGGGGCAAGATCGTAGCGGTAGTTTGAAGTTACGCCGTTCTTGCCAAGCGCCGCTTCCAACCCTTCGATTGCCGCCCAGTCCAGTTTCAGCCCGGCGGCAACCACGAGGTAATCATAGCTCACCACTTTGCCATCAGCCAAGGTTACGGTGTTGACGTTAGGTTGAAACGTGGCAACCGCACCTTTGATATGGGTGACATAGGGCGGCATCACTCTGGCGGTAGGCCGGGCGGTTTCTTCCTTTTTGAAGTGCCCCGCCCCGACCATAGTCCAGCCGGGCTGATAGTAATGGGTGTCAGATGGTTCAACGACTGCTATTTTCAGGGTGTGATCCCGCTTGTGCAGACTTGTTGCGGTTGCAATGCCTGCAGCCCCGCCACCTACGATAAGAATTTGATAATCTGCCATGTTGACGGGTCTCCCCTCCCGGTGTCGCGCGAACGCGACTTACAACTTATTGATCGGCACCTTCAGGTAGACATCGCCATGCGCATCAGGTGCGGGCATTTTGCCCGCGTTCATGTTGACCTGAATAGACGGGATGATCAGCTTCGGCATATCCAATTGCGCATCGCGTTTGGTTCGGAACTCAACAAATTCATCTTTGGTTTTTCCGCCCCCCACATGAACATTTGAGGCCTTTTGTTCGGCCACCGTGGTTTGCCAGCAGAATGTATCGCGCGTTTTGGTTTTGTAGTCGTGACACAGAAACAACCGGGTCTCATCGGGAAGGCCAAGGATACGCTGGATCGAGCGATAAAGATCCGACGCCGAGCCGCCCGGAAAATCTGCGCGCGCGGTTCCGAAATCGGGCATGAAAAGCGTGTCGCCGATGAAAGCCGCGTCACCCGCTACATAGGTCACACAGGCCGGGGTGTGCCCGGGGGTGTGCATCACGGCTACCTCCAGATTGCCTATGGCAAAAGTATCGCCATCGGCAAACAGCCGGTCAAACTGGCTGCCATCCATCTCAAACTCGGTGCCCGCGTTGAAAATCTTGCCAAAGGTCTTCTGCACAACGGAAATGTTTGAGCCTATGCCGACCTTGCCCCCCAGCTTTTCCGCCAGACAGGGGGCCGCCGACAGATGGTCGGCGTGCACATGGGTCTCTAGAATCCACGCAACCTGCCAGCCGTTGCGTTTGATAACATCAATCAGCATATCAGCGTGTCTGGTGTGGGTCCGCCCCGCTGCTGCGTCGAAATCCAGAATGGAATCGATGATCGCCACGGCGTTTGAGGCCGGGTCTTTGATGATATGACAGGCGGCGTTGGTCGCCTCATCGAAATAAGTATGGATTTCGGGCGTTTGGCGCATGGTCGGTCAGGGCCCCTTGTCGGGCCCCGGCAAACTGCCGGTGCCGGATTTTTGTTTAAGCCAAGGCGCTCAGGCCTTGAGAATGCCGGATTGTTTCGCCGCATGGGTGGCTAATGCGTCCATCAGCGCCGGCGAAAGGCAGTCATACGGCTCGAGCCCGATCTTCCTGATCTGCGCGCGTACGCCTGCCATATCGTCGGGCTTGGTGCCGCTTTCGATCACTGAAGACACAAAGGCCGCGAATTCCGGCGCGGCCCAGCCTGCGTCTTTGCTCAGCTCGGTATGGATGAAATCAAGGCCGTAAAACGCGTGGCCCGTGTTTTCGATCCGGCCAATCATATGGGTGCCGCAATCCTTGCAGGCATGGCGCTGGATTGTCGCTTTGGCGTCGACAATGGCCAGCTTGTCACCGTTTGCCGTGATTGAGACCTTGTCGCGCGGCACCACCGCCACGACCGAAAACATCGCCCCCGCCGGCTTCCAGCACTTGGTGCATCCGCAGGCGTGGTTGTGGAAGCATTGGCTGTCGACCTTAACCGTAACCGGGTTGGTCGCACATTTGCAGCTGAGTGTGCCGCCCGCGAAATCGGCGGTTCCGGCCTTGAGGCCGTTATCAATTGAGGGGTGAATTTTGACAGTGCCCGTCATCGTGTTTTCCTCCGCTGTTGTTAAGACTTGATATCAGAACACGACCACCGCCCGGATCGACTTGCCTTCGTGCATCAAGTCAAAGCCGTGGTTGATGTCTTCCAGTTTGAGAATGTGGGTAATCATGGGGTCGATCTCGATCTTGCCGTCCATATACCAATCAACGATTTTCGGTACATCTGTTCGACCTCGAGCGCCGCCAAAGGCCGTTCCCCGCCATGATCGCCCGGTCACAAGCTGGAAGGGCCGGGTTGAAATCTCTGCCCCGGCAGGTGCAACCCCAATGATGATCGACTCACCCCAGCCTTTGTGCGCGCATTCCAGAGCCGTGCGCATCACCTTGACGTTGCCGGTGGCGTCGAACGTATAGTCGGCGCCGCCTTTGGTCAGCGCCACCAGATGCGCCACCAGATCCCCCGACACGTCGGACGGATTGACGAAATCAGTCATCCCGAAACGGGTCGCCATCTCGATCCGGCCGGGGTTCAGGTCAACACCGACGATCTGGCTTGCACCGGCCATCCGCAGGCCCTGAATGACGTTCAGACCGATGCCGCCCAAACCAAAGACCACAGCGCGCGCGCCGATCTCGACTTTGGCCGTGTTGATCACCGCCCCGATACCCGTCGTGACACCGCAGTCGATATAGCAGATCTTATCGAAAGGCGCGTCTTTGCGGACCTTTGCCAGTGCGATTTCTGGCACCACGGTATGATTCGCAAAGGTTGAGCAGCCCATGTAATGGTGGATAGGCGTGCCATCGAGCATGGAAAACCGCGTAGAGCCGTCGGGCAGCAGCCCTTTGCCTTGGGTACTGCGGATCGACTGGCAAAGGTTTGTTTTCGGGTGAAGGCAGTACTCACATTCACGACATTCGGGGGTGTAGAGCGGAATAACGTGATCGCCGACCGCTAGGCTTGTCACGCCCTCGCCAATCTCTAGCACCACACCTGCGCCTTCATGCCCAAGGATGGCCGGAAAAATACCTTCGGGATCGTCGCCTGATCTGGTAAACTCATCTGTGTGGCACAGACCCGTGGCCTTTATCTCAACGAGGACCTCCCCCTTACGCGGCCCCTCAAGATTGACTTCCATGATTTCCAGCGGCTTGCCAGCGGCGACCGCGACAGCGGCTCTTGTTCGCATTTTCCTCCCAAGAAATTGCTTGATCTTTTGCGCTCGTATCTCATGATGTGAGAAGCTGTCTCAAAATACAACAGTAATCGTGTCAATGCATCTAGAACGCCTCATCAGTCTCATGGAAATCATCGCCGTGGTTGGACGCCCTGTAACTGTCAGTGAAGTACAAGTCGCCAGCGGCCTGCCTAAACCCACCTGCTATCGATTGGTTCAAAACCTGCTGGAGCAGGGGCTGATCAATGAGCCAAACAACGACGGTCGATATGTCATCGGCGAAAGGCTGATCCGCATCGCCTTGTTGGGCAAGTCGGACGTGGATGTGCGCCGGGTAGCGGCGCCTTTGCTGCGGTCGGCTGCCAGCGTCTTTAATGAGACAATGTTTCTGGCGCGGTTCCGTGACAGCAAAATAGAAATCATCCATGTGGAAACGCCCGAAGACCCGGCGCGTGCCTATGTCCACCCTGGTATTGGCGAGCGCCCGCTGCATGCGTGTTCTTGTTCCAAAGCGATCGCGGCTTTTGCCGAAGAGCGCTTTGTCGATGCTATCCTGGAGGGCCCGTTTCAGGCCTTTACCGATCATACGAAAACCACCCGCCAAGAGCTGCTTGAGGAATTCAAGCTGATCAGACGTCAGGGTTTTGCCGATTGCGATCAAGAGATTGACATGGGCATCTCCAGCGTCTCGGCCCCGATTACCATCGGAAACATCGGCGCCACGTTCAGTGTGGGCGCCGTGGGCCCGGTCCGGCGGTTTGGCCCGGAATACAGACGGAATATCGGCCCCGAACTGATCTTGCTTGCCAAAAAGATCAGCGGTGCCATCCAGCTATGCAACGTCGCCGAGGTTTGAGGAGACTGCGGCCATGATGTGTCAGGCCCCATTGGAGGTGGGGAAAACTTAAGGGAGGAGCTACGATGAACAAAACAATGAAGCCAGACCCGACTTTTCACGCATCGCCCAAACTGGCGATGGAAGCAGCGCCCGAGAACTTTGCCTTTACGATCATGCTGGGCAAAGACAAAGACCAACATGATGGGCTTGCGGTCATTGACCTGCGCAAAGGCTCGAAAACCTACGGCGAAATCGTTCACACCGTGATGACCGAGACCACTGGTGATGAATTTCATCACTTTGGCTGGAACGCCTGTTCTTCGTCGCTTTCGCCCATGTCAGGCCACGCGTTTCTAGAGCGCAGATATCTGATTGTGCCGGGCATCCGGTCGAGCCGGATTTTCATTTTCGACGTGAAAGACCCGCTCAACGCCAAGATCCACAAGATCATCGAGCCTGAAGAGGTGTTCAAAAAGACCGGCTATTCGCGCCCTCATACGATCCATTGCGGGCCCGAAGGCATTTATGTCTCGACGCTTGGCGGCGGCGGCGTTGATGGAACCGATGGGCCTCCGGGCATCTTCATTATGGATTGCGAGACCTTTGAGCCCACATTCCCCAAGTAAGTCGTTGATTTCGCTGTCCTGATCGTGATATTTCGCATATAAATCATGGCGTTGGCGGCTGCGAGGGGCGCGTTTCATGGATCACCCGGAGGGTGCGGGCTTGGCGCGG